>OGXT01002746.1_pt1 | contig 13335 bp, 10 predicted proteins | sample 1576361 | NCBI WGS metagenome assembly OGXT01 (sample SAMEA3541514, study PRJEB24748) | human gut metagenome | biome: human gut; feature: human-associated habitat; material: faeces | place: China | collected 2012 | reverse complement strand
TCAAAATCCGTTGGGGTAACACTCGTGTGGGTTCGAGTCCCACCACCGGCACCACTCAGAAATGACCTTTGTATGTCAGATGACCGCGCAAGCGCGTTCATCTCGACAGCAAAGGTCTTTCTTCGTTCAAACCCGCAATCGCTTCGCTGGATTGCGGGTTTGTATTCCAAATTTGGCAGTTGATCCATAGTATTCACATGGCACACCGTCGCCGCGAACTGTGCAGGTTCGCGGCGATTTTTTATGCTGGAAAACAGTCAATAATCGCGTTTGCAGAGGACACCTTGGAACTGTAATCCAGATGCGTGTAGATATTTGAGGTTGTGGAAATGTCGCTATGCCCCAGCCATTCCTGAATGTCTTTCAAGCTGACACCGTTTGCATAGAGTACTTCCGGTTCATGAGCGGCAGTGAGGACGTAGAGCGGAAAAACATCCCGGAGCCGGAATTTGCCCCCTCCGTCACATATTTTACCCACGACACTGGCATCATGTCTGCCTCAGTAGCCCGGGATTTCCACTACCTTCTGCTCATGCCGGAGCCGGAGCGCTATATCACTGTCTCACTGGCCGCTCAGCAGCTGGGGATCAGTCAGCAGGAGGCTGAGCAGATCCTTTCGGAATTCTACACCCGGCGGCTGCGACAGGGTAGAATAAACATTCCGGTTTCCCGGCACAGGGCACACAGCCACACCGTCCGGAAACGCACCGGAGGATATAAAACGCCGCCTGTCGGAGCAATTTCGACAGGCGGCGATCCCTTTCTGGATACAGAGCTGCCTCAGATGATTTTGGAGCATCATGCTGAGGCAGCCCCTTTTATGTAGGAAGCTGGTTATTTTTCGTTTCATGCTTTGGAACGCCTACGTCCCTTGGTGTTCTTTTTCATCTTATTTTTTGCCGGGTTCCGGATTGGATGGCAGCGGGAAGCTTCGCACGGGGGCTGGGGCCAGCTCGCCGACGAAGCGGTAAAAGATGCGGATGCTCTGGCAAAACGGCTGCTCCCGGCGGACGGACTTCCGGATACCCTGCGGCAATTCCTTCGGTCCGATCTCAATGCGCTCAACAAACAGCGACAGCGTTTCTCTGTCCAGCTTCTCAATGTGTGTATAGCGCCGTGCAAGGGCGAAAAAACGCTGATAGTCCTCCGCTGCGTTTTCTGTTTTGTCCGGTTCCAATGCTGTCAGAAGTCTTTGAAGTCCCGCGCCCTCAGCTTGAAGCTGCGACACCATATCGGATAGCCGGGCATCCTCCAGTCGTCCCTCCGCATTGTCCATGTAGAGCTTTGTAATCACCCTGTCGATGGTTTTCAGACGGGCGGCAGCCCGCTCCTGCTGAAGCTGCCGGGTCTGGACTGCCTCGGACGTTTGCGTTTCCCGGAGAACATCGCCGACAAGCCGGTCGATCTGTTCATCGGTCATGGCAAGGATCTCGTTCAGATCCTGCCGCACGACCTCCAGAAGGTCACTGTAGCGGATCCGGACACCCTCGCAGGGATCTGCAATGTCGGGCCGCTGTCTGGTGCAGGACAGGTACCAGTATTTCTCGCGTTCCCCCTTATAGACCGTTCCGCAGGAGCAGAGCGAATGCCCGCAGCGTCCGCAGACGGCAATGCCGGAGAAAATGCTTTTGCGCACGTGGTCGTATTTCTGATAATTCCGAGTTCCTTTTCCGAGATTCAGCGCCGCAGCGTCAAATGTCTCCTGCGAAACAAGCGGCAGATGCGTGCCGCGCGTGACTGCCCAATCCTCCTGCGGGACGGGGAGCTTCTTTTCGGAACGGATGCTGGCCTTTCTCGTTTTGCCAAGCAGCGTATGCCCGAGATAGACCTCATTCTTGAGGATCCGCTTGATCGTCGTATAATTCCAAAGATCAGAGGCGTGGCTGGCGCCCTCGTCGCCAAAATGATCGCGATACAGGACGCGATATTTGAGCGGCGGAATGATCCCGCCGGCGTTCAGCTCCATCGCAATTTTCCGGGAGGAATCACCGGAGGCCGCCGCGGCAAAAATTCTCTGCACGACCGGCGCGGTCACCTCATCCGGGATGAGCTGATGCACATTGTCCGGATTCTTTTTGTAGCCATACGGCGGACAGGCACAGTATTGCCCGCTCTCACGCTTGTTTTTCAGAACGTTTTTGACCTTGCGTGAACCGTCACGCAGGTAGACCTCGTTCATGGCGAACTGGAACGGTGCAAAGACGTTTTCACGCGCCGTATCAAAGCCGTCGGAAATCGTGAAGAAGTGGATGCCGTGCTCCGGAAAATATTCTTCGGCGTAGTAGCTTGCCTCGCGCATATTTCGTCCAAGTCTGGAAAGATCGACGGTAATGACCGTATTCGCGCTCTTCTTCCTCAGGAATTCCAGCAGCTTTTTGAAGCCGGGGCGTTCAAAGTTTCCGCCCGACCAGCCGTCATCCTGAAAGACAGCCGCGACGATCAGTTCTCGTTTCGCGCAATACTCTTTAATCAGACTGATCTGGTTTTCAATGCTCCCGGATACGCTCTTTCCGGCCTCATCCACGGAAAGACGCACATATGCGGCAACAACAATTGATATGTTGGTCCTCATGTTTAGCCTCCTTGAACCAACTTCCCGTTCATATTATAACTTACCGGCGCAGATACGTCAATTTTTCCGTCGGTTTTCGACGATTCCAAGATTTTCTTTGCAATGATCTCTGCGGCGCTGCTCTGATCCCGAAAGCTTCTTTGTACGCAGTAGGTTGCACCGCCAATTTTAATTTCATGCCGATCCGTAGAAAACACCTCCTGCGCGTATTCTGTACGCTTCCCGGATTTTCTAATCAGAATCATGGCTTTGGTATATGGGATCGCAAAAAATGCACCGGTGCGCTGCAGAAGCACCGGTGCATTTTTCATGGCAAGCAGACGCGGCTACCCGTTCAGCGGAAGGGCCAGGCGCAGCAGGAACACACCGTTTTCAGCCTGCAGCTCAAACAGGCCGCCGCGGCGGGCGGCGATGGCCTGCATACTGCGGCAGCCGTAGCCGTGACCCGCGCGGTCGGATACCGGAAGCCCCTCGCACATGACAACCTCGCCCTGATACGGGTTCTTGATTTCCAGCAGCAGCTTATTGAGCCGCACGCCGCAGTACAGCGAGACGGTCCGCTGCTGCTCGTCCAGCCCGGACACGGCGCGGAACGCGTTTTCCAGTCCGTTGGACAAAACAGTGCACAGCTCGGTGTCTGGAATGCTCAGCACTGCGGGGAGGCGGAGCTCCGCCGTCAGCCGGATGCCGTGCTGCTGCGCCTTTTCCGCAAACGAGGAGCACAGCAGATTGACCAGCTCGTTTTCACAGTAGCGCCGGACGCTCAGTGCCTCGACCTCGGACTGTACACGGTGGATATAGTCCCGCGCCTGTTCTGTCCGGTCTGCTGATAAAAACGCGTCGATCGCGTTCAGGTGGTGGCGCATATCGTGCTGGTACACTGCCGTCTGCGCCTGTGAGCGGCGCATGGCGTCCATTTCCGTCTGCGCCTGCGACCATTTTGCTTCCAGCATGGAGCTTTGCATCTCCGCGCTGCCGCGCCGCTGCGTCTGCACGTGATACGCGGTCAGGAATATCACGTAGAATACGATCAGCAGCGCCGGAAGCGACTCGTTGACTGCATGAATTCCGGCGTAAAGGGCATCGGAATAGATCGTCGTTGCGTAATCAAAGAAATAGAACGCGACCGGAAGGCTGCCGAACAGCCCAAGCGCCGCCTTTGAGCAGGTCATGGCTTCGTATGCCGCACGGACAAAATACCGGCGCAGCAGGAGAAAGACCGGAACGATCAGCACCGCATAGCTGATCTCGCCCGCCAGAACAGAGTGCGTCAGCGCACTGACGATCTCGCGTACCCAGTTGAGAATCTCACAGCACAGGTACGCGGTAAAGACGCTGACGATGGACACGCCAAGCGGCTTATGCTGCAGCGCTACAGCGACATTCTCAACACACGCGACGATCTGACGGACGACCAGTACGACGAAATGATCAGCTGGTTCGCGTCCGTTGAGGACTGGACGGGCGAGATCAAGGATATGCTCGACGCCTCCTTCGGCTGATCCGCGCACTGCCATAAAGCATAAATCAACGGGAGAACACACAAAGCTGTGCGTTCTCCCGCTTTTGCGTTTTACCGGCGGTTCTGCCAGAGGATCTGCTGCTCTGTTATGAGCGGATAGGCGATAAGCGCGCTGCCGTCGAGATTTTCCCGGTGCAGATCGACCGCTGTCAGACAGCGATTATCATAGGTGGAATAATAATAGACGCCGCTGTGTGCATTGCAGCAGGAGGTATAGATCGTGCGCTCGTACTGCCCGTCTGCCACCTCGCAGCAGCCGCGCTGCTGCTCCACGGCGCCGAGGATGTGGAAAAACTGGCTGACGCTCCCCTGCTCCGTGTCGTCGGAGACGGCGTTCAGCTTTGTAAACGCGGCGCGGACGAAGCGCGACATGGACGACAGATCGCCCGGCAGGCCCAGCGCGCCCATGCCCCGGCTGTATGGGCGCAGCGGGAGCGCTTGGGAAAAGCGGTTTTCCGGCTGTCGGGGCGAAAGGTGCATATAGTTGTTCAGATTGAACAGCTGCTCGCCGAACGGCGGGTTATTGGTCAGAACGCCGATAGGGTTTTCATAGACGTGCAGGCCGTCTGCGGTCGATTCGACCGTGACCGCTTCTCTTTCGTCAGCAATCAGCCAATGCAGCTGCGCGGCGGGCAGAGCGGCGCTGAACGGCGTTCCGGTCAGGTTGAGCCGGGAAAGCTCTGTCCGGGCCTGTTGAACCGACGCGCACCGGCCCAGCAGCCATGGGATGAGCTCAAACTGCGCGATATTCGTCCTGTCCGGCTCTGGCTGCGCGTATACGGCGTTTCCGACGAAATTCAGCCCCGCCATGCACAGGCCGGTTTCGTTGACGGCATCGTAATACAGTGGGTAGCCGCCCGCCACATGGGCCATGCCGATTATGGCGTAGTGCGTATGCACCGGTCCTGCGTGGTGGAAGTCGAACGGGTAATTTCGCGGCGTGATTGTCACCTGTTCGCCGTAGCTGCATTCGTAATCCAGCGTCCGGCCAAAATACAGCTGTCTGGTTTGGTATGTGATCGCGGTACACATCTTATGCTGCACTCCCTTCAATCTTGCACTGCGTTAGGGTGTATCTGAAAACTCATGATGTGACCGGCAGCGAGGAATTTTTGCGTTGCGCAAGACATTTTTTCGCAGGAATACTGACGTATTTCAAGGAAAAATGACGCGGCGCACCGCAAAAAGGCCCGCTGTCCGGGTGCGTTGGGAGTTTTCAGATACACCCTAGTTTGTGCAGTGCTTAGCGGATAAAATTCGTTCTGGCAAGCGGCTCCTTGCGGGGTTCCGGAACGCCTGCGGCCTTGCCTGCCTCGATACAGCGCAGGAGCCAGGCCATATTGTGCCCCAAAACGCGCATGATGCGCACGCCCTCCTCGTCCTGCTGGATGTCTTCGGCCCTGGAGCCGTGGACATTGTTCCAATAGCAGGAGGAAACGATGGGCATTTCCGTGATGCCTGGGTATTTGAGCAGCTGCTCGTACGCGGCCGTGGTGCCTGCGCGGCGGGCGGAGGTAATGACGGCGGCGGGCTTGCGGCAGAACGCTTCCTTCGGCGCAGAATAGAACAGGCGGTCCATGAACGCGGTCATATTGCCGGAGGCCGCCGCGTAGTGGACCGGCGTGCCGAACACAAAGCCGTCCGCGTCCTTTGCCTTTTCGGCAAAGTCGTTGACTGAACCGCCGAAGACGCATTTGCCTGCCTTGGAGCAGCCGCCGCAGGCGATGCATCCGCCGATGGGCGTATTGCCGATCCAGAAAATTTCGGTATCGATTCCGTCCGCGTTCAGCGCGGAAGCGACCTCGCGCAGCGCAGCATCGGTGCAGCCGTGCTCATGCGGACTGCCGTTTACAAGCATGACTTTCATAGGGAATCCCTCCTGATTGGTTTTCTTCTTTCATACCACAGTTTCAGGAAAAAAGCAAGCGGAACAGCAGCACAGAAAGCAGCCGCCGCTTTTCCAAAACCGGAAAAGCGGCGGCAGAACGCTCAATCCCCCTCGACCATGCGGTAGCCGACGCCGGATTCGGTGAAGATGTAAGCAGGCTGGGCGGGATTTTTTTCGATCTTGCGGCGGATGTTTGCCATATTGACGCGCAGAATCTGGTTATCGCTGCGGGCGCTGGGGCCCCAGAGCTCCTTGATGAGATAATCATATGTCAGGACCTTGCCCGCGTGCAGGCCGAGCAGCGCAACCAGCTTATATTCGTTCTGCGTGAGATTGGCGTCGCGTCCCGCGATATAAACGCGGTGCTTATCGTAGTCGATGGTCAGCTCTCCGGCGGTGAACACGCCGGAATTGGCGACGGCGGCTGCGCCTTCCGGCGTCCGGGTGTGGCGGACGGCGGCGCGGATGCGCGCAAGCAGCTCCTCCGTGCCGAATGGCTTGGTCAGATAATCGTCCGCGCCTGCGTCGAGGGCTTCGACCTTGTCGCGCTCGTGGCTGCGGGCGGAGACGACCAGAATGGGGACCTTCGACCATTTCCGGACGTTTCTCAGGATCGTCATGCCGTCCATATCCGGCAGGCCGAGGTCGAGAATGATGATATCCGGACAGTGCGATGCGATCATGGTATTCGCCATCGCACCCGTGCCGGCCATAAGCACGTCGTAGCCGTTTGCCGTCAGGATCGCCTGCATAAAGCTGCGGATGGTCCGCTCGTCCTCGACCAGAAGAACCTTATCTCTGATGTTCATGGCTGTTTTCCTCCAATGGCAATGAAAATTGCAGCAGAGCGCCGCCTTTTTTCCGGTTTTCCGCACGCATCGTACCGCCGTGCGCCTGCACGATGGACATACATACAGACAGGCCGATGCCCATATTGCGCCGCTGGTCGGAGATCTCCTCCTGATCGCGGGTGAGATAGCCCTCGAACAGGTGCGGCAGAAGCTCCTTCTCGATGCCGCAGCCGTTGTCCGCGACCTCGAAAACAGCAAGGCCGCCGGCGCTCGACAAGCGCAGCTCGATCCTTGTGGTCGTTTTGCCATGCTGGACGGCATTTTCCATCAGATTGATCAGCACCTGCTCAATGAGAATGATATCCATCGGGATCATAAGCAGCGTATCGGGCGCGGTGATGCTGACCTCGACCGCGGGATAGTGCCGCTTGAATTTCATGGAGGCTGCGCCGAGAACCTCTTCTCCCGCCTCCAGCTCCTTTTTGATATTCGAAGCGCCGGACATACGCGTGACGGACAGCAGATTTTCCACCACGCCGATGAGCCAGTTGGATTCGTCGCGCATATTTTCCAGCAGATCTCTGCTGGTTTCCGGTGAGATCTGACTGCCGTTTTCCAGAATCGCGTCGATGCCGCCGACGATGGCGGTCAGGGGCGTACGGATATCGTGAGAGACGGCCCGCAGGAGATTGCCGCGCATTTTTTCTCTTTCCGCTTCCGCACGGAGCTTTTCCTGCTGCTTGATCTGGGTGGTCAGCGTGCCGACAATGACGGAGACGGCCAGCATGACAAGGAAGGTCAGCGGATAGCCGGAAATGGTAAAATTGAGCTGCATATAGGGGTATGTAAAGATCCAGTTCACGCCAACGACGCCGATCACCGAAGCAAGCAGGCCAAACAGGTACCCGTCGGTGAAACGCGAGACGAGCACGACCGCGCATTCGAAGATCAGCGCGACATACACGTCGGACGAGTCGATCATCCGCAGCAGTGCGCACAGCAGCGCCGCCGCTGCCAGAATGCCGACGCACACGGCACAGTCGCGCCAGGAAAACAGGAATATCTGCCGCAGCCGCCCGCGTAAGGTCTGATCCTTTGTATATCGTGTCATATCCATCGATCCTCACCCAGTATATAATAGCATAAAAGAAAACAGCCGGTATGTTAAGGGTCTGTTAAGAAGCAGAAAACGTATGCACCAGCGGCTTCCCCGGTGGAGAGGCCGCTGGGTGCTGCGCTAAAATCAGTCAGATCACATATTCATCCGCTGCGTCGGCGGTGGCCAGGGTGGAGAGGGGGATGGCGTCGAGACAGGCGGCGATTTGTTTATCGAGCCGGTTCCAGACGGCGGACAGGCCGGAGGATACCTCGCAGCGCGTCAGCTGTACGTTCGTGCCGAGGCAGGACAGGGAGCCGTCCGCCGCGCAGATGATCTCGCCGATGGAATAGTCGGACGGTTCGCGCGTCAGGCGGTAGCCGCCGCCCTTGCCGTGCGTTCCCTCGACCAGTCCGTGCTCTGCCAGCGTGCGCAGGATGCGCTCAAGATACTTCTGCGACAGCTCCTGCCGCTCGGCGATCTGCCGCACTGGGACAAAGCCGCCGCGATGCTCCGCCAGATCCAGCAGGATCAGAACCGCGTAGCGGCCCATGGATGAGATCATCATACGGATTCCTCCCTTGCGATGATGCCGCCGCCAAGGACGGTGTCGCCATCATAGAGCACGGCGGACTGGCCGGGCGTGATGGCGCGCAGCGGCTCGTCGAAGACGAGGCGGACGCCTGCCTCCCCTGCCGGATAGACCGTGCAGGGCTGCTCCGGCTGGCGGTAGCGCGTTTTTGCGCTGCACCGGAACGGAAGCGCGGGCGCTTCGCCGGAGATCCAGTGCATACCGGGCACGAGGCATTCTCTTGTAAACAGCGCCTCGTTCGGGCCGACGACGACGGCGTTCCGCTCCGGCAGGATCTTCACGACATAAATTTTGCCGTCCGACGGCATCCGCAGGCCCCGGCGCTGGCCGACGGTATAGTGGATAATGCCGCGGTGGGTGCCGACGACATTGCCGTTCAGGTCGAGGAACGGGCCGGGTTCGGGCGTTTTGCCGGTGCGGCTCTCGATGACCTTCGCGTAATCGCCGTCCGGGACAAAGCAGATGTCCTGACTGTCGTGCTTGCGGGCGTTGATCAGGCCGGCTTCGGCGGCAATTTCACGCGCTTCGGTCTTGCGCAGGCTGCCAAGCGGGAACTTGACCCGCGCAAGCGTCTCCTGTGTCAGATCGTAGAGCACGTAGCTCTGGTCCTTCGTCTCGTCGAGGGCCTTTTTGAGGACGTACTTCTCCCCTTCCCGCTCGATGCGGGCATAGTGCCCGGTGGCGATATAGCGGCAGCCCATGATATCGGCGCGCTCAAACAGCTTGTCGAATTTCAGATAGCGGTTGCAGTCGATGCAGGGGTTCGGCGTAATGCCGTGCTCATAGGCATCCACAAAGCGGTCGATAACGCACTCGGCGAATTTGTCCTTGAGGTTGAAGACATAATACGGCATACCGAGGCGGTAGGCCACGCTGCGTGCGTCCTCGACATCGTCGAGCGAACAGCAGGTGTTGGCCTTCGGAATGCCCGCGTCTTCATTATCATAGAGCTTCATCGTGCAGCCGATGCAGGAGAAGCCTGCGTCCGTCAGCAGCTTGGCCGCGACGGAGGAATCCACGCCGCCGGACATGGCGACCAGTACCTTTTCAGTTTCCATTGGCAGCCGGGGACGCCTGCATGGCGTTGATCGTGCGTTCCATCAGCTCGTCAAGACTCCAGCCGAGCATATCCGCGCCGCGCTCAATGACCTCGCGTGAGCAGCCTGCGGCGAACTTTTTATCCTTGAACTTCTTTTTGAGCGACTTGAGCTGAAGGTCCTGCACGCTTTTTGTCGGCAGCATCCGCACGACTGCGCCGATAAGGCCGGTCAGCTCGTCCGTGGCGTAGAGCACCTTTTCCATCTGGTGCTCCGGCTGCACGTCGACGGTGAGCAGATAGCCGTGGCTGACGACCGCATGGACAAGGCGCTCGTCCACGCCGCGTTCGCGCAGGATCTGCGTCTCCTTCGTGCAGTGCTGGTCGGGATATTGCTCAAAATCCAGATCGTGCAGGATACCGACGGTCTGCCAGAAGTCCGCCTCATCGGCATAGCCAAGCTGGGCGGCAAAATACCGCATCACATCGCCCACGATACGCGCGTGCAGGCGGTGGAATTCACCCTCATTATATTCGCACAGCAGGTCCCATGCCTGCTCTCTGGTCGGAATCATAGTTCTGCCTCCTGATCGTCCAGTTTTATTTGATAATTATAGCACAGATCGGTGTCTGTGTACAGGGAAAGTGTCTGGTGTGTGCTGTAAAACGCGAAAATCCTCACCTCGCCGTGCGGCAGGGTGAGGATTGGGGGGCAGGCTTTCAGGGCGTAACGTCTGACATATCGTAGAGGGTGGGTTTTCCGTCGCGGGCGCGCTGGAGAGCGGTGAGGGCGTAGAACGCCTGCGTGGTAGCAAGCAGGTTGCCTCCGTCCTCCGGCGTATGGGCAAAGCTGCCGTCGTCCTGCGCGAAGCGCAGGAGCACGCCCTCCAGCGTCTGCCCGTTCTTCACAAAACGCGCGTCATCCAGCGAGAGGCCAAGCTCCGTCAGTGCTGTGAGCACCTGACTGACCGACTCGCTGCTCTCTGTGCCCCAGGAGGAAAACGCGCCGTTTTCCTCCTGCATCTGCGACAGACAGGAAAGCCCGGCTTCTACTGCCGCGGACACGTCCGCGCGGCTGCGGTAGCGGGCAAGCGCCTGCAGGGCCATGGCGGTCAGATCGGGATCTGACGCGCCACCGCCGAGGCTCCAGCCGCCGTCGGCATTCTGCCGGGTCAGAATTGCGTCGACATAGCCGTCGCGCGTCGCCTGCACGGCGGCTGCGGAATTCTGCGGGAGCTCATAGCCGCCGCAGTCCAGCGCCAGCAGCGCGAACGCCGCGCCGTTGACGCCCTGTGCCGTCGTCTTTTCGAGGTCTGCCAGCGGCAGGAGCAGATTATAGCCGCCGACGTTTTGCGGGTTGCGCCCGATCGCCGTGAGGGCAAGGATCAGGCGGGAATACTCGGTATACCGGTTCTCGTCGAGGGTTCCGTCTGCCGCCTGCACGGCGGCTTCGACCGCCGTATAATACCGGTCAAAATATCCGTCCGACAGATCTGCCCCGGCACGCGCCAGACCAAACACGATCCAGTCGCCGTCCAGCGAACCGAAGCCCGGCTCCGGCACCGCTGATTTCAGGTACTTTGCCGTCCGCTCCAGCGGCGTCTGCGTGCCGCCACAGGCGGACAGGAGCAGGCACAGCGCCAGAAGCAGCGCAACCGCTCGTATTCTTTTCATGCTGTTACCTCTTTACCGTCATGGCCCGGCAGACCGGCTGGTTATCCTGATCCAGCAGGAACAGGCGGATCCGCGCGCCGTTTTCAACTGCCGCAAGCGTCTGTGCCTGCGTCAGCAGCTTTACCTGCACCATGCGTCCATTCTGATCATAATAGGCCACGGCCAGCTTCTGGCCATTTTCAAATTCGCCGCTGATCGTAAGCGAGCCGGTTTTGATATCATAGGCCCAGGTCAGCATGCCGATCCGGCCGTTTTCCACCGTTCCGGGTTCGACCGTCAGCCTGACGGACGCGGTCGGCGTCTGCGTTTTGACGTTTGTGAGACGGCCGGACTCCTCGCTGTCCTGATCGTGGTACCGGACATAGGGGAAGCGGATGTCGATTGCCGCATCCTCCTCCGTAAGCGGGTCCTCCGACCACTGGACATACTTTGTCACGTCCCGCCGCAGGCCGTTCGCATAGACGAGATCGACCTGCATACCGGCAGGGTCGAAGACCTCACCGGCCCGATACTGCGTTTTATCCGGCTGACGGGTAATTTCCAGCGTGACCGACGGCCCAAAGGCCATGAGCTTCGCGCTGTCGTTCTTGAAATACATCACGCCATAGGAATCCACGACCGGTGAGCAGATTGCATACTGCGCGTCCTTTCCGCTGGGCGTAAAGAGGACATAGGGCGTATCCATGCCGGATTCCTCCGTGACATAGTCTGCACGCGTCTGCTCTGCCTTGTCCCGCAGGACGCGGAGCTTGCCGGGCGTATAATTGTCGACGAAATAGACATAGACATAGCCGGTCGTCTCTTCATAGGCCGTCGTGAGAATGCCGGAGGTCTGCGGATAACCCTGCGTCTGGACGCGGTAGGCGATCGTGTGCGACGCAAGATCCACAACTGTAAGACTGTGGCCGCCGTACTCGCTGAACTGCGCCGTACCTCTGACGCCGATGTAGGCACGGCCATTGTACACCACCGGCGTTGAGGTGCTCATGGCCTGCGCGGTGCTCGTGCCGTTTTCCAGCTTCAGCGTCCACTTGCTGCCTGTCCGCAGCTGCCAGCCGTCGGACGTTTTCCCGGTTTTTACGCTGCAGAGCCAGCCGCCCTTCGTGGTAAAACAGAAGGCATCGGTCGCTTTATCATAGCAGATCGTGCTGCGCACGTCACCGCAGAGGCCGTCCCATTTGTCGAGCAGTCGTCCGGTCTTCGCGTCGAGCATCAGAAGACTCCCGGTCATGGACTTGCTTCCGTCCGCGCCGTCGTCCGTGCCGACCAGAACATAGTCCTCGCAGGCATACGCGCCTGCCCAGTAATAGCCGCCTGGCGTCGTCCAATACCAGCAGGCGGTCTTTTCTTCATCCGTGCGCGCCGGGTCCTCGTCCGTGATGGACAGGCAGACAAAGTTTGCGGGAGATTCCTCGCTGCGCCAGAAGCCGGTGTAGAGATAGTCGCCGCAGACGGTGATCGGGCTGTTCGGCTGGCCCTCGAGCGGGTCATGGTAGATCCAGAGCGATTGCAGCGTTTCGGCGTTGAACGCCTGGATCGTACCGTCGGAAAGTCCGACGAACACCATGCCATTGGCATAGGCCGGAGGCGTGATGGAAAAGCTCGACGCGCGATCCATTTTGGCCTTCGTCAGGATCTCGCCGGAAACCGGGTCGACGCGGCAGATCATATCCCCCGCGCAGACGATCAGAACGCCGTCCACCAGCAGCGGGCAGCCGGTCGAGCCGCTGTCTATGCCGCTGCCGATCGCATTCGACCAGTAAAGCGTGGACGCGTCGGCATCCACCGGCATCTGGATAGATACGACGGCGTTGTTACTGCCTGCGGTGCCGCCGGGCGTGCCATTGGCGTCATAGCTCGTTCCGCGGAAATCGGCCCATTCGGCGGGAAGCTGCCGCAGCGTTTCGTTCTTCTGCGCAGCGCTGAGGGTCATTGCGGCGCGGGCCGCGCCGCCCGTAACGACAACAACGTCCTCGTCGATTTTCAGAACGAGCGCACCGGATGCGCTGTGCGACGGTTCGATGGTCCCGCTCCGGCCCGCATAGCCGGAGCAGGTCAGCAGGTATTGATAGGTATAGCCGTCAAACAGCTCATACGCGCCGTCTGCATCCGGCCAGACGCGTGTTTTGGAGAGCGTATCGCAGACAAACATCAGCGCGTCCGT
>OGXT01002743.1_pt1 | contig 13348 bp, 13 predicted proteins | sample 1576361 | NCBI WGS metagenome assembly OGXT01 (sample SAMEA3541514, study PRJEB24748) | human gut metagenome | biome: human gut; feature: human-associated habitat; material: faeces | place: China | collected 2012 | reverse complement strand
GCTATTCTGATCAATTCGGAAATAAGCATTTTTCCCGGATGCAAATTTTTCCTGTAATTCTTTATTTGCTGATACACTCTGCAAAGTATCTGGTAAAGACTTATTCAAATTATAATAAACTTTTACATTATTATTTCCATATATAGCAGGAGCTAATAACAATAAAAATACTACTATCATTGCTTTATAATGATTTACTATAAAATTAGTAAACTTCTTAAATTCCGGTAAAAGTTCCTTATGTTTAGTTTTCTCTATAACCTTATCAAAAGCCAATAACAAAGATGGTAATAATGTAACTGTTGTAATAACACCTATTAAAACACCTTTACATACAGAAAATAAAAAATCCATAAAAACATATTTCCTTTAATTTTTTTATAACAAAAGCATATATAATAATAAATAAATTTAAATATTAAATAAGCCTCATATAATAAAAGAATATGCAATAAAAAATAATATATGAAAGATATTGTATGTGACTTTACTATATGATAAAATTAGAAAAAAATAAAGGAAGAACTAAGATGGAAAAATTAAGTTTAAAAGAAAAAATAGGTCAAATGTTAATAGTTGGACTAGAAAGCAACAAAAAAGAAGAAATAGAAAAACTTGTAAAAAAATTAAATATAGGTGGGGTAGTTATATATAGAAAAAACTATCGAAACTACAAGGAAATGATAAATTTTGTAAATTTAATAAAAGAAACTAACCAGGAAAACAAAGTTCCAATTATCATTAGTGTAGACCAAGAAGGTGGAAGAGTAAATCGTATGCCAGATGAAATTTTAAATTTAAAAAGTGCAACCAAAATAGCGAAAACTAAGAATGTAAATACAGTAAAAATGTCTGGAAATATAATAGGACAAATGTTAAATAAAACAGGAATAAGTATGGACTATGCACCAATATTAGATATAAAAAGGTTTGAAGAAGGGCAGGCAATAGGTGATAGGTGCTATGGCGAAAATAAGAAAGATGTTGAAAAATACGCAATAGAGGTAATGAAGCAACTACAAGAAAACCATGTAATTCCAGTGGTTAAACACTTTCCGGGACATGGCCTTACGAAAAAAGATTCACACTTTAGAATACCAAAAATAGAGGAAAAAATAGAAGTGCTTGAAAAAGAAGATATGCATCCATTTGAAGTAGCAATAGAAAATGGTGCAGATGCTATTATGGTGGGACATTTAGTTATAAAAAATGTAGATAAAAAATATCCAGCTTCACTTTCACAAAAAGTAATACAAAAATATTTAATAGAAAAATATAATTACAAAGGATTAATAATTACAGATGACTTGAAAATGTTGGCAATAAGGTTACATTATAATATAAAAGAAGCGGTAAAAAGAGCAATATTAGCAGGAAATGACATTATAATGGTAGGTTTTAGGCATACACAAATAGAAAGTATAGAAAAATATATAATGAAAGAGGTAAAAAAAGGAAGAATTCCAGAAGATAAAATAAATAAAAGCGTAGAAAAAATTATAAAAATGAAGGAAAAATATAATATAACAGATGAAAAAACAAAAGGTTTTGATATAGAAAAAATGAATAAGCAAATAGAAGAATTAAATAATAGTTTGTAAAAATGAATAAATTTTTTTGAAAAAAATTTGTTTTTTTACAAAAGTATGATATAATTATTATGTAGCCATTAATTAAGCAGTTTATTAGGAGGATTCAAATGAGTTGTCCGAAAAGTGAATTGGGAGAAAAAGTAAAAAATGTAAGGCAAAAAGCAGAAGAGATTTTGAACAAAGGAGTAATTGGCAAAGAACCGCTGAGAATTAGGCGAACTTTAGAGTTCCATGAACGCATTAAGATTCTTTTGGAGGAAATGGATTACATCTTAGAAAATGATGTTTCAGACGAAGAGTTAGTATCTAAAGTTTCGGACATCGAAAGGGAATTTGATGTAATTAAAAAAGAATCTGAGAGATGAAGAATGGTTACAAGTGGAGTAATGTAATATTACTCTACTTGTTTTTATATTATGTGAAAGTTTTAAAAACATCTCTATAATGTAAAAAGCTTCGCTAAGTATTCCACACAAATTTTATTACATAAAATTTGGCGGGCGAACAAATAGAAAGGAATTGTGAATAAAATGGGAAGTTCTTATTTAAACGCTGAAAATAGAGTAGATAATGAGATAGAAAAAGAAAAGAGAAAAAAAGAAATTGAAATGTTAGAAAATATAATAAGAGGTTTAACTGAAGACCCAATGGAAAATGGATTTACTGAAGAGCAAATGTTTTTGATGAAATATTATGGGATAGATGAAAAAGAAGCTAAAGGAAAACAATTTGACATTTCTAATGTGGCGCCAATTGTAAGTGCGGAAAAAATTAGAGAAGGTAATGAAGATGAAGAGAAAAGAAGCAAATTAGAAACCAATAGATATAATGCACTAATAGACATGTATTCTGCAATTGAAGAATTTGGCACAGAAAAAATAAAAGGCTACAAGGAGGATTGCTTCCATTCAAAAATTAAAGATTGGAATGAATATACTGAAGGTTTTGAACAAGAACCACTAATTATACAGAAAATGAGAAATCTTCAAATGATAAATAGAATGGCACATGGATATGAAGGTTTACTTAAAAGTCTAGGGGATAAGATAGTACTACAAATAAATGATAATGAGGATGATAAAGGAAAAAGAACGGTAGCGTTTCAAATTGAAGAACTATTTTCAAAAAATAATAAAACAAAAGAAAGAGCTATAAAAAAATTGACAGCAGAATATGGAAATAAAGTTGTAGATGAATGGAAAAATAATAGTGCGATAAAATATTGTGTAACTGCAAGAAGATGGATGTTTAATGAAAAAACAAAGTACTTGCATGAAGTATTGGAAGATTTGAAAAATAGTAACGAGAAATATAATTATGGAATTGGTGAAGATAATGCATTTATATTTGATGTGCCAGGATATGGACAATTTAGTGTTCATATTGGAAAAAACGACCCACAGTTAATAGATGAAATGCGACATTCTTATGGAGTAAAAAGCTATGAAGGAGAATACTTGGGAAATGTGTACATATTATCAAAAGCAGACGAAGAACTGATAAAAAATGTAAATTATGAAGAACTTTCTAAAGCAGATAAACAAAGGTATAAAATTGTGACACAGCAAGTAAAAGGAGAAACAAGTGATTTAGAAAATTTAATAAAAGGAGCAAAGGATAAGGAAAGGGTAAAAGAAATAATAGAAATTATAAAAAATGCAGGATTAGTTCCGGAAAAAGTTGTAACAAAAACATTAATAGATAGGGGAAGACCAGAAGTAATTAAAGATGTTATTGAAGCTATAAGTCAAAATGAGTATGGGATAGACATAGATATATTAACTAGGTGTAGAACAATGTTATCAGGTAATAAAACTAGGGGTATTGAGATAATGGAAATGCTAGATGAAATCAAGAGATTAGGCCTTGAACCACGAGAAATAGTAAATGCATCAGCTACTTTTTTAATAGTTTCAAACGTTAAAAAATTAGAACCTATATATGAAATGCTAAAACAATATAAAATTGATTTAACAAATTATAATATAGGAAAAGCTTTTGAGGGGAGAGCAGAAAACATAAAAAAGAATATGGATTTAGTTATAGAAAATGGGTTATATAATTTAGCTAAAAATGGAGTTGATAAGTTTTTTGTTGCTAGTGTAGAAAATCTAAATATGAGAATGAATTTGTTGAAAATGAATAATGAGCCTTTAATAAAAGAAAGAGATGGCAAAAGAAAAATAAATGCTAAGTTTTATAAAGTAGAAGCAGATTTAATGAAAATATATGGCATTAGTAAAAAAGAGATACTAGAAGAATTATCACGTATAAAGGGACAAGAACTAATTAAAGACAATAGATATTATATAAAAGATAACAATGAACCAATAATTCTAGACGATAAACAGCAAGAAATATCAAATAGTATATATGAAAAATTGAAAGACAGAGAATCTGAAGAAGGAATGGTAATAAAAATAGATAATTATTTTTATAGTGCCATAAAAGTTAAAGAACAAATAGATAGTATTATTGCTAACTTAAATATACAAGATTTAGAAAAAGAAGATGCGGATGAGATTTTAAAAATTGCATTGTTTAAAAATAAAAATATAGGCCAAGAAGAAATAAATAAAGTTTCTGAGCAACTTCAAGAAAAAGACAAAGTAGAAGAAACTAGCAAAGAAGAAAATGATAAGCAAAAAGAACAATATGAAGAAATAAGAAATATTACAATAGAGCTTGAAAGCAAAAGGAAAGAAATCGAAGATATTAAGCAATGCATAGCGAATTTGAAAAAAGAAAAGAAAGATTTAAAGAAAAGAATTAGTGAAATGGAAGAAAAAATAGGAAAGAATATTTTAGAAAATCAAGAGCCAAGCAAAGAATTAATAGAAGATATAAAAGAAATTGAAAGAATTGTTGCAGAACAAAAAGAAAAAATAGAAGAAGTAAAAGATAATATAAAGAAATATAAAAAAGATAAGAAAAATAAGAAAAGTGAGCTAAAAGATGTAAAGCAAAAAAGAAACGAAAAAATAGATGATTTAGAATTATAAAATGGACAAAGTACTAAACGAAAAAGGCCGAATTAATAAAGAAAGGAAAGGCAAAAGTGGTAAAAATTTTTTATAAAATAAAACAAATTCTTTTAAATATTATTTCAAAAAATAGGGTAAAAAAATTAGAAGCACCAAAAGAAATTGAACTAACAGAAGATAGCAAATATAGTTTGAATAGCTTAGATAGTTTAAAGGTTGAAAATAAAGTAAGCGAAAAAGATAGAATATTTAAATTATATAATAAGGTGAAAAATAAAGATATAAATTTAAATGATATTGCTAGAAAAGACTTATTAAAAATTAGGAGATTATTACTTGAAGAAGCAAAAATGCAAGATAAAATGCTTGAAGATGGAATAAAAACATTAGAAACTATAAAGGAAAATTCATAGAAATTTGTTAGAGCAGGTCAGGCACTTTTAAAAATTAAATACATATAATTTTGTATAGTAAAAAATGGAGGTGCTTGTATGCTAGCCCTTACAATTTCAGGATTTTTAGCTTTCTTACAAAGTGCAGTATTTGTAGTTCGGATATATTTCAAATAATCAATTATTTCCAGAACCACTAACCACAGAAGAGGAAAATTTATATTTAGAAAAATTGCAACAAGGAGATGAAGAAGCTAGAAATATATTGATAGAGAGAAACTTAAGACTTGTAGCGCATGTTTGTAAAAAATATGTGGCAGCCAAAGTAAGCCAAGATGACTTAATTTCGATAGGAACAATAGGATTAATAAAAGGAATAAATAGCTTTAAACCAAGTAAAAATGTAAAATTATCTACATATGTTTCAAGATGCATAGATAATGAAATATTAATGCATTTAAGAGCTACTAAAAAAATAGGAGCAGAAGTTTCTTTAGAAGATACCATAGGAAAAGACAAAGATGACAATGCTATAACTTTAAAAGATGTTTTAGAAAATAGCGAGAAAAACATAGAAGACGAAGTAGATCTAAAAATGAAAGTGAAAAAAATGTATGAAAAAATGAAATTGGTGTTAAAAGAAAGAGAAAAATTAATAATAGAGCTACGATTTGGATTAGGAGGCAAAAAGCCTAAAACGCAAAATCAAATTGCAAAAATGATGGGAATATCGCGTTCATATGTTTCAAGAATAGAAACAAAAGCAATAGGCAAATTAGCAAAAGAAATAAAAGAGTAAGATTTTGGTATGTTCCAAAATCTTATTTACGTATAAAGGGATAAAAAAGCTGTAAAACAGTAAATTCCGTAAAAGAATTTGAAAAAATATCAACATTTTCTTGCTATTTTTCGGATAATATTGTATTATTATATAAGTATAATTCGTGTCAAAGAAGTAAAAAATATGAAATACCAGAAAGGGGAAAATATAAATGAAAAAATTAACTATAGTTTTTGCTGTTATTATATGTATATTTTCTACTGCTACAGTATATGGAGCAAACGTAGTTACTACAAAAACAGCAAGAACTACAAATGAAGCAGAAAATACAATAGTACAAAGCGAAACGATGAGCCAGCTAGTAGAAATAAAAAACAAAGAGAAAAAAACATTAGAAGACTATAAAGTAGCATATGGTTCAGAAACATATGGATTAACAGCATACATATTAAGTAGGGTACAAGTATATAGTATTCCATTTTGTTTTTTAGGAATAGCAATAAGTGCGATATACCAATATGTATTAGGTATTCGTAAATTAGACACAAGAGATAAAGGTTTTACTATAATGATTTCAATTATTACAATATTTGTTATAGCACAAGTATTGCCACTAATATTTGCAATTGTAGTAAAAGGTTGGAGGGGTTAATAAATGAAAGTTTTATTTGCTGTAAGCAACGAATCTATTTCAGAAGCAATTGTTAGGAAATATCAACAAATGTATAAAGAAATAATAATAAGCAAAAATGTATATTATTATAATGCAATTATTAAAGAATTAGAAAAAGACAAAACTTATGACCGTATAGTTATAAGTGAAGATTTAGAGCCATTTACAAATAACAATTATGAAACAATAGATAATTTTATTTTTGAAAAATTAGATAGCATTTCAGATGAAGCTTCTAACTCTTCTGGAGAAGATATTCCAATTATATTAGTTGCGTTAGATAGACGTACAAAAACAGATAATATACTAGTAAAATTATTTGGAATAGGTGTATACAGTACTTTAATTGGACAAGATAGAAGCATTGATGAAGTGTGCAAATTAATTAGAAAGCCACGTACAAAAAAAGAAGCAAAAGTTTACTATAAAATAGACGCAAGCGAAGTATCATATGAGCCAGAAAATGATGCAAATGTTAGTGAAGCAGAAATTCAAAGTATATTAACACATTATAAACGTTTAGGCAGAAATGAAGAAAGATATGTAGAAAGTTTCGATAGTATAGCTTCACAATATACAGATAAGCAATTAAAATTAATTATAAAATTTTTACCTATAAATGTAAAAGCAGTATTGGAAGCTAATAGTCCAAGGTACCAACAACTTACATCATATGAAAAGCCAGCTACTCAAAAATATGGACAATATCAAAGCAAAAATAAAACAAAATTAAAAAATAATGTAAGTAAAACTGTTAGCAATGATGGAATAAAAGTAGAATCAATTCCAAGTGGAGAAAAGAAATTAACAAAGCCTGTAATTATTCCAAGTGCAAGTACAATAAGGAAAGTTCAAAAAGTTGAAGAGCCAGAAAAAACAGCTGAAATAAAAGAAGAAATCAAGCCAGAAGAAATACAAAAAAAACAAACTCAGGAAGTAAAAAAGAGAAGAGGTAGGCCTAAAAAAGTTCAAGTAGAAGAAACAAATATAGAAGAAAACGAAGAAAAGACTAATATTGTACAAGAGGCAGAAGAAAAAACAGAAGAAGTTAAAAAAAGAAGAGGTAGACCAAGAAAAAATCCAGAACCAGAAGAAGTAAATGCTGAAAATGAAGAAATGTTGTTACCGGGATTAGAAGAAACTGTAGATAGTGAAGAAAGCGAAGATGAAGATACAATTCTACCAGGATTTGAAGATGAACTACTACCAGGTTTTGACGATGAAAATCCAATTTTTGATGATGACGTAATGGGAAAAGAAGAGCAAGAAGAAGAAAAATATATAGAAGAACAGCCAGAAGATGAGATTTTACCGGGCTGGGATGTTGAAGAAGATGAAGAATACAATGAAGACGAAATAGAAAGTAAAGAAGAGCCAAGAAGAGAAGAAATAAGTAACTATAATACTACAAGCTATGCGCAAAATATGTATAACCAAAGAACAAATGAATCACATTTAGAAAATTATGCACAAACAAACATAAACATACAAAATTTACTAACAAAAGATAAAAAAATAGTAGCATTTGTAGGAACAACCAAAAATGGAACATCTTTTTTAATAAACAACTTAGCAGAAATGTTATCTAAGCAAGGTATAAAAACAGCAATATTAGACTTAACAGAAAATAGAAATTCATATTATATTTATACAAAAAATGAAGAAGAATTAAGAAAAATAGCATATAATTGTCCAGAAAGTTTAAGTAGAGGAATTGCAGAAGGAATAAAAGTAAATAACAATTTAGATGTGTATACTTCATTACCAGGGGAAAGTGAAGAACTAAATAATTATGGAGAAGTACTAGAAACACTTGTAAAAAATTATTCTTTAATATTATTAGACTGTGACTTTACTACACAATATGGATATTTAAAAGAAGCTAGCGAAATATATTTAGTACAAACAATGGATGTTCTTACAATACAGCCATTAACAGCATATTTAAGGGAGCTAAAAGCAAAAGGAATATTAGAGCCAGAAAAATTAAGAGCTGTTATAAATAAATATACACGAGTAAAGGGAGTGTCAGAAAAAGCAATAATAGGTGGAATGTCAATGTATAATGACCCAGCAATGTCATTTATGACAGAACTATTTAATAGGGAAACTATACAATATTGCTTAATACCTTTCGATATTCAAGGATATGCAAAATATCTAGCATGCTTAATAAATTGTGAAGTTTCTTTAAATGGATATTCAAAAGAATTTATGAATGCATTAAATAAATTAGCAAATATGGTATATCCAGTAATAGGAAGTTCTAAAAATAGCAATAAAGCAAAATATAATAACCCAAAATACAACAAATATGCAAGCGGAAACGTTTTTTCAAACGATATGAATTCTACTTTAGATAAAATGAAACGAAATTATTAGAAGCAAAAAATGGAGGTGCGAAACGTGACAATAGCTATAATTATACTATTAGTTGTAACAATTGTATTCTTAATGTTATACAATATGTCAGTTCATAAAAAAATAGATACATTTAGCAATTTAAATCAAAAAATAGTTAGCTTAAATGTATTACAGGAATTTATGGACACTATTAGTGAAGAAAAAACAGCAGATGAAAAAATAAAAAAAATAAATGATATATTAATAGAAAAGTATGATATAAAATATTCTACAATAGTTGTGTATAATGGGGCAGAATACATTATAAAAGCAACAAATGTGGATAGCAAACATTGGGATACTTTAAAAAATTTACATTCAGAAGAAATATTTAAGGATAGTATTCAAACAGCAACTCCTAAATATATTACAGTAGAAAATGATGGAGAAAGATTGCCATACCAAAAATTAGAGTTTGGAAGAGCAAAATCAGCAATGTTTTTTCCATTATATATAGACAATATCTATATAGGATATTGGATTATAGAAAGTGGACTTCCTCATGACTTTGATAAAATAGATACAACAATATTAGAAGTTGTAAAAAACAATATAGTTTCAGTAGTAAAAACATTGGACAAGCAAGATGTAATAGAAAACATAGTTAGAGAAGACGAGTTTACAAAATTGAAATCAGAAGAATACTTATATGGAGAAGGAAAAAGAAAAATAGATCAATATGATACGTCAGCTATATGTATGCTAAAAATAATAAACATTATGGATATAAATGAAAAATATGGCAGACATACAGGAAATGAAGTAATTATAAAAGTTTGTGATATGATAAGAAAAAATATTGCTTCAGAATATGTTTTTGTTAGATATATGGGACCAAAATTTGTAATAGCCTTTAGCGGAATAGATGTAGAAGGAATTACAGAATTTATGAAAGATATAAAGAAAAACGTGGAAAGTTTACAAATAGAACAACCAGAAGAAGATGTATATGAAGATGAAGAACCACAAAAAGTTAACCCAAAAATAAACATAGCAGTTACAACATATTATAAAGGAACAGCTTTAGAAGGAACTACTAAAAAGCTAGAAGAATATATAGATACAGCCAAAGAAGATGAAAGTCAAATAAATTATATATAGGGAGGTAAAATATATATGTCAAACGATGAAACTATGTGCTTTAAAGTGCCAAAAGAAGAAAAGCAAGAAAGCAAAGAAATTTTAAAAGAGGTATATGAAGCATTAGCGCAGAAAGGTTACAATCCTGTAAATCAAATAGTTGGTTACATTTTGTCTGGTGACCCAACATATATTACAAGCCATAAAGGTGCAAGAAATTTAATTCGTCAAGTAGAAAGAGATGAATTATTAGAAAAAATGGTAAAAAACTATATAGGAATGGAAGACTAATAACATGAGAAAACTTGGAATAGATTATGGAGATGCTAGAGTTGGAATAGCGATAACAGATGCATTAAATATTACAGTTCAAGGCTTAGAAACAATACATCACCAAGGAAATGATAAAATAGTACTAAAAAGATTAGAAGAACTTTTGACACAGTATGAAATAGACACATTTGTTATTGGAATGCCAATAAACATGAATGGAACTAAAACTGAAAGAGTGGAAGTAACAGAAAAATTTATACATAAGTGTAGATGTAGGTTTCCAAAAATAAAAATAGAAACAATAGACGAAAGACTTACAACTGTGGCAGCGCATAAGACAATGAATTTCTTAAATGTTAATAAAAATAAAAAAAGAAATATAGTAGATACAATATCAGCAGTATATATTTTAGAAACTTACATGAAAAAATGTGAAAATTCATAAACATGTATTGCTAAAAAACAAAAAATAGTATATGATAAACAAAATTACAAATACTAAAAAAAATATTAAAATTGTAAAAGCAATTTAGTATAAAAAATGAAAGGAGAAATAAAAATGGACGAAAACGAAAACAATATCCCAGAGGAAGGATTAGAAGATAACATTATAATATTAAATGATGAAAATGGAGAGGAAGTACCTTTTGAATTTTTAGATTTAATAGAATTAGATGGAGAAGAATACATTGTATTACTTCCAGTAGAAGAAGATGAAGATGCAGAAGGAGAAGTAGTAATTCTAAGAGTTGAAGATACAGAATCAGAAGAAGAAGAATCTTATGTAAGCGTTGATGATGATGACATATTAAATAAAGTATTCGAAATCTTCAAGGAAAAATTTAAAGACGAATTTAACTTCATAGATGATGAAGAAGAATAAAAGGCAGGAGGTTGGAACTAATAATTCTAGCCTCTTTTATTATATTATGAGAAAAATAAAAGGAGAAAGCAAATGAAAAATTTAAGTAGTTGGCTAATAACAATGTTTATAATAATGTTTTGGATATTAAGGCTTATAATAGCAATAACAGGAACAATGGATATAGATTTTGTATTTAAACCAATAGATAACAACATAGAAGTTATATTATTATTTGTAGTATTGGCACTTATTCCATTCATATTTAAAAGAAAATTATGGGCAGCAGTTGCATATTTAGTAGCATATGGTTATTATTTTGGAAGTGGATTAATAGAAGGAATAACACCAGTAATAAAAGGTGAAACACTTGGAGCAGAAGCATACATGAATATATTTATAGCATTAGTTGCAATAGCACTTCCAATAGCTGCAATATTTGATATATTATTAGACAAAACAAGAACTAAAAATCCAATAAACAAAGAAACAGATTGGTTTTATAAAAACGAACAATATGATAGAAAATTGGATGAAAGAGCAGATAAAAATAATTATAGAACATTATAAAGGAATAGTTAGAGAGAATTGCTCTATTATGGGAAAACTCTTAAAACATTCCTATAGTAGAACAAAAGAGGTATGATTAGTATTTTTAGGCATTTTAAAAAGCTTTTCATGCCTCGTATTTGTTAATACATCAAATTTTATGAAGTAAAATTATGAAAAGTATTTAAAAGCTTTTTTCATAAAGTTAATTTCTATAGTGGAGGGATATATGGAATTAAAGGAGTTAATAGGAATAGAAAAATTAAATAAAAGAATAGAAGAACTAGCAAAACAAATAGATGAAGAATATAAAGGCAAAGAAATAGTAGCAATATGTGTATTAAATGGAGCAGCATTTTTTGCAGTAGATTTAACTTTAAAAATGAAAACAAAAATGAAAATAGAATTTATAAAAATATCAAGCTATGAAGGAACAAAAAGCACAGGAAAAATAAAAAAATATTTAGATGTTGATAAAGAAAAAATAGTAGGTAAAGAAGTTTTAATAATAGAGGACATAGTAGATACAGGAAGAAGTATGAAATATTTGTTAGAACATTTAAAGGAAAAAGAACCAAAAAGTATAAAAGTGTGTAGTCTTTTAAGCAAACCAAGTAGAAGAGAATTTGAAGTAAATATAGATTATTTAGGATTTGAAGTTCCAGATAAATTTATAATAGGTTATGGTTTTGATGATGAAGAAGGATTTAATAGAAATATTCCATATATTGCATATAAATAAAGAGAAAAGGAAGTGATTAAAATGGATATGCATCAAAAAAGAGAAATGAGAAAAAAATAGAAAAATGGACGAAGATACAAAAAGTTTACCATCAACGAGTATCAACTGGTAAGTGGGGAGTTATGAAAAAACACTATTAAATCCTTGAAAATAAAAGAAATTTTACTAAATGCTTTTTACATTTTGGAACATTTTTTAATAAAATTTTAATTTAAATTGATAAGTGTAGGAATTATGAAAAACTAAAGGAAAGGAGATTATTGATGGAAGATAATAAATTAATTATATATAAAAATAGTGAAGGAAATATTATAGTAGATGCTATTTATAAAGATGAAACTTTATGGTTATCACAAAAAGGAATGTCAAAAGTTTTTGAATGTTCTACAGATAACATAAGTTTACACTTGAAACATATATTTGAAGACAAAGAGTTAGAGAAAAAATCAGTTACCGAGAAATGCTCGTTAACTGCCGATGACGGAAAAAACTATAATACAACTATTTATAGTTTAGATGCCATAATTGCCGTGGGTTATAGAGTTAATTCGAAAAAAGCAACAGAATTTAGAATATGGGCTACAAAAATATTAAAAGAATATATGACAAAGGGTTTTGCATTAAATGATGAACGTTTTATAAATGGAAATAAATATGATACGAAATATTTTGATGAATTATTAGAACGTATCAAAACAATTAGAGTTAGCGAAAGAATGGCATACCAAAAAATCACTGATTTATTTATTGCTACAGCAACTGATTATAATCCGAAGTCAGAAGAAGCGTATGCTTTCTTTAAAATTGTTCAAAATAAGTTGCATTATGCTATAAGCGGACATACTGCAGCCGAATTAATATATAGTAGAGCAAACTCAGATAAAGAACATATGGGACTAACTAATTGGAAAAATTCTCCTGATGGTTTAATATATAAATATGATGTGATTATTGCAAAAAATTATTTAAACGAAGAAGAAATGAATAATTTAAAAGATTTAACAAATATGTCAGTGG
>OGXT01002737.1_pt1 | contig 13375 bp, 10 predicted proteins | sample 1576361 | NCBI WGS metagenome assembly OGXT01 (sample SAMEA3541514, study PRJEB24748) | human gut metagenome | biome: human gut; feature: human-associated habitat; material: faeces | place: China | collected 2012 | reverse complement strand
GATCTTATAAAGAGGCACAGATCGCATTGGAAGTCAGCAAGATCTTCTATGAGGATGCGAGTGTGATCGCATACAATCAGTTAGGAATTGGACGACTGATCTATCAACTTCCACTTCCATTATGTAAGATGTTTATCCGTGAAGTGTTTGGAGATTATTCTCCAGACTCCATTGATGAAGAAACACTGGCAACGATTGATAAATTCTTTGAGAATAATCTGAATGTGTCAGAAACATCCAGACAGTTGTTTATTCATAGAAATACACTCGTATACCGTCTGGATAAGATTCAGAAGAATACGAATCTGGATCTGAGGAATTTTGAAGATGCAATCGCATTTAAAATTGCACTGATGGTAGTAAAATATATGAAACATATGGATACAATGGACTAGAATATGATGATCACATTAAAAAATGTAACGAAAGAATATAATAAAGGGAATATAGGACTTGAGGATGTCTCATTAGACATTGCGAAAGGCGAATTTGTTTTCATCGTAGGTAAGAGCGGATCAGGGAAGACAACCCTGATGAAGCTTTTACAGAAAGAACTTGATGTGACAAGTGGACAGATCATAGTAAACGGTCAGGATTATAAGAAACTGACACAGAGGAATCTGCCGAAGTTCCGCAGGCAGATGGGAATGGTATTTCAGCAGTTTAATCTGTTCCCGCACCTTACAGTGCTTGATAATATAACTCTTGCACCGATTAAGGTTAAGAAAATGCCGAAAGCAGAGGCTGAAAAGCTTGCACGTGAGCTTTTGAATAAAGTAGGTCTTGCGGACAAAGAGGACTCATATCCCGCACAGCTTTCGGGCGGTCAACAGCAGAGAATTGCAATAGCACGTGCACTTGCAATGCAGCCGGATATAATGTTGTTCGATGAACCTACATCGGCACTTGACCCTGAAATGGTCGGTGAAGTTCTTTCTGTTATGAAAGACCTTGCGGACGGTGGTATGACAATGGTTGTTGTAACTCACGAAATGGGATTTGCACGCGAAGTTGCATCAAGAGTTTTGTTTATGGACGGCGGATATGTACTTGAAGAAGGCACTCCTGACGAAGTGTTCAGCAATCCGAAAAACGAAAGAACAAAAGAATTTTTGAGCAAAGTTTTAAAGTAGTTATCTAACACAGAATGTGTTAAATATAAAATAAGTGATTTTTTAGGAGGATACAAAAAATGAAAAAGGGTTTAATGAAAGTGGTAGCTTTGGCAGCTGCATCAGTTATGGCAGTGGCAGCACTTGCAGGTTGCGGAAGCAGTGATAAGTTGATTATGGGTACAAACGCAGCATTCCCACCGTTTGAATACACAACATCACAAGGTCTTGTAGGCGAATTTGACGGTATTGACGTTGCTATTTCAAATAAGATTGCCGAAAATGTAGGTAAAGAACTTCAAATTGAAGATATGGAATTTGACGGACTTGTTGCATCTGTAAGCACAGGTAAGGTTGATATGGTTGTTGCAGGTATGACTGCTACAGACGAAAGAAAGCAAAGCGTTGATTTCTCTGATCCATACTATGTCGCATCACAGGTTATCGTTGTTGCACCTGACAACACAGATATTACAAGTGCAGAAGATTTGAAGAATGACAAGACAGTCGGCGTTGTTCTTGGTTACACAGGCGACAATATCGTAACAAACGATTTACAGCTTGCAGAAGACAAGGTTACAAGAGCAAACAGAGGTATTGATATAGTTCAAGACGTTAAGAACGGTAAGCTTGACGCAGTAGTTATCGACTCTGCAACAGGTAAGGCTCTTGCTGAAAAGAACGGTCTAAAGATTGTTGAAGATCCACAGGCATTTGAAACAGAAGAATATGCAATCGCAGTTAAGAAGGGTAACACAGAACTTCTTGACAAGATTAACGAAACACTTTCAGAAATGAAAGCTTCAGGCGAAATTGAACAGCTTGCAATGGAATACGACGAAAAGCTTGCTGAAAACAATCAGTAATTGATAATTGAAAATTGAAGGACGGCTTTATTATGCCGTCCTTTTTGCTTAAGGAGTTATATATGCGTATAGATAAATATATTTCCGGCTGCGGATATGCAAGCAGAAAAGATGTGAAAAAACTAATAAAACAAGGTCTTGTGTTTATAGACGGTGAAGTGTGTAAAAAGCCGGAGGAACAGACTGATGAAGACAGTATTGTTGAGGTTGACGGCGAAAGATTGATTTATCGTGAATTTGTGTATTTAATGCTAAATAAACCGCAAGGCTGCGTAAGTGCTGTTTATGATAAGAAGTATCCCGTTGTAACCGAATTTGTTCCGGAGGAATACGCACATTTTGAGGTATATCCCGTAGGCAGACTTGATATAGATACGGAGGGCCTTTTGATCCTCACAAATGACGGTCAATTCGCTCATGAAATGACATCACCGAAAAAAGATGTGTATAAAAGATATTTCGCGGTACTTGATAAACCTATGGAAGAAAAAGATGTTGAAATATTCGCAGGCGGTATGGAATTTAAAGAGTTTACCGCAAAAAGCGCAAAGCTTGAAATAACGGAAAATCCGAACGAGGTTTATATCGAAATTGCAGAGGGTAAATTTCATCAGGTAAAACGTATGTGTGAAAGAGTCGGTAAAACGGTGACGTATCTGAAACGTGTCGCAATCGGCAATTTGAAACTTGATGAATCACTCGAAAAAGGCGAAGTACGTGAATTGACAAAAGATGAACTTGATATGCTGTATAAGAAATAAATGTAACATTCGTAGGGGCGACCATTGGTCGCCCACTTGTGGGGTGGCAACCACAAAATACAAGGGTGGTCAATGACCGCCCTTATTACGTTATTCAAATTTAATTTCCCCGTCATCAAGTGCATAAATCACCGCCGCAACGGCACTGGAATTATTATCAACCGTTATAAAATCAGCGACTTCTTTTACTTCATCAACGGCGTTACTGACCGCAACACCGACATTTGCCATTTTAACAAGTGCAAGGTCGTTTTCGTTATCGCCGATACCGATTGTATTACTTCTGTCAACATTCATCAAATCGGCAAGGTGCATAAGCCCCTCACCCTTACTTGCGTTTTTAGGCAAAAGTTCATAGTACCAAGGACTGGACTGCACAAATTCATAATCATTAACAAACGGTGAATTTGCAATCGCATCTCTTATCTGCTGAATTTCATTTTCTTCAACCATAAACAATACTTTTACCCAATCTTCCTTTATATCGTGATAATCAAGAAAATTATCGGGTAAATCTTCAAGAATCTGATGTTCTCTTACTTTTTGATTAACTTTACAGAAATAAATTTTATCCGAAGTACAAACTTCAATTCCCACAAAGTCAAACATTTTATCCATATATTCAACGCATTTCAAAGCACCTTTATCAAGTGTGCTTGCCCATAAAAGTTTTTCGTCATTAAAATCATATATTGCCGCACCGTTAAAGCAAACCATAGGTGCATTTGGGTGAACGTAGTTTAGCATCAACTTTGCGCCTTGCGGCACACGTCCCGTTGCAAATGTGAAAAGTCCGCCCTCTGACTTGAAATATTCAATAGCTTTACTGTTTTCGTCCGATACACGTTTATCGGTTGTAAGAAGTGTATCGTCAAGGTCGGTGCATAAAAGTATTCCGTCAAATTTTCCCATACTGTTCGTCCTTTCGTGTTTTTTTCTACACGCATAATTTTAGCATATTATATGAATTTAATCCATTTGTATTTTATATAAAAATAATATTGTATCATAAGTTAAAATGTGCTATAATTATAAGATACAGAATGGGTGTACAATATTCAAAACGGGAAGGCTGTAAGGTATGAAAATAACAGATTCAATGATAAAAAAATCCTGCTCGGCGACTATTTACAAGCGTGGCTTGGAATACTTTAAAGAGGGCAGAGTTCATTTAAGAAAACGTGAGGATAATTTAATAACAGCCGTAGTTGACGGGGAAGAACTCTACAATGTGCAGGTAAGACTGTCTGAAAAAGGTGTAGAGGATTGTTTTTGTACCTGTCCTTATTTTGAAACGATGAATTCTGTTTGCAAACATATTGTTTCAACATTAAAGCAACGTCAAAAGGAACTTGACGAGGGTGCGGATTATGTTGATGAAAACGATAAGATTGCAAAAATGCTATGCGGTGAATTTGCATCACGAAAATACGAAAAACAGCCACTATATGCAAAGTTTACACTGCACATAAATAAGCACAATACGGACGGTGTATCGTATGCAATGTCTGTTGAAATCGGCGGTAATAAAGTACACGGTATTGAAAATTTTTTGGAATGTTATTTGAAAGGCAAGGAGTTTAAATTTGACAGATACACGTCATATAATCCCGCAGTAACGGAATTTCCGAAACATCAAGACGAGATAATAACAATACTTGCGGAAACATACGAAAATCGTGCGGCAGATGTTCAGATGTATATGAAAGCAGCATATCAAACGGCTTTCGGCTCACTTGCGGCAAAGAGAATATTTCCACTGCTGCAGTATGTTGATTTTTCTGTTGTATTTGATGGGCTTTCTTTGGGCAATGTAAGAATAGAAGAAGACAATCCAGATATAATAATTGATGTTGACGCAGGTGACGGCGAAGTTGATATGTCTGTCAGTGACAGAGGCTTTGCACTGACGCATGACGGTGAGTGGTTCTTTTACGAGAACACGATATACCACACAAGCGAAGAATGGCGTGAGTATTTTATGCCGATATACCATGCACTTGCGACGGAGGGCAGAACGCAAATCAGTTTTAAAGGTGACAATACAATTTTGTTTGCCACTCACGTTTTACCCGATATACGCAGTAAGCACGGCGTTATAACACGCGGTATCGAAGATATGATTGTCGATGCGAAACCGACATTTGAAGTGTATTTTGACGCGGCACAAGGCGGTATAACTGCCGTTGTTAAGGCGAATTACGGAAGTATAGGATTACGTTTGCCGAACGATGTAAACGGTAACGGCAAAATCGTTGTGCGTGACTATGAGATTGAAAACGATTTGCTTTCGTCATTTAAGATGTTCAATTTACAAGATGGTACATTCATGTTGAAATCGGACAGAGAAATATATTTATTCCTATCGGACGAAATTCCTGTACTTAAAGAAAAAGCAAAGCTCTATTATTCCGACAGATTTGCCGGCTTGAAGATTATGGACCGAGTGGATATAAGTGCGTCTGTAACATATAACAGCGGTGTTGATTTGCTTGAGGCTGACTTTGAAAGTAATCTGTCATATGAACAGATCAGCGGAATTTTAAGTGCAGTTAAACTGAAGAAAAGATTTTACAGATTGTCAAACGGCAGTTTTATCGACCTTGAAAACAGTAAACAAAAGGATATTTTCAATTTGCTTGATCAACTTGATTTTTCTTTTGAAGATATTAAAAACGGTAAAAAAGTAATTCCAAAGTATCATGCACTTTACTTAAATTCTCTTTCATCTGTTGAAAAGAATGAAGAATTTAAAAAATATATTGAGGAAATAAAAAATATAGAGCCTGTAATTCCGAGTGAAGTCAGCGACATTTTGCGTGGCTATCAAAAAGACGGAATGGCATGGCTCAGCCAGCTTTCTTATCTTGGCTTCGGCGGTATATTGGCGGACGATATGGGTCTTGGTAAAACGCTGCAGGTTATTGCGTATATTCACGGAATAAAACCCGAAAAACCGACGCTTATCGTTGCACCGAGTGCACTTACTTATAACTGGCTCAGCGAAATAAATAAATTTACACCGAATGCCAAAACCATAATAGTTGACGGTGCAAAAGAGGACAGAGAAAAACTTATACAGACTATCGGCGAGTATGAATTTGTAATCACGTCATATCCGCTTTTAAGACGCGATATTGCACATTATAAAGAATTTGAATTTTCGTATTGCTTTATAGACGAGGCACAGCATATTAAAAATCCGAAAACTATGAATGCAAGAAGCGTCAAGAAAATAAATGCGGAGCATAAATTTGCCCTTACCGGTACACCGATAGAAAATTCGTTGCTTGAATTGTGGTCAATATTTGATTTTGTAATGCCGGGATATTTGTATTCGGCACACGAATTCAGAAACAGATATGAAATGCCGCTTGTAAAAGACGGTGACAAAATGACGGCGGACAGTTTCAGAGCGAGGATAAAGCCGTTTATGCTAAGACGTATGAAAAACGATGTTTTAAACGAGTTACCGGAAAAAATCGAGAACACAATGTATGCGGAGCTTACGGGTGAACAAAAGAAAATGTACACATCGTATCTTGCACTTGCGAAAAATCAGACGCTTGCGTTGCTTGGCGAGGGCGGTCAAGGTAAAATGCGTATTTTGACACTGCTTATGCGACTAAGACAGATTTGTTGTCACCCTACATTGTTTGACGAAAACTATGATAAGGACAGCGGTAAACTTGATTTGCTTATGGAACTTGTCACGAATGCGGTTGAGTCGGGACACAGAATACTTGTATTTTCACAGTTTACGTCAATGCTTTCAATTATAAGAGAGAGTCTGAAAAATGTGGGGATAGATTCGTTCTACCTTGACGGAAAAACTCCGTCTTACGAGAGAGCGGAGCTTTCCGACAGATTTAACGGCGGTGAAAACAACGTGTTCCTTATATCGCTTAAAGCAGGCGGTGTAGGTCTTAACCTGACGGGTGCGGATACCGTAATTCACTATGACCCATGGTGGAATCCTGCGGTTATGGAACAGGCTTCCGACCGTGCATACAGAATAGGACAAACAAAAGCGGTACAGGTTATACGTCTTGCCGCAAAGGGTACAATAGAAGAAAAAATACTTAAATTGCAGGAAAACAAGAAAAATCTTGCAGACGATATAGTCCGCGTTAATACGGACACATTTAAAAGTCTTTCTAACGAAGAAATACTTTCATTATTTAGCTAAACAGGAGGGCTGAGTCAGGTGAAATTCAGGGCGATTTTAAACGATAAGTATGACCTTGAAGAAATTGCACAACGCAAACAATCGGCAAGACCACATCATAAAACTTTGATTTATTTTGCGGTTGTATGGGCGGTGCTTAATATTTTGGCGATTATTTATATTACAAAAAGTAATTATATATATTTTTGGGACGATTCAACGTATTGGGATATTGCAAGAAAAATTGCGTCGGGAGCGTTTAGTGAAGGCGGTTTTTGGCATAATGTATATAATTCCGTTGCTGAACAGGATTATAACTATATAGCGGGACTTCCGTCGGCGTTGATTGTAAAAATTTTCGGTGAGTCACGGCTTGCGTATGTTTTGGGACTTGTCAATTTATATTTAGTGACGTCATTTGCAATGGTGTATGTGTTGGCGAAAAAAGTCAGTAAAGCACCTAAAATTGCAGCGGTGATTTCGCTTATGATATGTCCGTCTATGGTGTTTTTGACATTTAACGGATTTGTTGATATAGGAGGACTTTTAGGGTGCCTTGTATGCTTTAATTTGTATTTTGTAAAAGACAAAGATGATGACGCGATATGGCGGTATGCGGTAATCGGCTTACTGCTTGTCGCACTTATGCTTTGGAGAAGATGGTACGCGTTTTTCACGGTATCGTTTATAACCGCAATGCTTGCGGATTGCGTACTGTTTAAGAAAAAATGGTACAAACCGATTGTAACAATCGCAGTTGTCGGATTGATACTCGTTGTATTTTTCAGAGATTTCCTTGTGTATAAACTGATGAAAGATTACGGCAATCTTTATTCGGGATATAAGTTTTCGGTGGGAACTGATTTGAAACTTATAACAAGATATTTCGGTATAATATTCGTTGGAGTGCTTGCTGTTTCATCAGTGGTTATGGCGGTTAAAAAGAAAGAAACAAGAACGCTGTTTATGTGGGTACAGATGATAGTGTGCCTGTTTATGTTCCTTTCAACTCAGACACACGGACAACAACATTTGCTTTTATACATTCCGTCACTTATAATGCTTACACTTATATCAATAAGACATATAACAAAAGAATGGGCTTTGGTCGGAATATCGCTTTTGGCGTTGGTACATTCGGTGAATGTATATATTCCACGCACACAACCGCATAATATACAGGGAATTAAGCATATGGCATTGATACCGAATTTTTCGATGCTGCCTGTATCAAGAGACGATACGGACGAAATTCTTGCGTTAAAGAAAAAACTCGACACAACCGTTTATGACGGTGATACGCTCGGCGTACTTGCGTCATCGTTTACGCTTAATGAGGATATACTTATAAATGCAGAACCGTCACTCGGAGTAAAGTCGATACGTGATAATTATATCGTGTCATTGCCACAGGTAGATTCGCGTGACAGGGATTTGACACCGTTGTATACCGTAAATTATGTCCTTGTCGCATCTCCTGCACAGACGCACTTGGCAGAGGGCAGTCAGACGGTTGTTAAGGAGGCTGTAAACAGTTTTATGAATTATGCGGATATTGCAACGGCATATGAGGAAGTTCCCGAATGTGAAACCGTTATAGACGGTATAACGATAAAATTATTCCACCGTGTCCGTGACGAACATCAGGCGGATATTAAAACATTTGAGGCACGACTGTATAAATAAGACGGGCACCGTCAAAAGTATTCTGAAATAATTAACATTTTGTTTACACTTGGCACATTGACAACCATTTATTACAGGTTTATAATTTATATATACTTAAATTATGAAAGGGTGTATATATGAGAAGCTGTATATATTGCGGCAGAGAACTTGAAAAAGGCGAAGTTTGCGATTGTCCGCAGAGTGTTGCACACAGAGCGGGGAAACAGCAATCATCTGCCAAAAGAAAAAACGAAACAAAAACAGAAGACAAAAAATCGGATAAAAAACAAGAGAAAACACAGGCTAATTACAGTAATCCGTATAAAACCGAAACTTCTTACAAAACAGGCTATGCCGGAACGGAAAGTAAGTTTGAAAGAGCAAAGATAAAGCATAAGGCGAGAAAAGCGGCAAGGAAAGCTAAAGTAACAAGAACGTCAAATATCAATCCGAAAGGATTTTTCGGTGAGTTGGGAAGATATATCGTGAGATTTATAAAATCACCGATTGACACAATTTCCAATCCGCCACATCTCGGAAAAGCGGCAATAATGACTATTGCGGCACTTCAAGGCGTTGTATTGTGGCTGTGTATGTTCTTTATATTAAGAGGCGGCGGAGTAGGACCGCTTAAAATATTGACGTCACTTATGAATTTTAACGGCGGTGCAGGTTACAGTCTTGTATTGCAAATCATACTTTGTATGGTATCCGGTGCGATAAGCGGAGTGATTTTATTTTTCTTGTATTCGGGAATATTTTGGCTTATCAATAGATTTGTAATGCGTCTTAAAACGGCATATTGGGAATTTTCAATACGTCTTGCGTCAACATGGATACCGTTTACGATAATATGTGCAATCGGCGTAATTCTCAGTATGTTGTCACCTGTAACGCTTATGATATTGATTTTGTGCGGCGCGGTCAGCGTGGCTGTGCTTACCTATGAGGCACTGCGCACAGAATGGATTTCTAAATCACCAAGTCAGGTATTGTATGCAATGATGCTTGGATATTTCGTATTCTTCACTGTTGTATGCTATTTAATTACCATATAAATTTTATAAAACGAGAGGAATGGTACAAATGAAAGAAACAAAGACAAACAATGCTCCGGCTGCAATCGGACCTTATTCACAGGCAATAACTGTCGGAAATATGCTGTTCACATCGGGACAAATTCCGATTAACCCTGCAACAGGCGATATTCCTGAAGGTGTTGAAGCACAGGCAGAACAGGCACTTACAAATGTAAAGAACCTTATTGAGGCTGCCGGCGGAAGTATTGAAAATGTTGTAAAGACAACAGTGTTTATTAAGGATATGAATGACTTTGCAAAGATTAACGAAGTATACGCCAAGTATTTTACAGAGCCTTATCCGGCTCGTTCATGCGTAGAAGTTGCAAGACTTCCTAAGGACGTACTTCTTGAAGTTGAAACTATTGTAGAATTATAATAAAACAACAAATTAAAAGGTCTGTGGTAAAGCCACAGACCTTTTGTATTAATTTTTATTGAACACCGATTCTCGGTGAAATAGGTGAAGTAGGAGATACTGACGGAGCAGGTGAGCCTGACGGCAGTGTCGGTTCAATCGTCGGCATAGCCTCAAGTTCTGCGTGAAGTGAATCTATTTCTTCCTGCATTTGTGCAATCTGGTCGTTAAGTTCGTTTACCTTTAACTTTAATTCCGTATTTTCTTGAATTGCGTCGGCTATTTGGTTGGATTTGTCGTTGTTGCTTCCGACTGTAATACCTATATAAAATATAAATGCAAGTATTAAAACCGCAATACAAATCAAGGCGATAATAATTTTTTTGCCTTTTCTGTTCTTATTTCTGTTTATATTCAAATTGCCGTAGTTTGACATTATATCACCTCAAAAAATTTTACTAATCTAATTTTACCACACTTTGCGGAGAAAATAAATACAAATATTTATCTTTTACAGATTTTTTTAAGATTTTTTCCATGGCACGTGCATAAAGAATTAATTGCTTTTCGTATTTTTTTGCAACTGCAAGTTGTTCTGCTTTGGAAGTGCATTTGTCGGTTTTGTAATCGACAAGGATTATATCACCGTTTTTATCCTCAAAGTATAAGTCAATAATACCTTGTAAAATAATCTGTTCGTTTCTGTACTCGTCAGGTAAAGTGTTGTCGTATTCATATGCCGGAATTGATATTTCAAAAGGACTTTCACGATATACTTTTTTGGCACTTAAAACTTCTTTACCCATATCGCTTTTCCAAAAGCTTGTGACATTTTTGCATATCATATCGGCTATATTTTTATCTGAAACAACATTGCTGTCAATCTGACCGTCATTTGTGACGCGGACAAGCTCGGATGTGACAAAGTCGGCGTAATTGTTTTCGGTAAGCGTCTTAATCTTTTCAATATTGAAAAATGCCATAAGCTGATGGTGCGCCGTACCGATTTGTGTACCGAGTTTTTCTGTACGCATAAAGTCAGGTTTTTGCATCATATAAATCGGCTCGTATTCAATGTCGCTTTTTCGTGTAAGTTCTTCTTCCGCCATTTCTTTTATTGCCGTTACGGATGTTTTTGTCGGAATGTTGCCGGATTGCGGACGTTCATAATGAAATTCAAGGAGCTTTTGCACTTTTTCACGCATTTCATCAATGTTTTTGACCTTTATCGTTTCTTGTTTTTCTTTGATGACGTCCGATACAGTGGTTTTGGCAAGAAATCTTGGTATGAAATTCCAGTGATTTAACGATATGCCTATTGACGGAATCAGCCAATCGGAATATTTTTTTGCATTTGATGCGATGATGTACTTTGGCATTGTCTTTGCATTATATACTGCTTCTTGGATTTTTTGATTAAACTCATTTTCATCTTTGTATTTGTCGGACGAAACAATAATTAATTTTTCTTTTGCACGAGTCATTGCGACATACAAAAGACGCAATTCTTCCGAAAGCGTTTCGGATTGATTTTGTCGCTTTATATATTTTGTAAACATCAGCTTTTTTAAATATAAATTTTCATAATTTATATAATCAATGCCGATCCCCAAATCTTTGTGAAGTTGTATTCTGTGTTCCTCCGTAGGTTTTGCGGCAAGCATATTTTTAGTTGTGCGCATAATAAATACGACAGGAAATTCAAGACCTTTGCTTTTGTGTATTGTCATAATTCGTACAACATTGTGGTTTTCATTGATAAGCTGAGCGCCGCTTAAATCTTCGTTTCTCTTTTCAATTCTTTCGATATATCGAATGAAGTTGAAGATCCCCTTAAAGCCCGATTCCTCATACTTTCTTGCACGTTCATATAAAAGTTTTAAATTTGCCTGTGCCTCGTCACCGCCTTCGAGAGCACCCATAAAGTCGTAAAAACCCGTTTCTTCATACAACGTCCAAATCAACGCGGCGATTGACTTCATCTTAACATATCCGCGCCAACGGTCAAGGTCTTTTAGAAAGCTTTTGCATTTTTTTGAAAGTTTCTGTTCTTCTTTCGTCAAATCATCGCAAGACGATTTATAATATTTTACGGCATTGTAAAAAGATGAGGCTCTGTTTTCAAGCCTGATTTTTGAAAGTTCGTTTTCGGTAAAATTACCTATCGGTGAACGCATAACGCTTACAAGCGGAATATCCTGAATGTGATTGTTGATAAGTGAAATAAGTGTAAGCATAAGCTTTATCTCACGTTTTTCAAAATATTCTTCCTTTTGCAAAAATGACGGTATGTTGTTTGATTCTAATATTTCCTGCAAAAGTTCGCCGTTTACTTTTGTCGAACGCATAAGAACGACTATATCGCTGTACTTCAAATCACGATATTTTCCGTTGCCGTCATAAACCTTGAAATGACTGTCAACAAGCTCTTTTATTCTGTTTGCCACGGTAACTGCCTCAAGATAATCGGAAGAAGATTCTTTTAAATCCTTCGATTTTCCGATACAGTAAAATTCGGATTTGTAGTCATTACGGGCATTTTCGGCGGTGTTTATATAACATTCGCGGCTTTCTTCACGCTGCAAAGCGGCGGTGTCGTTATAATCAACGTCACCGACATCCTGCGACATATTAAATCTGAACACGTCGTTTATACTGTCGATAACCTGCATACGACTTCTGAAGTTCTGTGAAAGGTGTATTATTTCGATTTCATCACTGTCAAGACTGTATTTTTCCTTGAAAATAGTCGGATCACCGCCGCGGAAACGATATATACTCTGCTTTAAGTCGCCGACCATAAACATATTTTTATTATCTCTTGAAATAAGCGTGAAAATCGAATCTTGTAAGCCGTTTGTATCTTGATATTCATCTATAAGTATTTCGTTATATTTCAGCGAATATTCGTTTCTTATATTTTCATTTTCGCTGAAAAGACGATAGGCAAGATGTTCAATATCGGAGAATGTTTTGACGTTCTTTTTTGCTTTTGCATTCTCATAAAGTTCCGAGAACAAAACCGTTATCCAAACAATATCGTCAATCGTTTGTTTCAATTCTTCCGAGTGAACATACTTGTTAAATTGCTCGGCAGTGCCGTTAGGCAAGTAAGATGTACTGCTAAGTAAATCTTCACGCATAGAGTTATATTTGTTCGAGTAATACTGCCACTCTTCAATCGGCGATTCAGCTTTTTTGTATGCTCTTACGGCTGTTCCAAGCTTTGTTTTGGCGATGTAAGTATCGTATGCTGAGCCGACTTCGTCAAATGATTCAGCTGATTTTAATGCTTTTACACTGTCGGCGCCGGCACAGGGCAAAAACTACAAGGAAATCTGCTCGAAATGCGAATATTGGAAC
>OGXT01002735.1_pt1 | contig 13379 bp, 12 predicted proteins | sample 1576361 | NCBI WGS metagenome assembly OGXT01 (sample SAMEA3541514, study PRJEB24748) | human gut metagenome | biome: human gut; feature: human-associated habitat; material: faeces | place: China | collected 2012 | reverse complement strand
GTGTCATGGCTTCCCCATTGGAGAAGGTCACGTTCTTTTTCAGTGTGATTTTCCAGGTCAGGTCATCTATCTTTTCAAACTTTTCAGCAAGCCAGGGTTCAATCTTGAGACCATCCCCTACTTTAAACAGTGTCTCGCCGACACCGTAGCGGACAATGTACCAGCCATCCCATCCTTTTGCCGGATCCATGGACGAAGAAGATACGGATACTGTCCCCGCCACACGGACGATTTTATCTGCCGCCGCTTTCTTATCATCACCGCAGCCGCTGATAAAAACGGAACAGGCCGTTACCGCTGCCAATCCTGCAGCAATCCATCTCTTTTTCATGTTTTTTCCTCCTAAAAAATATAATTATTTTTCATTTTTCGGATCCAGTAAATCTCTGACCTGGTCACCGAATAAATTAAAAACAAGCATAACGGAAAGAACCATCGCGAAAATTACAAGCAAACTTCTTTTTTTCATAAAATGAAACCTCCTAAGAACCATGTCTTACAAATTCTTTGTTTTTTGTTTGCAAACACATAATAATAAATCAATGTAAAAATCAAAAGACTAACCATGTAAAATTCATGTAAAATTTTTTACATTTCCGCAAAATAAAAGAGGCCGTCTCCAGACAGACAGCCTCTTTCCTATTTATTTCACTACAAAGAAATACAGCAGTACAAGGATACCGAGCACGATTCGATACCAGCCAAACACCTTGAAGTCATGTTTTTTGATGTAGCCCATCAGGAAGCGGATCACAAGCACGGATACAATAAAAGCAATTGCCATGCCAACCAGCAGGATCACTGCCTCCGCCGTTGAAAAGGCAAGGCCGAAGCGAATCACCTTTAACAGGCTCGCTCCCAGCATAACCGGGATCGCCAGAAAGAACGTGAACTCCGCTGCAACGGTTCTGGAAACGCCGATCATCAGGCCTCCCAAAATGGTTGCTCCGGAACGGGAGGTTCCGGGAAAGATTGCCGCAATCAGCTGGAACAGACCGATGATAATCGCATCTTTATAAGTAAGCTGTGCCAGACTGCGGACTCTTGCACGTTTTCCTTTATGACCATTTTCCACGAGGATAAATCCGATACCAAACAGGATCAGCATCACTGCAACCGTAATCGGGTTGTAAAGATATTTTTCAAGGATATCGTCGAACAGCAGACCCACTACTGCCGCCGGAACACAGGCAACAATGATCTTGAACCACATTTTCATGATATCCTTTTTCACAATGCCGTTTGTTTTGGACTTTCCGGTAAAATTAAACGGCCAGATTTGTTTCCAGAACAGCAACACAACCGCTAAAATCGCACCCAGCTGGATGACAACCAGGAACATATCCCAAAATTCCTCTGAAACGTTCATATGAACGAACTCATTTAACAGGATCATATGACCTGTGCTGCTGACGGGCAGCCACTCGGTGATGCCCTCTACGATTCCGAACAGAATCGCCTTTAAAATTTCAATAAATGATAACACTTTCTCCTCCTTTACTTTTCCAGAAAAGCCATCAGCTCTTCCTTACGGCGCGCTGCTTCCTGATATCCTTCTTCATAAAGCGCCCGCAGCTTTTTCCTGTTTTTTTCGATGCGTCCCACTTCATTTGGGTGGGATGGTTGAATCAAAAACGCAGTGCCGTTTTTTAACTCAGCTTCCAGATAATCCAGCTGCTGGTTATAGGCTGCTGCGCGGTTTGCCATCCGCTCGTATACCTTCGGATATTTTGCATATCTGGCTTTGATCAGTTCCAGATGCTTTGACGGGACACGACGATAGCCCACCTCCTTTGTCATCACAACGACATTTTTGCGGCATCCGTCCGTCACGGCATGCAGAAGCGGGATAGAATCCGCAAGTCCGCCGTCTAAGTACAACTTTCCGTTGATCTCTACCGGTCTGGACACAAGCGGCATTGATGCCGATGCCCGCACTGCCTCGATATCCCTGCGCATATTCTTCATCGGAAGATACTCGGCCAGTCCGGTTTCAATATTGGTTACGACCGCGTATCCTTTACTCGGATTTTTATCAAACGTCTCGTAATCGAATGGATTTAAGTGTTCCGGGATATCGTGATAACACATCTGGACGTTAAAATAATCGCCAGTCCTTAACAGGCTCGAAAGTCCCCAATAGTTTTTATCCTCAAGATAGTCGGTAAAAACGCTGTACTGTCTGCCTTTTTGTCTGGAAAGATAACTGCACAGGCAGCACGCTCCCGCCGAAACGCCGTAGCATTTGGCAAAGTCGATTCCTGCATCCAGAAAAAAATCCAGCACGCCGGCGGTGTAAACGCCCTTCATCGCGCCGCCCTCCAGCACCAGTCCCGCCTGATACATCATAGATATGCGCCTCCTTGCTGCAAAACTCCTGCTGTCTCATTTGTCGTTTCACTCATTTTATGATATCAGGGCTTTTCATTCAACCATAGATTTCTTTCATCATTTTGCGCAGCACCGGCAGGGAACGCTCCACCTTCTCCGTATCGATGCAATATGCCATGCGGAAATATCCGGGACAACCGAACGAATCCGCCGGAACGAGCACCAGATCGTACTGCAGCGCTTTCTGACAAAATGCCGCCGCGTCTGCTTCCGGGGCTTTCGGGAAGATGTAAAAGGTTCCTTCCGGCTTCACAACCTCGAAGCCACAGTCCGTCAGGCATTCGTAGAGCAGGTTGCGGTTCTTTTCATAGACGGAGAAATCGGAGGTCAGGTCGAGCACCTTCGATACCGCCAGCTGCATCAGGGACGTCGGGCAGTTATGGCCGATTCCCCTCGAAATCTGTCCGCACATATTTACGATCTCCGCCGCATACGGACACGCCGGATTGACCGCCAGATAGCCGATTCTCTCGCCCGGCAGCGACAGCGCCTTGGAAAAAGAGTAACAGCTGATCGTGTTAGCATAAAATTTCGATACATACGGCTGTTGTTTGCCGTCAAATACGATTTCCCGATACGGTTCATCCGAAATCAGGAAAATATCATGCCCGTATTGTTCTGCTTTTCTCGTCAGAACCTCCGCCAGCTTTGTCAACGTCTCCGCCGAATAAACTGCGCCGGACGGATTGTTCGGTGTATTCACCAACACTGCCGCAACCCTCGGTCCCAACATTTCTTCAAACGCTTCGAAATTGATCTGGAAGCTCTTCGTGTCCGCCGGAACAACCTTTAAAACGGCTCCGGTCAGATCTACATATGGATGATATTCCGGGAAAAACGGAGCAAAGGTCAGCACTTCATCCCCCGGCACAGTCACTGCACGCAGCGCATGCGCGATTGCCGCCGCTGCTGCGGAAACCGGGAAAATATGCTCCGGTCCGTAGTTCATGTCAAATCTGCAGTTTAAGGACTCCGCAATCGCCGTCTTTACAGACGGGATACCGAGCGTCGGGCTGTAGCCGTGCAGGGTCATCGGATCTTCCTTCTCAATCAGGTCCAGCAGTGCCTGCTTAAACTCTGCCGGTGCCGGTACGGACGGATTTCCCAGGCTGTAATCGAATACATTCTCTGCACCAATTATCTGCGCCCGCTTCGTCGCCTTCTCGGACAACTGCCGGATCACTGACTTTGCATCCAGCATTTTTCGATATTGTTCTGCAATCATAGTATTATCCTTCTTTTCTGCATCTTGTGCGTTTGAAATCTGTACATAAAAAGACACGAGTGAACTGTAACTTACGCATATTCTATCACACTATTTTTGACAGTTCCACTTTTTCTTCCACAGGGCATATGTTATACTGAAAAAAAGAACGGATATAAACGTTTTTCAGCTATCTAAAACACAGTGCAGTTCCTGCTTTCCGGCAAACGCACCTGTAAATAGGAGGATTTTATGGCAACCTATATCGGGCTTGATCTCGGTGGAACCAATATCAAAATTTCTGTTTTCAATGATTTTTTTCATAAGCTCGGGGAAAAGCGCACACCCACCGAAGTTTGCTTCGGTTCGGAGCACGTCCTCAACCGCATTTATGATGCTGTTCTGGCACTTCTCGATGAGCTGCACCTGACCTGTCAGGATATCACCTGCATGGGCATCGGCGTCCCCGGTATCCTCGATATCAAAAACGGTATTTCCCGATTTTCTCCGAATTTTCCGAAATGGGAGGAGGTTCCGATCGTCGCCTGGATGGAGAGCCATCTTCATATCCCGACCTATATCGATAATGATGCACGTGTCAATCTCTATGGTGAATGGAAATTTGGCGCCGGCAAAAACCGCAATAACGTCCTGATGATCACCCTCGGAACCGGCCTTGGCGGCGCTGCGGTCATCGACGGACGCGTGATCTACGGCGCTACCGGTTCCGCAGGCGAAATCGGGCATATCAACATGTTCCGTGAAGGACGGGAATGCCGCTGCGGAAGCTCCGGCTGTCTTGGGCGCTATGTTTCTGCCCTCGGTATTTTGCGCACCTTTCGTGAAAAAGTCCAACTGGGACAGCACAGCATCATCTGTGACTGGGTAAATAATGACCTTGATAAGGTCACTGCAGACATGCTTTCCCGTGCCTACGATGACGGGGATGCTGTTGCCATTGAGACCATGCAGGAAACCGGAAAACTGCTTGGCTACGGTCTGTGCGCCGTTTTCAGCCTGTACAATCCGGAAATCATCATCGTCGGCGGCGGCATGTCCCGTATGGGCGATCGCCTGCTTCAGTACACTCGTGAAATTCTGGATACCCATGCGCTGCGGATTCCCTATGGCTGCTGTACAATCGTCACTGCAGTTCTCGGAGACGCCGCCGGAATGCTGGGCGCAGCGGTCTATGCGAAGGAGCAGTTTCTGCAGAGCGCAGCGAACAACGGACCAAACTAAAAAATGAAAGGCAGGCGCGATACACTGCGGCAATCTGCGGTGCAGGCACGCCCTACAACATAAACGAGCCGGTACAGATTCAAACATCTGCACCGGCTCATAACAGTTTTTAATTCATGACAATAGAATGCTCGCAGAGCGTGCATCCTATTGTTTACAGTTCCCCTGCAATATCCAGTCTCGTCGCAATGCTGGTCAGCAGTACAACGAGCGGCATCATAATTTCACACACCTGAACAAAGAAGCATGCGATATCCTCTGTAATTCCCCCGAAATGATGGAACGCCACATAGCAATAGTACAAAAATGCGAGCAGTGCACCGACCAGACACGGAATCGCTACCTGAATGTCGCACACCAGCATGCCCACTACAGAGATCACGATATAAGCGATCATAAATGCGATCACAATTCCTCTGCTTTTGCCTTTTCCGACATACAGGGAGCATTTGCTTTCCTGCGAATGCGGAAAGCATTCGATCGAAAGACCATAGAGCGCTCTGGAAAGTATGAAGCCATATGCAAGAACCGGCCAGCTGTCCAGCGGCATTTCGCTCCAAAGACCGACGATCAGGAAGAAATAGCAGACACAGATAATAATTGCGAAGTATCCGCTGTGGGAATCCCGCAGGATTTCCAGCTTGACTTCCCTCGGCTGATGGGAACTGAGCGCATCTACTGTCCGGAAGAAACCATCCAGAAACGCGCCGCCCGATAAAAAGATCGGAAGCATCGCACAGACAACCGCGCCCAGCAGATCTTTATCGATCAGATACGGGCTGATCACCTGCCACTGTTTTAGAATGAACCCGATAATCGCGCCGACTAGCGGTACAAAAATCAGAATATACTTCATATTTCTACGGGTTTTTTTGATCTGCCTGGCAGGAAAAATCGAATACATCGAAAAAGCCAGACGAAAACTTGCCCAAACTTCTTTCATACTATCGTGTACCTCTCAGATTTTCGGATTACTTCAGTACAACGTCATCCGCATGTTCGTTCCAGATCAGGCAAACCCATGTTTTTCCGCGATTTAGCCGGATCGGGTTACCGTCTGCATCCACATACAGCGCCGGATCGGTATCCGAATATCTTGACCAGGTTCCTTCTACCATCTTACCTCCGGTAAATACCTGAACCTTGTAATTGGTCAGATCTGCACCAGGCTCCCAGCCGCCGTGCACATCAAATGCCATATAGCCTTTGGAATCCCGGAACTCGCCGTGACAATACTGGAAAATAACGTTATCGACTGTCAGCTGTTCGCCGGTTGTCTCGTCAATATGCTTGTCACCGTACTGATAACGGTAATATTTTCCGTCTTCATCGTTATATTCAAAATAAGCCTGCACATTGGAATAGCCGTTTCCAACACCGGTCTTTTCACCGCCGGGATACATCAGGACAACGGTATCGTTATCCGGATAGTCTGCCTTTTCGCCCAGAGGTGCAAAGGCAAATTTCTGCTTATGCGTATCGTGATAAGTCAGGCTGTATTCAAATTTCTCTGCCGCTTCTGCCAGTGCCTCACCGGTTGTATACACATTGTGGGGTGCTTTCCGCTTATCCGTCCGCATGAACGCTTTGGAAGCCGGACGGTCAATTCCTGCAACCGCGCCGCTGATGTTGTCCACCAGATCACTGTTTAACAGATCGCCGACATAAGGGGTAGCCTGTCCGAAATGCGCATAAATCGCATCGAATTCCAGTGCGCTGTATACAAAGTAATCACGGCTGCTTCTGATATAGCCGATCGTATCCAGATTCTGCCAGTTTTCAAACAACGGCATCAGACGGGTCACATCCGCGCCTTCCATCGGCGCTTCATAAATCACGGATGCCTGTCCGATTCCTGCCTGCGGGGTTCCTGCCTTGATATTGTTCAGCATAACTGCCATCGGGCGCTGTTCGCGTTCCTCTTCGGTGCATTCCAGACCGGTCAGGTAGCTGGTCGGAACTGCGTCTTCTGTAACAACGCTTTCCGTCTCCGCTGCTGCATTTTCTGTTCCGGTTGTATCGTTACTTTCCGTCGCTGCAACAGCTGAATCCGTTTCAGGTACAGGGGTTGTTTCTGTCGCTGCAGAGCCACATGCACATAATGCTGCAGATAATCCCAGCGCCAGACAGAACAAACTGGTTTTTTTCATATATCATTCTCCTGAATATTTTTCTTTTTTGAAAAGGTTAAACCAACCTAGTTTAAATATTGTACTCCCGCAGGCGGTAAAAATCCAGCCTTTTTCTGCATTTATTACAATTCTATTACAAATTTACGGTCTAATTCTTCAGCAAATACAATTTTACCGCAAATTTCACAATCATACTGCCTCCGGGAATTCCGAGCAGTTCTTTTTTCGACATGACGCCAAGCTTTAACGCCGCCGCAAAATACGTCAGTCCGCCGATTGCCACCGAAAGCAGCAGTGCAACCGCATTGCCGAGATATCCTTTCAGCACTGTCAGCGTCAGCCCATAATAAATACCTGCAACCACAAGCCCCATGATCGCAGAGGATACCAGCGGCAGGACAAATGTCTTCTCGATTTCCTGATGATAGCCGGTCGCTTTTTTCACCGCGATGCCATTTAACAGGCACATCATAAAAGAATATACCGTAACGGCGATCGGCAAACTGTAAATACCAAGATCTGTAAAGATCAGGAGGGCTGCCGCCACCACAGTCTGCACCGCCAGCGCAATCACCGCGTTTGTAACCGGCTTCGACGCCTTGCCGACTGCCTGCAGAATCGAATTGCTCAGTGTGGAAAGGGAATAGAACACGATGCTCGCGCCAAGCGCCGCCAGAAGGCGTCCGCCCAGACGGATGCTGTCCGTATTCGTATTATATAACAGCCATACGATCGGTCTGGATAATACCGTCATGCCGACTGCAGACGGAATCGCGATAAACATGATCGTCTTGATTGCCACGCTGATTTTGTGCCGGACGTCTTTTTTCTTCTTTGTCTCAAAGCTTCCTGCAATGCTCGGCAGGATCGCGGAAGCCATCGCAGACGCGATTGCAATCGGAATATTGGAAAGTCCAACCGCTTCCGTATCGTAAATACCGTTAATAATCGTAATATCATCATAAGAAGCGTTGTGTACCGATTGCATCAGATTCAGATACAGGGTCTGGTTGATCAGTGCACTCGCATTATATGCAAACGTACTCAGCAGAACCGGCGTTACCATAAACAGAATGATCTTGAAAATCTCGCCGGTTTCCAGCAAATCTCTGGAACGATCCCGCTCTATCCTGCGGCGGATTATTTTCCGGTTCATATGGTAAATCATCAGCATAAACGCCAATGCTATCAGCACGCCGACACCGGTTCCGACTGCACTTCCGACTGCCCCCCACGCAGCACGGGTCAGCTCGTCTTCCCCAGCAAACATCTGCATCAGCCCCCATGCCGCCAGCATGCTGACCGCCGCATTTAAAATCTGCTCCAGAATCTGCGAAACGGACGTCTGCACCATGCTTCGGTTCGCCTGAAAATATCCTCTCAAAACGCCGAGCAGACCGGAAAAGAAAATCGTCGGTGCAAGCGTCCGAAGCACCATCGCCGCCCGTCCCGGAATCAGAAAATCCGCTCCAAAAAACGCAAACAGACTGGCGATTCCGCCCACGACAACAACATAAATAATCGAGCAGTGAAAAATCCGCTGCGCATTTTTGTACTGGTGGGTTGCCAGTCTCTGTGAAATTACTTTGGATACCGCCGACGGAATGCTATAGGAAGAGATCAGCAAAATCATCTGATAATAGCGATACGCCGGCGCATAATAGCCGTTTCCTGTCTCTCCGATAATTCCCGTCAGGGGGCTTCTGTACAATAGGCCGATAATTCGACAGATAATGCCGGCAGCAGCCAGAATGCCAGCCTGTTTTACAAAGGAACTGCCTTCTCCCTTATTTTTTGTTCCCATCCGTTACCTTTCTGCTCAGTCTGTCAGGCAGAAAGAAAGCAGATAATCCAGCCGTCTCTCTACCAGCTCCAGAACAAAAACATCCGGCTTTTGTTCTTCTACCATAGATTGCGTAAAAAATCCGTTCCAATGAGCCATATAGCAGTCTGAAAGGCTGCTCGCCACCGGTCCCGCCATTCCTCCGGCGAAGGAATCCCTCACCATGAACAGCTTTCTCGTATCCGGCGCATCTGAATGATACACCAGAGCCGTCGCATCGTCAATAGAGACTGCCTGCAAATTGTTGCCGTTGTAACCGGTCACGATATAATTTTCTTCCGCAGGCATGTTTTTTTCGTAGTAGCTTTGCAGATTCATCATTCTTGCAAGATCATATCCGGAAAAGGTATCCGGAGTAAAGGTAATGTCCTCCACCTCTGGAAGCTCGTCTCCCAACTCCTTTAACAGCGCTTTCGCTCCAATATAGCCGCCAGCAGCGTTCCAATGCGTGTCATAGTGCCAGTACAGGGAATATTCCTTCTTATATTTCAGCATTTCCTCTTTCGGATATACAATACGGATATCTGTATTCTTCTTCAGATAAGCGATCAACTGATCTGTCCGCGTTTCTTCCGCCTTTTTATAATAGGAAGGAAGATGCTCTTCTCCGTAAATCGTCTCCTTATTCGGTGCAATCATCAGGACAAATTCACTGCCCCGGTTGGAAAGCCACTGCTCCGATGTCGTAAGCTGCGATGCGATCTGTGCAAGCTGTCCTTCTGTAAACAGGTTCGTTCCCTTATAATCATCAATGTCCGATTCCATGCTGTAAAACAACCAGTTATCCGAACCGATCACAACCTTGTCGTTGATGGATTTTTCACAAAACAGCTTTAAATCTGTCAGGCTGGAAAAGGAAATCAGCTGACTCCGAAACGGAACCGCCGCGTTAAACGCGCTCTCCACCAGTCCCGGATAATCTCTGTAATTGTCCTTCGTCAGCTTCGGAATCTCTGTTGAAACCGTATTTTCTGTCGCATCCGTCTGGAAACGATCCTTTGTTACCGCCCACACAGCTCCCGGCATCAAAAGCAAAAGCGCAAAGCAAATCAGCCATGCAGCCGCCATTTTTTTATTCATATGCACTCTCCACTCAGAAATTCAGATAAATTGCAGGGCTGTAGGTTCCGTTAACCAAAAGCAGCATCGACGCTGCGATCAGGAACATGCAGTAAACCAGTTCCAATACACCGCCCTTTAATTTCTCCGCTGTCGGGCAGAACCTTTTGATTCCGGCCTGCAACACCCCCATACCAAGGACGCCGACAACCGCCATTACGATACAACGGTTTCCGATCAGCTCCCGCAGTGCATAGGTGCTCTGGGTATACTGCCACGGCGTCAGCATCCTGCGGATGTACTGCAGCGCCGGCTGCAGATTTGCCACCCGGAAAATCACCCAGCCGAACAGTACGACGAGTCCCGTGTATACATAACGCAAAAAGCCGATTTTGTCCAGAATTTTCTTAAAGCCGATCCGCTCCACAATGATGAAAAATCCGTGCAGCGCGCCCCATGCGATAAACGCTGTCGTCGCGCCATGCCATAACCCGGTCGCAAAAAAGACGATCGCCAGATTCAAGTATGTCCGGGCCTTTCCTTTCCGGTTTCCGCCAAGCGGTATGTAGAGGTAATCCCTAAACCAGCTACTCAGGGAAATATGCCATCTGCGCCAGAACTCCTGAATCGAACCGGACAGGTATGGATAATTAAAGTTTTCACAAATATCGAATCCGAACATTTTACCCAGACCGATGGCCATATCCGTGAAACCGGAAAAATCATAGTAAATCTGAATCGCATACAGAATCGCCGCGCACCACACCATAACGCCCGTAACATTTGTAATGTCCTGCGCATAGATTTTATCTACACTTGCACCGACAATATTTGCAACCAGTACCTTTTTACCAAGTCCATAGGCAAAGCGCCGGATTCCCTCCGCTGTCTTTTCCACGGTCTCCTGTCTGTTTGTAAGCTGCGGAGCAAAATCGCGATACCGCGCGATCGGTCCGACTGAAATTTTTGGGAAAAAGGACAGATACAGCGCCATATTGAGCGGATTTTTCTCCGCCTCATAATGACCGCGGTATAAATCCATCAGATACGAAATCGCTCCGAACGTAAAAAACGAAATGCCAATGGGAAGCGGAATATTGCGCATCTCGTGCTCGCTTCCCGTCAGTCGGTTCACAATCCGCAAAAAGAAGTCAAAATATTTATAATACCCAAGAATCCCCAGGTTTACCAAAATGCCCGCCGCCAGAACGGTCTTCGCCGCCACACTTTCATCCCGCTGACGTCCAAGCAGCAGTCCGATACCGTAGTTTGCCGCAATCGAGACAAGTAAAAGGACAATATAAACCGGTTCGCCCCACGCATAAAACACAAGGCTTGCCAGAAGCAGCAGGATATTTTTCAGCGCTGTTTTGCGCACGCACAGCCTGTCCAACACAAATACAACCGGCAAAAAAGCCGTCAGAAAAATCATGGAATTGATACTCATTCAAAAACTCCGATCTTATTCGCTGCCCACAGCACCCCTGGAACAGCGATCTGATAATCAGTCATCCCGCCTTTATGACGGATTCTGTTGTCCTGATATCAGAGGCAAAAGCGTTTTTGATCCTGATATCTTTTTTATTGTAGCATATATTTTCTTAAATAGGTAGGGGAATCTGAGGTTCTCTTTCCTGAAGCATCTGCAAAGTTACCGTTCACACACGCCATTCGCAGAAACGCATCTGCGATACTTTCCGCTGCTTCGCAGTCATTTTTTTCATTTGAAGCTCTCCAGGAATGCTTCGCAGCCCTCCACGATGTCCCGGTACGCGGTTTCGAAATCCCCGGAGTACCACGGATCGTCGATATCGCGCGGATGTTTTGCGTAATCCAGCAGACGATGGATTTTATGCTCCGGGTCTCCGCCAACAATTCGAAGCATATTTTGAATATTATACTGCTCCGCCGCCAGCAGATAATCATAATATTCGTAATCCTGCTTCGTCATCTGGCGTGCCCGCTTCCCGGACGGATCAATGCCATGCTCCCGCAGCTTCCGCACCGCCGGCGGATAAACCGGATTTCCGATTTCCTCCCGACTCGTCGCAGCCGACGCGATTTCAAACTGATCCGCTATGCCGCGTTTTGCAACCATGTCCCGAAGGATGAACTCGGACATAGGGGAACGGCAGATATTGCCGTGGCAGATGAAGAGCACTTTTATCATATTCTTATAACTCCGTTTTTACTTTGTATTTCTTCTCAAATGCCCAATATTGCAGGTTTTTTCGGCATTTTCCGGTTTCTGTATTTCCGGGGTATCTTCTCAAATCTTCCCGTATTTTCTCGTGCTTTTCCCTGCAATATTGGTAAATCTGTTGGTAAATAAATGCTCTGTACCAACGGGGTGTTTTAGGCTTTTGCTACTCGAAGCAGCTCTGCCTGTGCGTCATCGAACTGCACATGGGTGTAAACATTCAGCGTTACGCTGATGTCCGAATGACCCATGATATGCTGCAACGTCTTTGGATTCATTCCGGATTTCGCCATATTGGAACAAAAAGTGTGTCTGCATACATGAGGAGTTACTTTGGGCATCTGAATACGGTAAATCTTGTTATATTTCTCAATAATATGTTCCAGGTACTTCTCCCAATGAAGGGCGACCATTGGCTTATCGTTCTTGTCGAGAAACAAAAATCCAGCATATCCGTCTACCATCGGTTCTATTTTCGGTGCTACTCGATTGGCAAGAATACGGATCAGATCATCATCTACCGCCAACTGAAAAGCCGGTCTCAGAACACCTCTGATCGAGTGAATAGAGCTGTACCCTCTGCCATCCACCTGCTGAAGCTTGATCAGCCACGCCTTTGCATCAGACAGGCGAACCTTGTCAATGCGCTGCTTTCCAAACGCTTCTCTGTTCAGGATATTGATTACGGTCTTATATCCCGCCTTGGTGTTATGACCGACACCGGTTTTCAGAGAAGTATATTTCTCTACCAATTCAACTACCGTGTAATTGCCGCCACGGGTAACGATATGGTCAAACAGATCCGCCTGAATCTGCTTTTCCTTCTCTCTCAGCGAAAGCTCTCGCTTTTTACCCCTGGGAGTCGGGTCATTCTTGTCCAAACGCCAACTGTACACATTCTTCTCCTTACCATCCTCGTCAATATATCGGTAACGATACCTCCCATCTGTACGCTGGTATTCACCTTCACGCAAAATCCGATTTCTATTGTCTCGTCTTTTTTCACTCATCGAAATCTCTCCTTTCAGAATAAGGAGAGCCAGACTTGCAGTTTTATACTATCACAAATCCGGCTCTCCGTATAGTTATGCCATGTGATTTCGGAATTTCTGTTAAGCATTTCTAATGCCAGTTATACAGCCGTTGCCTGATCCAGATAGCGTTCAAATTTTTCACGCTTAATCAAGGCTCGATTGCCATTCATAACATAAAAATCTTCATTCGGATGCTCTTCAATCAGCATTCTCAGTTTCCCTTCGCCGATATGATAATATCTGGCTGCTTCCTCAATGGTAAGCGTATATCTAC
>OGXT01002734.1_pt1 | contig 13379 bp, 17 predicted proteins | sample 1576361 | NCBI WGS metagenome assembly OGXT01 (sample SAMEA3541514, study PRJEB24748) | human gut metagenome | biome: human gut; feature: human-associated habitat; material: faeces | place: China | collected 2012 | reverse complement strand
CACGGTTTAGGGCGGGGGAAAAGTTGGAGATAACATCAAAATCTTACCTATCGCCACTGTCCACACCTACCACCGATGGCTCGTTCAGTGTTTATGACGACCTAAAAAAGAAACTGATGGACGCCGGTATCCCGGAAGAAGAAATCGCCTTTATCCACACGGCGGACAGCGAAGCCAAAAAGAAGGAGCTGTTTTCCAAGGTGCGCGCCGGGCAGGTGCGAGTGCTGCTGGGGTCCACGGCCAAAATGGGCGCAGGCACCAATGTGCAGGACCGCTTGATTGCCCTGCATGATTTAGACTGCCCCTGGCGGCCCTCTGATCTGCAGCAGCGGCTGGGGCGCATCGTCCGCCAGGGCAATGAAAATGAGGAGGTGGAAATCTATCGCTATGTCACCGAGGGCACCTTTGACGCTTACCTCTATCAGCTCGTGGAGAACAAGCAGAAGTTTATCGCCCAGATCATGACCAGCAAGGCCCCCGTCCGTGTGGCGGATGATGTGGATGAAACCGCCCTGAGCTATTCGGAGATCAAGGCGCTGGCCACCGGCAATCCGTTAATTATCGAGAAGTGCAACCTGGATATGGAGGTGGCGCGGCTGAATATGCTGAAAGCCAGCCACTTGAACCAGGTATATGCGCTGGAGGAGCTGGTGTACCGCAAGTACCCGGAGGAAATCACCCGGCTCACGGAACGGATCGAGGGTTATGAGCAGGATGTGGCGCTGGTAGCGGACCACCCCAAGGCTCAGGAGGGCTTCTGCGGCATGGAGGTGGATGGCAAACACTACACCGAAAAAGAGGACGCAGGCAAGGCTATCATTGACGTTTGCACCCGCATGACTGGTTCCGACGCTGTTCTTTTGGGGCAGTACCGGGGCTTTTCCATGGTGCTGGCCTATGATGGCAGGAGCAACGAGTACCGGATCACGCTCAAAGGCACTCTTTCCCATACGGTGACGCTGGGCGCAGATGTGTTCGGCAATATCACCCGCCTGGACAACGCGCTGGAGAACTTGGCGGGCAGCCTGCAGGCCGAGCAGAACAGCCTGGAGGAAACCAAGACCCAGCTTGAAAACGCCCGCACCGAACTGGCTGCCCCATTTGCCCGCGAGGAGGAGCTGGCGGAGAAAACAGCCCGTTTGAAAGAGCTGAATATTCTGCTCAACATGGATGAGAAGGACAAGACTCTGCTGGACGATACCCCGGATGAGGGCGAGGATGTGCCTGCCCGGAGGGTTGCGGAGCTGGCACGGTAAAGGAGGATACGATGACCAACGAAGAATTGAATACCAGGCTCTATGAAAAAATGTTCGCGGAACAGGAGCGGTTCCGGGACTGGCTGCTCTCCCAGCCGCCGGCTGAGATTCTGAACCACGCCTACGAGTACACGGTGCGGGAGGACATCCTGATGTCGTTAGAGTACAACGATTTGGAGGACAGCCAGGCCAGGGCGCTGCTGAAATCCGGCAAGCCCCTGAAGCAGATTTTTGAGCGGTGGGAAGATAAAGAAACATCCCACATGGAAAATATTTGGGATACCGTCCAGGAACAGGCCAAGGCCGCTGAAGCCAAACAGAAAGCCAAAGCGCAGAAAGAACGGTGATCGCACATTTGCCATTGCGCTGCGGGGCAGGTATAGTATAATAAAAATCGTAACAAGGGGTGATGATAGATGGATGATAGCTACTGCCTGCTCCCGGAGCGCATTTCCGAGCAGTTTTCTGAAATCGACAGCGACATTGTGATGGATTTGTCGGCTGCCAGCCCGGAATATGCCAAGTTAAAGGCCCAGATGGAAGAACTGAAACGCCAAAATCCTGTGATTGGCGCTCTGCTGGAGGGCAAGGGAGAACTTTCTTTTACTGCTGAGGAGCATGAAGCCTGGAAGGAATTTATCCGGCTGTATATGCGGGCCGATAATATGGAACGGGAACACATCTACTTCCGGGGCCATGCAGACGGATTTGCCTATTTGAAAAAGATTGGCGCTTTCAAAACAGAATAGCCATGAAACGGTGCGGAGCAATCCGCTCCGTTTTTTACATAAGATGGGAAATCAGAATTACTATTTCAGGGTAGAACTGAACTGCCAGATGTGGTATAATGCAAAGGTATATTGTGATCTTGGCAAAATTAAATTTAAAATTAGTCAAACGAGGTGCAAAAGAATGAAAAAACTCTTATGTGCTGTTTCTTTAGCGACACTACTGTTCAGCATGACAGCTTGTAGTTCTTCGCAGAGTTTTACACCGGATTATGAATCAGCAGTAGGGGTAATTTTTGTGAATGATGAGCAAGAATTGCCGGAAAACACGAAAGTCTATGCTGATTTTGAAGATAACAGCTATACATTCGATCTGGACGCAGCATATGTGTATTACTTCTCTGCCAGTGCGGATGTAGCCTATGCTGGCGATCAAAACTTTACCAGCATGTCATTTGGGGCAAATCTGGACAATGACACCGTAGGCGCGGAAGGCACGATTGCCTACTTGTCCAATGAAGAATCTGCAAACTCTGTTACAGCATATTATCTGTACCATGATGAAGAAGGTGTCTATTTTGACACTAAAACCTATTTTGACCGAATGGAGGTTACTGACCAAACTACCATGACTGGAATTGATTACTCCTGTCATGTGACTTTTGAGCTACAACAGCCGACAGAATCTTTTTCTATGGTGTATTATAACGAAAACCGTGAAGAAATTTCCAAAACAGACTATACTCCGGAGGAAGTTGCTGACTATCAAACCTTTGAACTGGACAGTGATGTTAGTTCTGTGGAGATTGTCTGCTATGATGTTGATGGCGTAGAATTAGAAACGATAACAGTGACCCCGGAGAATCCCAGTGCAGTGATTTGCTTTGATAATGATGGGCAAATCCTTGCCAGCAGATATTTGCGGTTTACTTGGGAAGAATAAGTGCAATTTCCGTACAATAAAGTGACATTTTAAAGCCGATTGGAGCAATCCAGTCGGCTTTTTCCATATCTGAACAGAGTACATCTCCCTTTATATAGTCAGCTACCCCACATGGGGCGGCTAATCTACAAGCGATGTATAGGGGCTGCATTTTATGCCTTTTTACGATTCAGAAATAAGAAATAGGTCTCGCTGGAATACACAACCTGACATTGATTTTCTTGTTTTTGTTGTGTATAATAAAGGTGGGTGATGAGGTTGAATTTGATTTTGAGTACCATCTTGCAAGAGAAAGAACGCATTGACCGTATGCTGTCAAAATACCAAGAGGAACTGGGGACGCTCCCCAAAGGCACCATTTCGGAAAAGAAGGTCAAGCAATCCACATATTTTTATTTGAAGTACCGTGAGGGGAAAAAGGTGATCTCAAGGTACATCCCCCAAAAGGATGTGGACGCAGTTCGAGAGCAAGTGGAAAAACGCAGGCATATCGAAACGATGATCCGGTCTTTGCAGGAGGAACGTGCGATTGCCGAGAAAGCATTGGAGGGACAATTATGATTTTATATCATGGCAGCAATTTGGTTGTATCGGAACCAAAGCTGATCCAGCAGAATCGCTTTTTAGATTTTGGATTTGGTTTTTATACCACAACCAATAAGGTTCAGGCAATCAGCTTTGCCGATAAGGTGACGAAGCGCCGGAAGAACGGCCATAGGGCAGTCAGCATTTATGAGATTGACGAGAATATCGCTTTTTCAGAGTGCTCTATCCTGCGTTTTGACGAGCCGGGAGAAGCGTGGCTGGATTTTGTATCAGATAATCGATCCGGTAATTATGAGGGTGAAGCCTATGATTTTATCTTTGGGCCGGTTGCCAATGATGATGTGTACCGCACATTTACCCTCTATACCGCTGGCGTATTGACTAAGGAACAGACCCTGGAGCAGCTCAAAATCAAGAAGCTATATAATCAGTTGGTGCTGACAACGGAAAAGGCTCTGTCCTACCTGCGGTTTGCCGGCACCGTGCCGGAGGAGGAATTTTGATGGCGGATAAAAAATTTGAAGCGATTTTGACTTTACTGGTTCCCCAGGTTGTTCAGTTGATTTGTGAGAATTACCCTGTAGATGAAATGGCTGCATCCAGAGAATTCTATGAATCCAAGGTATATTCTTTATTGGAACAGGAGGACACCAAGCTGTGGCATTTCAGCCCGCTTACCCTATTTAATATGTATGATGAGGAAAAAAAGACGGGAAACTTTGAGATACCAGAGGAGGTATGAATATGAGCAGGCAAGGAGATTTTCTCATTTATTGCGTGGAAACCTACAAAAACGCCAAGCACTTGACAGGCAGGCAGGTGGCGGAACTCTTTACCCGTTACCGCGTGTGGGACTATGTGTATTCCTGCTTTGAAGCCCTGCACACCACCGGGGCCAATTATATTGTGGAGGACATCGACCTCTATATCGAGGCAAGGAAACCAGCTATGGCTTAAAACTGCACATTCCCCATTCATATCTGCATATAAATTGCAAAAGCATATGCAGAAAAGGGCCGATTGGAGCAATCCAGTCGGCTTTTTCCATATCTGAAAAGAGTACTGCCCCCTTTACATAGTCAGCTACCCCCACATGGGGCGGCTAATCTACGGCTATGTGAAGGGGGCTGTATTTTTTTATGCCTTTTTACGATTCAGAAGCCATCGAACGGGCAAGGCAGGTGGACCTGCTCACCTACCTGCAGACCTGCGAACCCCAGGAGCTGGTCCATGTGTCCGGCAACGTCTACTGCACCAGGACCCATGACAGCCTGCGGATTTCCAACGGCAAATGGTGCTGGTTTTCCCGTGGGATCGGCGGTTACAGCGCGCTGGACTATCTCATCAAGGTCAACGGCTATTCCTTTCTGGAGGCCATGGAAACCATCTCCGGCAGGGCGGCCATCCCGCCGCCTTCCTTTGTGCCAGCGCCGAAAGAGGAAAAGCCCAAGCACCTGCTTCTGCCCCAGGCCGCCCCGGATAACCGGGCGATGATTGCCTATCTCAAGGGCCGGGGCATTGACCAGGAGATTTTGGACTACTGCGTCCAGACCGGGCGGATTTATGAGAGCCGGAACAAGGGTCACAGCAACGTAGTTTTTGTGGGCTTTGACAAGGATGGCAAGGCGCGGTTCGGCTGCCTGCGGGGAATCAGTGAAGCCCGGTTCCACGGGGATTTAAGTGGCAGTGATAAGCACTTTTCCTTTGTCCTACCCGCCTGCGTGGAGAATCCGGCGGTCCATCTGTGCGAGTGCGCCATTGATGTCATGTCCTACGCCACGCTCTGCAAGCTGGACGGGATCGACTGGCGGCGGCACAATCTGTTGTCCCTGGCCGGGGTGTACCAGCCGAAGAAAAAGATCGAGGAAAGCAAGCTGCCGGTGGCCCTTACCCAGTTTTTGGAGGACCACCCCCATGTGAAAACGGTCTATCTCCATCTGGACAATGACACCGCTGGCCGGCTGGCGGCCAAGGCGATCATGGCTGTCATGCCGGAGGGCTACCGGGTGGAGAACAAACCGCCGCCCCGTGGAAAGGATGTGAATGATTTTCTGTGTCACCGGCTGGGGATTCCCATTCGGGGCAGCCACGGCAAAGAGCCGGAGCGGTGAGTGCCGGTTTTGCAGCTTCGACAGATTCTCCCTCTTGCAAATTGTTATCATATATGTTAACATTAAAGCAGTGAGGTGAGAGTATGGATGAACTGCGCAAACGGCAGAAAATCATATCCCAGCTTGTGGAGGCCCGTCTGGAACAGGGCATTTCCCAGGCAGAACTGGCAAGGCGGCTGGGAATCCAGCGTTCCGGGATCAACCGCCTGGAAAGTGGGACACAGAACCCCACGCTTGATATGATCTTAAAAATCGCCTCGGCGCTGGGAAAGGATGTTTCACTGGAACTGAACGACAAGGAGGAGCCTATGAGCAATGTTTACAGTCTCCGCATTTATGATACGGAGCTAATGCGCTTTTCCATGGAAAAGCAGGGCTTGTCTGGCCTTGTGGCTGAAATCTTATACACCAACGAGGAGCAGGCCCATTTGCTGCCTTTGGATATGGAGCGCACCGGCGAGGGCGTCATTCATTGGCTGGAGCGGCGGGTTATCCCCAAAAACCGCGCCTTTGTGGACGAGATTTTGAAAACCCTTGGCCTCAGCCATAACGACACCAAGGGAATCATCGACGTGTGCAAGGGGCTGTCGCTCAACGACAGCTATTGGGTGGTGCCGGAAGGATTTGAGGGGGGATTCTCCCAATACAATCTTTACGAAAATCGCTTTTCCGAGATACTGGCGTTGGTGGCCTATACCGGCGCAGGCGGGAGCCGGCAGGCGTTTACCACATCCCCGGAGCTGACCACAGGCGGTATGCTGCCCAAGGCGTGGCGCTATGTAGAGCACGATGGGATTTATCTCTATAAGGGCGGCACGACCGGCGCGTCCAATACGGGCCGGGAGCCGTACTGCGAGTATTATGCTTCGCAGATTGCGGGAACCATGCGCCTGAACGCCGTGCATTATGACCTGGAGAACTGGAAAGGCATTACCGCCTCTAAGTGCGCCCTGTTTACCAACATCGACACGGCCTATATCCCCATCGGGCGCATTGTCCGAACCGGGGGCATTGCCGCCTGCCTTGCCTACTACGACAAGCTGGGGCCGGAGTTTTCCGAGCAAATCCGCAGTATGCTGGTGTTTGACGCCCTGATCTACAATGAGGACCGCCACTTTGGAAACTTTGGCGTCCTGCGGGATAACCACAGCGGCAGCATCATTGCGCCCGCCCCCATTTTTGACAACGGGCTGTCCCTGTTCTGCTATGCCGGCAAGGAAGATTATGCGAACCTGGACGAGTATGCAAAAACCCGTTCCAACCCCTACAACATCTCCTATGAGGAGGTGTGCGCGGAGGTCATGGGGCCAAAGCAGAAAGAGCAGCTCCGCCGCATGATCGGGTTCCGGTTCAAGCGCCATGAAAGCATTAATTTGCCGGAAGAACATTTGCAGGCTATTGAGAAGCATTTGGAGGGCCGGGTGCGTAAGCTGCTGGCAATCCCCACCCGTCATCTGAAACAGGAGAAGGCGCGGTAAAAACGAATATCTTTTTTGGAGAGCGTTCTGAAAATGGACGCTCTTTTTTGCTGCCCATTTTTAGAGAGGAGCGTGAGCGATGAACCATTATGATGTTACCATCCGGGAAACGCTGGAGGTGAAAATGAAGGTGGCGGCAAACAGCCGGGAGGAGGCCGAGCAGTTTGCCAGGGACCAATGGAAACGCGGCGAGGTCGTTCTGGACGCCAGCCATTTTACCGGCGTGGAGTTCCATGCCAAGCGGTATTCCCGTGACCGGGGCGAGCGATGAGTTCTTTTTTCGCCTGTCCCGGATTCCCCGCAGGGGAATGGAATGTAGCTGTACCAGCAAGCATCGCCTTTGTGATACCACAAAGGCCGCTTGTTAGGGGGAACGCCCCCCTAATACCCCTTTTGAAAGGATGGAGGTTTTCATGGAAGGATTGTTTTTTGCCATTGGATTTCTGCTGGGCGGTGTGGTCAGCGTGCTGATTATGTGCCTGCTTCAAATCAACCGCATAGGCAGAAAGGAGGATTCAGAAGAATGAGAAAACGCAACGTACACGTCCAGTTCTGGCTGGACAAAAAAGAGGCGGAAGCCTTTAACAAGAAAGTAAAACGCAGCGGCCTTTCCCGCGAGGCGTACCTGCGCCATCTGGTGAACGGCCTAGTTCCCCAGGACGCGCCGCCGCCCGCCTACTACGACTTTATGCGGGAACTTCACCGGATTGGCGGCAACCTCAACCAGATCGCCCAGAAAGCCCATGTGCTGGGCGTCATTGATGAGCGCCGCTATGATGAGGAAATGCGGAAGTTTGACCAGCTCGTCCGGGACATCACCCAAGCGGTGATCCTTCCCCGCGCTATGGACACGAAGGGGTCCCCGCGAAGCCTGCTTCGTGGGGAGAAGGAGCACCCGCGCAGCGGTGAGCTTTTTGACGCTTGCGGCAAAAGCGGCAAGCGGAGCGCGGTGTGACGTGGCCACTACGTCCATCTGGCGGGTGAACGGCTGGCTGGGCAAGGTTCTCATTTATATTGAAAATCCAGACAAGACCGAAAACCCTGATTTCTTTGAAAAGCAGGATATGGATGGCAAGGAGGCCCAGGGTCTTGCGGATGTGATCGAGTATGCCGTCCAGCAGCAAAAAACAGGCAAGGCGGTGGAAAGCGAAGGCGAAACGGTTATGCGGCAGTTTGTTTCCGGGGTGAATTGCAGCCCCTCTACTGCCCGCGATGAGATGATAGCGGTAAAAAAGCGGTTTGGAAAGGAGGACGGGACTGTGGCCTACCACGGCTATCAGAGCTTTGCCCCTGGCGAGGCCACGCCGGAGCTGGCCCATGAGATCGGCCTTGCCCTGGCAAAAAAGCTGTGGGGTGAAAAATACCAGGTGCTGGTGGCTACCCATCTGGACAGGGAAAATCATCTGCACAATCATTTTGTAGTGAACACGGTTTCCTTCGTGGACGGCATCAAGTACCATCGTACCGAGCAGGATTATTTCGATATGCAGCGGGAATCGGATCGACTGTGCCGGGAGTATGGGCTGTCCGTCATTGAAAATCCCCAGCGGGGAAAATCCAAGCACTACGGGGAATGGCGGGCCGAGCAGGAAGGCCGCCCCACCTATCTCTCCCTCATCAAAGCCGATGTAGATACTGCCATCCGCCAGTCTATGACGGAACGGCAGTTTTTTTATCATCTGCGGCAGATGGGCTATGACATCAAGGTGGGCAAGGACATTACGGTGCGTCCCTACGACCGGCCCCATGGCAGGAAACTTGCGCGCAACTTTGGCGAGGGCTATACCCTGGAGAACATCCGCAGGCGGATTCTGGCCCAGAGCCGCCCCCAGCGGGAACAAACGCCGGAGCCGAAACGGTGCAGGCTCCACGGGGACTTGAAACAGGCCAAAAAGGCGACGGGGTTCCGCGCCCTCTACTTCCACTATTGCTACCTGCTGGGGGTGTTCCCCCAAAAGCAGAACCGCCAGACGGGCCATGTGCCCCACGCGCTGCGGGAGGATTTAATCCGGGCAGAGGAACTTACCGACGAGGCGCGGCTGCTTTCCCGCCATCGCATTGACACCCTGGAGCAGCTCAATGCCTATCGGTCCGATGTGGAATCTCGGCTTTCCAGCATAACGGAACAGCGGAAAAGCCTGTACCGGAAACAGCGCACCAGGGCGGTGCTGGACGACCCCACCCAGCAGGAGCAGATCCGGACGGAGATTGCCGCCCTTACGGCACAGATCAAGGAGCTGCGCCGGGAGGTGAAGCTGTGCGGGGATATTGCCCTGCGCTCCGTTTCCATCAAGGATAAGATACGGGCCGCCCGCGAAGAACAGCAGGCCGGGAAAGCGGAAAAAGGCCGTCTGGAGCCGGAACGGGCGGGCCGCCCAACCGAAAGGAGATGATTTTTGATGTATAACTCAGGCGACGCGGCGGAGCAAGTGGTACGCATGAGCCTTGAGGGCGCGGAAGTCGCCCTCAAGATCACCGGCGCAGCCGCAAAAAATCTGGCCGCCGCCCTTTACACGGTTTTGAAAGACCAGAAAAAGACCAAGGGCAAAGCCCGCATTGAAACCATGCTGCGGGAGAAACGCCCTTTGAAGGTCTATACCATTAAAAAAGAGGACTGCCCGGAGTTTGCCAGGCAGGCCAAGGGATACGGGATTCTCTATGCACCTATCCCGGTACGGAAGAAGGATGACACCATCGACATCCTGGTATTCCAGGACGACGCCGCACGGGCCAACCGGATCGTGGAGAAGTTCAAGCTCACGGTGGTGGATACGGCTTCGATCAAGGAGGATATTGAGAAATCCCGCGAGGAGCGCGGCGGCGAACCGGCAGCCCCGGAGAAGGCCGCGCCGGAAAAGAGCGAGGACGATAAGCTGATCGACGAGCTGATGGAAAAGCCCACCCAGAAAGAAAAAGCCCAGCCGGAGAACCGGGCAGCGGAGAAGAACGCCCCTTTTGCCCCAGCGGCGGAAAAATCCCATCCGTCCGCACCTACCTTAGAGAACAGCAGCAGCTCCGCAAGGGGTACTTCTGATGGGCCGGAAAAGCCGTCCGTGCGGCAGGAGCTTCGGGAAATCCAGGCCCAGCGGAAGAAAGAGGCGGAGGCCCCTCATCACGAAGAACCGGCTGCGCCCCGGAAAAAGGCGGCCCAGAAAACCACGCGGCACCAGCCGCCCAAGCCCAGAAAGAAACCAAAATCGAAAGAGAGGTAATCGGTCATGAATAACTTTGACGATCTGTTTGAACAGCGGCCCCAGGCTGAGGCCGCGCCGCAGAAGCAGAAAAGCCAAAAAGAGCGCCCCAAGCGCCAATGGTGGCAGGTGAAAGAGGAAAAGCATCGGAAAGAAGCCTACGCCACCCTGGATAAGATTTTCGGAGAGTTCTCCGAGGGTACGGGCAGTATGGAGGCATATCTGGATGTCCAGAGCCGGTTTCCTTTCCACTCTGCCCGCAATGTGCTGCTGATTGAAGCCAAGTGCCCCCATGCAGAGCGTATCCATGACGAAAAGGGATGGAAAGACATGGGGGTTACTGTGCTGGAAGAAGAAAAGCGCCTGCCCATCATCATCCTGGAGCCGGGCAAGGCGTACCGGCGTGAGGATGGCAGCGTGGGCCAAAACTTCTACGCCAAGGAAGTTTTTGATATTTCCCAGACCACGGCGAGGGATGAAGCCCAGCCCCAGGTGAGCTACGACGACCGCCTGCTCTTAAAAGGGCTGATTGCCAGTTCCCCCGTACCCATCCGGGCGGTGGAGGAACTGCCTCAGGGGCGCGGGGCTGTGTATGACCCGGAGCAAAACGCCATCCTGGTAAAAAAGGGCATGGACGCGCCGGACATTTTCCGCTGCGTCTCCCTGGAGGCAGCCAACGTGCAGCTTGCCCAAAGCCATGAGGGCTATTCCCGCGAGGCGGAGGGCTACAAAGCCTACGCCGTCAGCTATATGCTCTGCCAGCGGTATGGCGTGGATGTAAAGGGATACGACATCTCCAGGCTGGACGGCGTGCTCCAGGGGCAAGACCCCAAGGAGGAGGTTCCGGCAGCCCTCACCGATATGCGCGATACGTTCAAGGAGATGAACGGGCGCATGGCACGGGCCATGGGCCTTACCCGCGCCAGCAGGCAGAAGGAACAGGAACGGTAAAGGAGGTTTTGAAAAATGGAACGACAGGACAAGGTTGTCCTCACCCTGGACAGCTACGAGCACGGGATTATGATCCGCGCCCTCAACGAGCTGCGCAACGATCTGCTGGAAGAACAGCGCGACCCCGGCCCGGTGGAAGATGTGCTCTTAAAAACCATTGACGCCCCATCCCAAAAAGACAGGAAAGCGAAGCGCCGGGATGAAGCCCGATAACAAGGCGGGCGGCCCCTGGCTTTATGCCCTGGGGCTGATCCCGGTGGTCTGGTTTGCCCTTTTGATTGCGCCGTCCCTTTCCGGGGGCCTTTCGGAGATCGTAAACGCCCTGCCTGCGGCAATGAACCATCCATTCCAAATCGTGTGGTGCGAGGACAGTGTAAAAGCTGTCCTCATTTTTATTGCCGCCTATGGGCTGGGCATAGGCATTTATCTTTCTTCCCGGCGCAACTACAGACGGGGTGAAGAACACGGCTCTGCCAAATGGGGCGATCCGCGGGCCGTGAATAAGAAATACCGGGATAAAGACCCGTTTCAAAACCGCATTTTTACCCAGCACGTCCGTATGGGGCTGGACGGGAAAAAGCACCGCAGGACGCTCAATTCCCTGGTATGCGGCGGCAGCGGAGCAGGAAAAAGCAGGTTCTATGCAAAGCCCAACCTGCTCCAGGCGTCCCATGTCTCTTACTTTGTGCTGGACTGTAAGGGCGAACTGCTGCGCGACTGCGGGGGCCTGCTGGAACGGATGGGCTACGAGATCAAGGTGGTAGACCTTCTGAACATGGAGAAAAGCCATTGTTACAATCCCTTCGCCTATCTGAAGAATGACAACGACGTGCAGAAAATGGTCACAAACCTGTTCAAATCCACTACCCCAAAAGGGAGCCAGTCAAACGACCCCTTCTGGGACACGGCGGCCAGTATGCTCCTCATGGCGCTGGTTTTCTATCTCCATTATGAAGCGCCGGAGGATGAAAAAAACTTCGCGATGATAATGGAAATGCTCCGGGCCGGTGAGGTGCGGGAGGACGACGACAGCTACCAATCGCCGCTGGACGAACTGTTTGAGCGCCTGGAAATGCGCTCCCCCGACCACATCGCGGTGAAGTATTACAAGGATTACCGTTCTGGCAGCGCCAAGACCTTAAAATCCATCCAGATCACCCTTGCCGCACGGTTGGAGAAGTTTAACCTGTCCAGCGTGGCCGCGCTTACCGCCACGGACGAACTGGATTTGGCGTCCCTCGGCGAAAAGAAGGTGGCGCTGTTCGCGCTGATTCCCGACAATGACAGCAGCTTCAATTTTTTAGTCAGCCTGCTCTACGCCAGCACCTTCCAGGAGCTGTTTTACAGCGCCGACCGGGTGCATGGCGGAAGCCTGCCCGTGCCAGTGCATTTCCTCATGGACGAGTTTGCCAACGTCAGCTTGCCGGACGACTTCGACAAGCTGCTGGCCACCATGCGGAGCCGGAACATTTCGGTGTCCATCATCATCCAGAACATCGCCCAGCTCAAGGCGTTGTACGAAAAACAATGGGAATCCATCATGGGCAACTGCGACGAGTTTTTGTACCTGGGCGGCAACGAAACCAGCACACACAAGCTGATCTCCGAGAACTACCTGGGCAAAAGCACCCTCTGGCTGGACACTTACGGCAAGAGCACCGGCCATTCCGGCAGCTACTCCACCAACAACCAGATCACTGGCCGGGAGCTTTTGACCCCGGATGAGGTGCGTATGCTGGACAACAACCTGGCGCTGCTTTTTATCCGTGGGGAGCCGCCGCTGATGGATGAGAAGTACGACCTGCTAAAGCACCCGAATGTGAAGTACACCACCGATGGCGGCGCGCCGGCCTATACCCATGGCGGCACCGAAAACGCCGTGGCGGATATGGCTATTGGCCGCCTTACCCCCGGCGACCTTGCCAATATCCAAGAGCCGGAAACCCTTTGTGAACTTCTGTCCGATGAGGACATGGAGAAAATCTTTCAATTCAAGGAGGAAAAGCAAAATGAAACTGTTTAACAAGAAGAAAGAAACCCGCAGCCTGCCCATGGGCAGAAAGGGCAAAAGCGCCTTTGCCGTTTACACGGCCCTGGTGCTCATGCTGTGCTGCTGCACTACCACGGCCTTTGCCGCCAGCGACCCGTTGACGGTTATCAACAACCTCAGCGATT
>OGXT01002700.1_pt1 | contig 13551 bp, 9 predicted proteins | sample 1576361 | NCBI WGS metagenome assembly OGXT01 (sample SAMEA3541514, study PRJEB24748) | human gut metagenome | biome: human gut; feature: human-associated habitat; material: faeces | place: China | collected 2012 | reverse complement strand
CGGATCGACTACGCCCGCCGTGCGCTCTGCGCCTGGTGCAGTGTGCCGGATGATGGAAAGCGTGTGCAGGGTAAGGAGTGGCAGTTCCAGACGGATTTTTCGGAGCTGCATACAGAGTTCCCGGAGCTGGTGGATGCGGATGGGGTCGGCTGGTTCCTCCGTCATGTGCTCCGCACGGCGGACTTCATGCTGGCGCGCCCGGAAAAGGTGCGCAGCACCTCGCTCAAATATGCGGAGGTCATTCGCTCGAAGTTTGCCGCCGCATGGCGAAGCAAGGTGATACAGTATCAGATCCCGATTTTCGCGCCCCAAACCAAGGGCGCCTGGACGCTGCGTTTTGATGATGTCCTTGCCGATGCGCTGGAGCTTGGCCCACTGCGCAAAGAGGGACCGGAGCTGCCGCCAGAGCTGACTGAGAAAGTGAAAGCGGCGCTTCCGAAGGAAATTCCATCCGAGGTTGTCTGCACTCTGATCCGCTATTACCTCACCAACCGGCAGGATGATAGCGAATGGGTCGTCCTGCCGGTGGCAAGCTTTGACGCCTACTTCGGGGACACCAGCTTCAGCAAGAAGTATCTGCCCAAAATCCCAGCGGAGATCGTGGAGCGGAGCAACGCCTTTGGCATCAGCCGGTATCGGGTCGCGGAAGAATGTCTTCCATAAATACGGACAGCGGGACAAGCTTTTACGGCCTGTCCCGCTGTATTTCCGTCTGGATATTGAAAGTATTTTCCTTGTCTATGGCGGTGCAGTCTTTGAGCTGCCGCGCAATAGCACTGACTATGAAATAATTACTATTGCATACAGATCTACTTTCCATTGTTAGTTATCTCTTTTATTAAATCGTCAAACGCCACCTGAGGATTACCATGTCGTATTTCACATTCCCAAATAATGATTACTTTCCACCCCAAAGCTCGGAGTTTCAAATAGTTCTCCTTGTCTCGTGATCTGTTATATTGAAATTTCTTTTCCCAAAATTCCGTATTGCTCTTTGGCGGCACAAACCATTTGCAGCCCTCATGTGCATGCCAAAAGCATCCGTTAACAAAAACTACTGTTTTGTATTTAGGAAGAACAATATCCGGTTTTCCAGGTAGATTAGCAACATTTTTTCTATAACGAAACCCTTGAGAAAACAGGTACTTCCGAACCGTTTCCTCCGGTTTTGTATCTTTGCTCGGAATATGCGACATGTTTTTACTCCGCGCTTCTTTTGATCTATTATCCATAATGATATTACCGAATGAATTATTCAATGCCGTTTTCTTTCAGTTTATTTAGGACAATATTTATTTCCTTGACTTGCTTGGGGTAAAGAGATGTGTAAACAAACTCACAGTATTTAACTGCATTATCAATAATACTCAAGTCTTTGCTGCTCAAAACATTTTGACTTTTTCCCTTTTCTGCGAGGCTTTTCCAATAGTCACTTCCCTTTCTGAATATTCCCAGTTCATCTTCAATCCCTGAGGCAATTCTTTGATCCTTTTTTGCTCGCACAGATTCTTCCTGTTTTTCCGCAGGAGTTATCAAGACACCATAACCGTCTTCGCTGAGCGTATAATTCTGCTTAGCAACATTTGTCCAACATTCTTCTCGCTTGCAATAGCTCTCGATATTCGCAGTAGGACGGTTCTCATCATACATAACATCAAATGCAATTTTTGAGATCGCAGCAATATCCTCATCAATACATGACGGAACTTCTTGCAAGTCCCAAATTAGCCTATAGTTTATTTGCTTATTTACTTTTTGGGCCACAAAAACAAGTTTTGCAAATGTATAAGCAATCAGCTGAGGGCGGTAGGCTCTGTTCTCCTGATACCAAACCTGATTAGAAACGATGTTTCCAATATGCTCAAACAGAATCTTCTTTCCAATCAGTTCCTTGTAAAACAGTTCGTTATATACGCTATTATCCTTGTCCCACTGCTTCACCATATTATTATGAAAATGTGCTGCATTGACCTCACCGCCCCATGAAACATAGTGTGGAAGTATATCTGCGGCATTCATATACTTGGCAAGATCTGCAAGCGTATACTTTTTTGACTTAGGGCGTACAAGTTTATAATCCTCGCGCTGGGCTTTTGTCATCTGCATAAGCGGTTGCTCATACTGTCCTCTCGTGCGTTCAAAGAACCAAAGCGTCTGCACGATTTGACCTTCAGCCGCTGGCGCATAAACTTTTCTTGAGTATTCTTCAACACGGACATAGAAAGGATGGCTGGAATTAAGATCTGCGGTCTTTACCTTGTTTTGGCTATTAGCATATGTTGCAATGCAGCGAATCAAATCAGGATCAGATTCTTTGAGCACTGTAAGTTTCATTTGGACATAGATACCAGAGAGATCTGCATTGTTCTTTATACTGGTTGCCGCTAAAGTAGCTGTAGTTTGACCTCCATTTATTATCTGCAAGTTGGTGAAGGCTGTGATTATTAGCTCGCCGTTCTTTCCGCGATCAACCTCTATTGCAGATGCTGTAGTAGAAATTCCATTATTGTATGTAAAAAATCTGGATTTTTGATTGAGAATTGTTCCACGTATGCCTTTATTAACCCCACCGTTAAATTTCAAAAATGATCTGACATTTGACTCAAGGAGCGAGGAACTATATTTTTTATAAATATCCGATAGAAATTTGCCGGGAACAATCGCAAGGTAGGAATCATACTGTTGGGTATCGATATCAGCTTTGATGCACGGAATACCATCGATTCCATAGTCTTCGCAGCAGATAACAATGTCTTCTTTCTTAAATCCAACCATTTTTGATCGGTAGATTTTCTCTATATCCAAGACATCTAACACAACTTCAACCGTGCGACCATTCCAAGATAATGGCTCGACAGAAAGTTTCTTAACGGTAGAACTTAGCTTATCTGTGCTTATTATAAATAGATGGATCTTCCCTATATAGTCGAAGTTTGCCTTAATGTTCCTCGCTAATTGAACAGCCGGATCCGACAGCTCTGCGTTTGCAAAATGTCCCTTCAGAGAATTTACGAGAAAATTAAGTAGAAGCCGACTTTTGGCCGAAATGAAAGTGTTTGTAATACTCTTGACTGCTCCGCTATTATAATCAGCATAAAGGAGGTTCAATGTGTTGGCCGGCAAATCCAGATAAGCAGCATCAATTCGCATGCTCTTCGAACCCCTGCTGTATTCATAGTAACATTGCTCCATGCCGCCAACCAATAAATAGTCATTCTGAAGAATATCGACGGCATTTTCAATAAACACTTCGATAGGATATCTTGAAGTGTTCACGGCTTGTGCATTAATATCTTCATTAATATAGCTTTCTCTGAATTCGTCGACCGAAATCATAGTTATTCCTCCGCAAACCGTTTAATGGCAGCTATTGAAATATCATAAGATATATTGCTTATTTCAGGGTAAGGAATTTCGTTGATAGTTATGCGCGGGAAGCCATCTATAACGCAATACACTTTTAGATCCTTCACATCAAACTTGGTTGAAAAGGCAGAATCTGAAATGGTAATTCCATATGACGCCACTTTTGAGCTAAAAATATTTTCAATTGCTTCATCTGATATAGACTGTAAAATACTTTCGAACAACTCTAAGATACTTGATTCCCCATTGGAAAATTCGCTTGCCATTCGTTCAACACGAATAACCGCAAGATGGCCCGGGACATCAGAAGACAATTGTGCTACAGAGCTGATATGTATATATGAAGAATTTGCACCGGCAGTTTTAACTTCATACCATTCTCTTCCTATTGCGTAGTCTTTGCTTAATGATTCTGGACCACTCCACGCTCGAACCGAAGCAGGAATGCCGTGTTTCTCGAACATATACTTCTTCATGAAATACAGTTCGCCAAACAATCCTTGTATTGTCTCAAAGGGGACATTTCCTGTCGGCTCATTTTTAAAGAGAGACTTCCAAATGATATATCGTATTTTTAGCCTATTAAGTGCATCGTGCTCGTCTGATGCCCCTTCAATCGCCTCCAGCAAATTCGAGCAAAACGAATAAAAAACGGGCTCAGCTTCTTTATTTAAGAGATCAAAGCATGTCCAATAAGTCCCACGGCACTCCTCTCCCTGCGTTACCCTCAATTGTCTTGTAGACTCCATTTTGGGCCCGCTGCATAATGACAGGATAGAAAGGCGCAAATGACCCTCGTCACTCAATCCATAAAAGACTCCAACCGGGGCATTTACCGGAATTTTCCTCTGATTTCCAAAGGACTGTTGCGATAATGAATTATAGTATTCTTCAAAATTAATCGTCATAGTCCTCTTCCCCTTCGCCATCATCATCAATTTCCATATTGGCATTGATTTCGTCGAGTTTTATACGGTTTGCCCGGTAGGTTACCATAACGCCGGATTCTTTTTTCGGAAATCCAATTGCGAATGCAAGGAGAGGTTCTCGGTTATTCCCAACATCCTGCTTAATTTGTGCTTTCAGTGCGGCAACTTTTTCCTGCTCATACAAAGACAGTTGTTTCTTCTCTGACGCAGTGTTATCACAGCTCAAATCAATCGGATATATTACGAGGATTGGATTTACTCTATATCTCAAATAGTCATTGGCCCCAAGTGATGTATACTGCTTGCCGTTTTTTGACTGAGCATTTTTTTCTTTAAGAATATGCTCGCGGTCACCCTCGGTAAGCCATAAACCGGCATTTAGGATCCCGGGTTCCATAACACGGTTATTCGATCCACCAATTCGAATGTATGTGTCTCCTGCATTCTTAACATGAAAACTACGGATTGCAGGTTTCAATTGCATATGCCCCACACTGAATGGGAGATTTGTTGAGTCACCTGTAGCAATCACAACATCCCATTCCTGAAAAACTTCGCTGTTTTCAATGTATGCTGAAAGCCCTTCTGTATCAAATTTTCGGTTCACATAGGAAATTTTCAAATTTCTTATAAATTCTGCCACATAAAATTTTGAAACTGAGCTCGCAATATATCGTCCATTTGTTTCTTTAATGTCGAGCTTAGCAGCAAAACTGTTAAAGGCATCCCTGTTATGACGATTAACTGCAGCATCTCGTAAGAGCTTAGAGGTGTCTGCATAAACGCCTCCATAATTAAGATGGTATTCAATCACTTCGGATGCTCTCATTTTGTTTCGTGCGGTAACAAGTAAAGTAGTATCCAGAGTATCTGGCGATTCCTTGACCATCAAGCCAAAGTCTTTGGGCTTTTTGTCTTGCCGCTCCATTTCTTCAAACTGCTGGCGCAAATCGTCGACTGCATCTAAAACAGCATCGAAACGGTCAATATTCTCCTGCGTTAAATATACACGGCACAAGTCTTCATATTTTGGACGATATCCAAACCAACGGCACATCTGCAATAATGTATCGTATGCTCCAGCATTTCTGCTATAATAGCTGATCATTAGTCCCTCTAATGTCAAGCCTCTGGAAAGAACCATCCCTCCGATTGCAATAACACGGGCACCGGTAGTATCGTAATCCTCATAGTCAAACCGTTTGCTTTTCCCTCCGTCTTTTACGCTCATTTTACCGTTTTTTGAGTTTATTACGACAACTGAAACTTGCTTTATCTCACTATAAAGTCCATTCTGGATTTGTTCCCAAGTGATAGGTAAATATCCTTTCGAATTATCCCCCTCTCTAATTGCAGTATAAAAACTATCTTTGGTAAAAAGATCAAAGATTGCTTTCATATTTTTATTTGCAATAAAACATTCAACAGGCCCACTACTCAACTGTTCAATTTCATTTGTCAGAATCTCTATGTAAGTTGAAACATACTCTTGAATTTGAGCTTGGACATCGTTGTATCGAGTAATGTTTATCATCATTGAGCGGTGCTTAATTTTTTGACCGCGTAAAGTACGGATTACATTGTTAATAAGGAAGCTATGGATTGCTTCTTTCATCGAGTCAGCCAATCCCAAATATTCCACATACTTGTCATGTATAACAGGAAGAAAATACGGCTCGTCCTCTTTAATTTCACGCAAGCACAGAGGCAATGTCTCTGAATTTCCGGGAAACACTACCCGTCCGCCCCAATATGTACTCGGAGCATTTAGCTGTACAATAAAATCTGATGGAAATAGGTCTAAGTTCGCAGGATCTTTGTCATCAGGGTTGATAAAAATGTTAGCAAACGGTGTTGCGGTGTAGCCAACATAAGAGGCTATTGGGAACTTATTAAATATAGCACGGATACACCTGTTAATTGCAGTTGGATCTTTCTCTGGTTTGTTTGTGTTCAGAGAAGCGTTATCTGCTTCGTCATCAATAATTAAAATACTTTTAGAATCCAGCCCCTGTTCGCTTAGCTCTGATTGCAGCCGTTCGCTCACGCTTTCTAATATGCTTTTATTCTTTTTTACTACCAGAACAACTGGCTTATTGTAATCTGCAATGGTGGCATTCAAATTCTTTTGTATAAATTTTGCGAAGTCATTATTCTGATTCGTAAACGGCACTGCATAATGCTCATGAGCGGAAAACCCAACTCCAATATACTCTATCAAATTTCCAATCGAATCACTTTTCGCGCCGATAACTCCCTTATCTGTTCTCTTCTGCGTTTGAACACGGAGAGAATTTGTCGTTCCGGCCAAAAGTACAACGATTTTGTATCCATAGTCGTAGGCTAAGTTAATAAGGCCGAGATAGTTGGCTGTTTTGCCGGATTGAACATCACCAACCACTAAGCCTCTCTTTTTATCCGCCTGAGATCTGGGATTTGCACAGTATGCCAGGACCTCCTCGCAGGAAGCTTCAATGTTGTCGATAGTCTTCCTATCAAATCCGTCTTGCCGCAAATAAAGCTTATATCTATCGAAAAAAGGCCGTGGTGTAGTGCCCTTCAATTTATAGAGCCAGTACTTCGACTGCCTGTCAGCCGCCAAAACATTCGGAGCGTATGTCTTAATGCCAACCTCAATTTCGTACAAATCTATAATGCTCTTTAATATATCATTATACTCCGATAATTGATTGACATCTTGTGTTCCTGCAGTAATGGGAAGAAGAAGCTGTGCTTGCTTTATCAAATCAGAATGTGTTTTCTTCTGTCCTTCGCAAAGGCTGTACAGCATATCAAATGTTTTTTTAACAAGGGCATTATATCTGTTTGTTGCATCAGTCATCACTCAAAACCCTCTTTCTAATTTCTTCTTTGTGTTTAAGTAAACGCTGATATGCTTCTGCCATAAACACATCTTCAAACATTTTCTTCCTTTTGCCGGGATCACAAAACGCAAGAATGGCTTCTATTTCTTGGATAAGTTGTTCATCTTCGTAATCAGCTCCTGAATTAATAATTGTTAATGCGTCCATGCTATCGTTCGTAATAGAGTATTTAGGGAGATAGCATTCGATTTGAGATAGCGCAATGTCTAACAATTTCTTTTCAGCCTGCCCAAGTGCTTCATTAAGCGCTACAATTGACGGTGTGTCTCGATTAATCTGATATCGAATTTTTCCATCGTGTTCATTTATTCGATCCCATACTTTAAACGCAACAGACTGCTCTTTGGTACCGGGAAATCTCGTGGTTCGTTTGCTTCGAATAACGGAATCATCGACAGCCATTTTTATCATGTCTTTTATCTTATCAGGAATTTTGGCTGACGACTTTTTTACATCCAGCATCCAAACAGAATCCAGTGCGGACGGAATATCTACTTGGATCCGGGCAAGTTTATTAAGCTCGCTTCGAATCCCCATATGCATCCAACTGCCCCATGAAATCAGCCTTCTATTACGATACAAATAGAATCCCTGTTCATCATAAATGCTCTTTGGATTGCCGAGCAGCGCCTTTTCTTCCGGGGTAAGCGTATTCGCAAACGGCAAAGTATACGGAATTACAGTGATTATAGCTCCGTCGACGTTTATCTCTGATTTGCGCCCAGTTTGCTGCCGTCCAATTGAATCCACCAAAAAGGGATCTCGCTTTTCAATACGCTTGCCATGATAATAAATTTGAATTGTCTTATAATAACGATGAAATACCAATTCTGTATGCTTCTTTGATTCTGCAACTAACCTTCTAAAACTATCTTCAAAGTTTTTCGCAAGATTCTCTATCTTGTCAAACTTAGTCCAAACTACTAATGTACCAGTCTCGTACTCTGCAAGATTATGTATTGAGGGAAGTGCATTAATCTCTTCAGAGTTTAATACTTTTAAAAGCAACCGGTTTTCTTTATCAATAACATCTAAATCAAATGACATTGCACGGATTTTTCCAAACTTCTTGCTCGCAACTGTAAATTCTCTACATTGAGAAAGCGACGCAGATTTTAGGCCGAGGCCAAATCGCCCTAATTCTTGCTCACATTCAGCTTTTCCAGAACGGTCAGAACCTGGAAGCATTGCATTGTCGAGTTCTTTTGCGGACATTCCGCAGCCATTGTCCAAAACGCAAAAGTAAGGATCGGATAAGGGATCAGAGAAAATGTTTATCTCACTGGCATTGGCTGAAATACTGTTGTCAATTATATCAGCAACTGCAGATGAAAAGCTGTATCCAATTGCCCGCAGCCCAGTCATTAATGCTTTTGCAGGAAATTGCCGTTCAACCAAATCACTCATAAGGCCCTCTCTTGTCTCTTGATCTAATTAATCTTCTTCTGCCTCTTTTTTCATGTAAGTGTCCCCAAACATAGCCTCAAAAATCGCTTGTAGAACATTCACAACTATAGAATTCCCGATAAGCTTATTTAATTTTCTGTAGCTAAAATTTAGAGACGAAGCTTTGACATACTCTTTTTCAGTAAACCCCATTAGCAAGAATGCCTCTCGCATTGTTAATCTGCGATATGTATCACCCTTTGGCCCGTTGTACTTAAATAAGGCCGCAGTGTGTGTACGATCCATGTTACATGTAATTGTCCGGACAATCATGTGATTTGAGATTGTCTTGCCGTTAATATCCCACATTACGTCCCTTGAGGGCGTCTTATTCAGCTGTGCAATGTCGGCTTCAAGTTTATATATTGGATTTTTATAGTTACTTTTAATGAATTTGCGGATTTTAAATTTCCTTTCCCTTTTTTCTGCTTCAATCTTATTTACAACATCGAGAGAATCTCCTAAGTGGCTTATAATAAATGCGCGTTCTCTATCTTGTGGCACACCGAAATCTAAAGAATTCAGTATCATACATTTTGTGTTGGCGTATCCCATTGATTCCAGGAAATCTAACCATTGATTCAAATCTTTAATATGTTTGTCTGCCTTTATTGTCTTGACATTTTCGAGTAAAAGGTATTCCGGAAGGTGATCAAGATCTTTCAGTTCCGTCAAGATTCTTTCAATTTCCCATAAGAGCCCTGATCTGGTGCCGGATCCTTTTTTCATTCCCTTTCCGAGGCCGCCGGTAGACAGATCTTGGCACGGGAAACTATATACGAGCAAGTCAATCTCCGGTAAGTCTGCTCCTTTAATGTCAGTTATTGATCCAAAGTTATTTGCCTGCTTATTTGCTCGATATAAATCTCTGCGTTGATCTTCCGTAAGCCGTTTAATGTTGGTCGGTTTAACAGAGGTTGCGCTAAATGTAAACTTGGAGAGATACTCATCGATTGTCTGAATGTCCGTAGGCATTTCGACTTCAACATTATCGCAGTGAATTGCGGCATAGCATTCGATTGCGTCAATAAACCACTCGCTAATCCCGACAATTTTGTAATTGATACCCATACGATCAAGTGCAGAAGCTTGTGCACCTATTCCTGCAAAGGCTTCAAACACTCTTAATGTGTGATTGTCTTTATTTTCTTTGTCCATTTTATATACACACTCTCGATCATCCCGTTCATTTATAACGGTACCATATTAGTTGCTCGCAAATCAGGCATTATCGTGTAATTTCTACTACATCTCCAATATCGCAATCTAATACCATGCAAATACGAACAAGAACATCCATAGCAACAAACTCATTTTTATTGAGTTTAGTAAAGGTTGAAGGTGAAATATTGGCAGCTTTGCGCAGTTGAGGTTTGGATATATTTTTCTCAATCAACAAAATCCAGAGTTTCTTGTAATCTACCGGCATCTTTACACCTCTAATTCTTTCTTGTGACATACAGCCATAGATAGTGTATCATTATTCGACGGTTTTTTCAAGCGAACATTTTGAGAAGTCAGCATTTTATACAGCGATTTCAGAACAAAACCGCTACAGTTGAAGTTCCAAATATTCTGAGCTACAATGCAAACACCTTTCGGAAAAATAAATGAACGGAGGACAATGATGAACTATACCGCACCCCAATTTCAAAACTATGAATCAATCACCGTTGATGAGCTGAAGGATCAAACTAACAGTCTACTGAATCTGGTAACGGAAGAACAGTGGCCGCTGCGCGTATTCATGAATAATGGCAAGGAGTTTCTGATGTTCCCTCAGGACCTGCTCGCATCGATCTGCGACTCTGACTTTCGTTTGATCCTGCTGTCGGCAATGCGGTATGCGATGGGCAAAAACACATGTATGCCTGTGGTGGTTTCCGATTATATCAAGCGTCACATTCGTCTTCTGGATGATAAGTTTCTCGTTCTGGCTGCCGATGATATCAGGCGATACCTTGAAGACTACGCAGAGCATGAGCCAAATCCGAATCTTTGGCAAAGTCTTTTAGATGCACTTAAAACAGAGCAGGGAGCACGTGCCACTCGTAAGGCAAGGAAAATCAGACTATGTCCAGCCTGCGGAAAACCATTGGAGATCATGAGCATTACCGACAACTGGCATTCACCCGGCGGCTTCGATGTGATTGCTCACTGCCGAAATTGTCTCTCTAATTATGAATGGTTCTGCGATAAGGATGGCGGTATCTCAGATATGAAGCAGTATTTCTTCGGGTAAGGCAAGTGTGTGTTCCGGCAGGAGACTTTGGGTGTATTCCTTGTCTATAGCGGCTCAACCGTTGAACTATGCGCCAACTTCCGTAAAGAGACCAAAAGGGCCGCACCTGCTCGTATGAACAGGCGCGGCCCTCTAAAAAGTCGCTCGTATTAAAGGGAATCTAATTCAGCCTGAAATAGCAGGTATTCTTCCCACGCCCTTCTTTTTTTAACTCGCCGGCTGCAATCAGCTTACGCAAGGCCCCCTCTATGGAACTGTCGCTGAGCGTCGGGCAGAGTTCCCGGATATCCTGCTTATTGAATCGGCCGATTCTATTCTTGCTTGCTCTGCGCACCATTTCCAATGCAGGCAGCTTGGTTTCCACAAGCACCACGCGATCCTCGAAGTCTTTGTAGGCGGCAAGGATCGTCCCGAGCAGGTACTTGATGAAGGGCACTACATCCTCCGTGCCTTCGTGCCAGCCGGTTTGCGCCTGCGCAAGCGCATCATAGTACAGGTCCTTGTTTTTGGCGATTTTGGCTTCAAGTGAGATATACTTGCCGACATAAAATCCGCTCCGGTACAAAAGCAGCGTCGTGAGTAGCCGACTCATTCTTCCGTTTCCGTCATTGAATGGGTGGATGCACAGAAAATCATGGATGAAAACCGGGATTGCAATCAACGGCTCCAGTTCCATATTCCCAATCACACGGTTGTATTCCTCGCAGATTCTGTCCAACGCTTCCGGCGTTTCATAAGGGGCAAGCGGCGTGAACAGCGTTTCCACATGACCGTCCGGATAGGTGGCAGTGATATAATTCTGCACACTTTTTGTGCGGCCCGCAAGTGGGTTGTTTATGTGACTGTACAGGATTTTATGAAGCTGCAGGATATAGTTCTGCGTAATTGGAATCGCATCAAAGCTCTCGTGAATGATACTCAGCACATCGCGGTATCCAGCGATCTCCTGCTCATCTCGGTTCCTCGGCGTGGTTTTCTCCTCGACGAGCTGCCGGATTCGGGTACTCGTGGTGACGATGCCCTCGATGGCATTCGATGCCTCGGTGCTCTGTATCTTGGCAATCTCCACGAGCTTTTCGAGTTCCTCCGGGCGCTGCTTCAAATACAGTTCCTGCTTTCCAGCTTCCTTGTATATGGCTGCAATCAGGCCAAGAACATCCGAGTCCCACTTCTGTTCCTTAATTGCAGAGTAATTGAAGGTTCTCATTCCCTCGCCTCCATTTGTTTTCCATTAAATAATAACGCAAAATAAGGGAATAGTCAATGGGCTGTGCTATAAATCCCTTACTATTATACCTGTATTAAGGGATTTATACTCAGGGAGCAAGAAAAGTACCTCTGCCTATCTTCCCGCCTATTCTTTGTCTATAGCGCCGCAGCTTCAGAGCTGCCACCCCCGCAGAAACCACTTGCATAACCGCCTGTCCAGAGTTACAATGCAGCCAACAGCAACGAGAAACGCTTCCCATCCGGCATCGGCGAATTTTCACCGAAAACCGGGCGGGAAGCGTTTTTGACCACATAGATTACCACAGACGGCGCTGGAACACTCGGAAACAGTGGAGATAAGAGCGCCAAAGAGTAAGTAAAACAAATAGAAAATGGCTGAAAATCGCTATAAACGCGCAGAAAAAGTTTTCCAGATAAGTTTGGGAGCTAGATGCCGCAGGTTCGAATCCTGTCGCCCGGACCATTTTTCGAAAAAAGCCGCTAAAACATGTTGTATTTGGGGGCAGAATGAACTGCAACCGCTTTACGATCTGAGGCGGTAAGAAAAAAGCGGAAGAAAACATCATGCCAGACGCTTAGACGCAGAGCAGGATCTGATGAGGAATCGGATTTGCTCTGCGTCTTTTTTGTCAAAATTCTCTGAAATACAGGGCAGAGCCGCGCCGTTCTGGCTATGAGGCCATCAAAATCCCGATATAAGCACCGGCCGTGCTTTTCCCGGATCAAAGGAGGAATCACAGATGAACTATATTCGGATCACAAAGGAAAATATTGACAGGGAACATATCTGCTGCGCCATGTCCGGCAAGCAGAGCATTGCGAAAAAGGAATGGCTCAGGCAGCGCTTTGAGGAGGGGCTTGTTTTTTACCGCAGTGAGGAACGGGGCAAATGCTTTATCGAATACATCCCGGCAGAAAACGCATGGGTGCCAATTATGGCTGACGGCTGGCTCTATATCAACTGTCTGTGGGTATCCGGCTCCATGAAGGGCCACGGATACTCCAACGATCTGCTGGAGGAGTGCATCCGTGATGCCAGGGCGCATGGGAAAAACGGGATCTGTATTCTGTGCGCCGAGGGCCGGAAACGGGAATTCCTCGCTGACCCGAAATTCCTTGCCCACAAGGGATTCCGGGTTGCAGACATCTCTGACTGCGGGATCGATCTGATGGTTTTGCCGCTTGTGCCCAATGCGGAACCGCCGAGGTTCCGGGAATGCGCAAAGCATCCGGCAATTGCAGAAGCCGGTTTCGTCCTGTATTACACCGATCAGTGCCCTTACACCTATTACTGGGTTCCAAGGGTGCAGGAGGCGGCAAAAGAACACGATATCCCGTTCAAGGTCATCCACATCACGGACAAAGAATCCGCGCAGAACGTACCCGCGCCGGTCACGACCTATGCGCTGTTCCGGGACGGCAGGTTTTTGACGCAGAGCATTCAGTCAGACAA
>OGXT01002697.1_pt1 | contig 13561 bp, 10 predicted proteins | sample 1576361 | NCBI WGS metagenome assembly OGXT01 (sample SAMEA3541514, study PRJEB24748) | human gut metagenome | biome: human gut; feature: human-associated habitat; material: faeces | place: China | collected 2012 | reverse complement strand
GATCAAGGGCTGCATCAGCAAGGTGGTGTTTCTTCCGGAGGAGGTGGACTCCGCCTGGCGCGGTGTAGACGATGGTATCAAAAGTCTTCGTCAGGGTCTTGTCGTCGGCGGCGCGGCAGTCCCGGGCCGGAAAATCCAGCTCAGCCTCGTCGTCACAGCCTTCCGGCATCGGCGCGCCGTCCAACGCGGTCAGCCGCACCGTCAGCGTCTCGTCAGCTGCCTCTCCGGTGCAGCGGACGGACGCCTCCAGTTCCAGCTCCGCCCGCTGGTCTGCGGCCAGAGCGGGCAGGGCAGCGCTTACCGCAAGCGCTGCTGCCAGCAGGGCCGCTGCCATTTTCGGGAGCCTTCTCATGATAAGCTCTCCTCCTTTCCGTTTTGCAGGTCTGACATTGGTTCCATCCGGGCCAGCACCACCGTCCGCGCGTCGGTGTACTCCCCCGAGCAGGTAGCCATCGCCAGAAACTGCGCTCCTTCCGGCTCCTCTTCCAGCGCACGGAGGGCCTGTGCATCCATCTGAAGGGCATTCTCCTCCACAAAGGGGAGCAGCCCGCCTGCGTCCGAGCGCCACTTGCCCGGGGCAAAGATGGCCTGTTCCGACGCAGGCACCACAAGGCAGGCCAGCACTTCCAGCCGATAGCTCCCGCCGGGCAGCGTCAGGGTGCCGGTGGTGTTCTGGCGGAAGAATGCGCCGTCCTTGTATTTGTCGAGGTCGCCAAACATCCGCCCGTTCTCCATATGGTGGCCGTAGAGCAGGGAATACCGCCCGCTGAAGTCCGCGTCGCAGTCAACATCCAGAAAGATGCTGCCCGCCAGCGCAAAGCTGCCGTAGACGTCGGTGTTCAGATAGGTGAAATTGCTCTCGCCCTGCACCACCGGGTAGTCGATGGCCGTGCCGTCCAGCGTCAGCCACCCGCAGACATCGGGGTTGATGTCCCGCAGCTGGCCGAAGGAGAGGCTGTTGTCCTCCTGCGGCCGGGGCTTGAAGGCCAACAGCCCGGCCTGCACATTGTCGGCAGCGGCGTACACCCGGCTGTTGTCCCACAGCGCATAGCCCGACCAGACCACCGCCAGCAGCACCAGCAGGGCCGTCACCCCGTCCAGCAGGCCGTTCGCCGCCCGCAGGGCCATCTTCTGCCACCGAATGTTCCTCACCTCCCTTGCCTCATTTCCTCCGCGCTTACTTCTGATGGCGGCGGCGCAGGGTCAGCAGCAGCCCGACGCCCGCAGCACCCGTCAGGGTGAAGAGATAGGGTGCGCTGTCCAGCACCACACCGGCATCCACGGTGCCGCCCTTGGTGTTGGTGAAGTTCGCCTGCTCGACCGCCTCATCCACTTCGCCCTCGGTGCCAGTCTCCGTCGTCACATAGCCTGCGACCGGTGTCTCAGACACCTTGTACTCGACACCGTAGGGCAGGTTTTCGATGTGGATGGTATCGTCGTCTTTCAGATAGAAAGTCGCTTCCGTCGTCTCGCCGGGCCTGATCTTGATCGAGTCGGGGTTCGCGTCATAGCTGCCGCCGGTGATGGCGTAGCTGTCCTGATAGGTCTTGCCCTCCTCACCGGTCAGCTGCACCCTGAACTCGAAGTATTTGTCCTTATTGCCCATGATGCCCTCGACGTCCTTGTGGACTTCCAGCTTACCGGCAGAGTAGAAGTTGTCGAAGTCGTCCTTCTTGCCCTCGCCGGTGGACTCCGGGTCCTCGGTGTGGACAGCGGCAATGCGGAGCTTGCCGTCCTGTTCAATGACCGTCACCCGCAGCAGGATGGCGTCGCCGTAGTAGGTCACGCCTGCGCTGTTGCCCTCCACCTCATGGATGATGTAGGTGTAGACGCCCACGCTGTCGTACTCGGGCAGCTTGATCTCGATTTTCTTGGTCTTACTCGCGCTGCCGGCTTCGCCCTGTGCGTAGGTCACGTCGCCGACGATCGGCCTATAATCTGCGGCTTCAATGCCCTCCGATGCGTCGGTCACGGTAACCGGGTCGATCGTAAACGTAAAGGTCTCTTCCGGGGAGATCGTATCCGTGTTGGCCAGCTCGTAGTTTTTCTTGATGACCACGCTGTCCATGTCCGCATACGTCTCGCCGCTGGCCGCAAAGGCGGGCATGACGCTGACGCCCATGGCCAGAGAGATGGAAAGCACCCCTGCGAGAAGCTTTTCTGCCTTGTTCTGTTTCATCCTGAAGTTCCTCCTATCTTGTCCTGTATGGTTTTTGGCGGCTCAGAGCCCCCGCCGCCGGATGAGGGTGATGACTTTTGCCTTGACCGCACTGCACTGCACCGGGCCGAAGTCACGGCTGTCCTCGGCCTGTGTGCGGCAGTCGCCCAGAATGAAGACGCTGTCCTCCGGCACAGCGTAGGGGTAGCTGAGCAGAGATTTGGGGTAGGTGGGGTAAAGGATGCCGCCGCCCTGCGCCGAGCCGTTGACTTCCACAACGCCGCTCTCGCTCAGAGTCACGATGTCCCCGCCCCGGGCCAGCACGCGGCCCACCCGCAGCCTTCCCGAGCGCTCATATACCACGACATCATTCTTGGCATAGTCTTTTTCCAGCCGGATGCCCAGCACGAGGTCGCCGTCCTTCACGGCGGGGAACATCTCGCTGCCGGACGCCTGCGTCACCAGATACACCTGCGTCAGAAGCACCCAGAGCAGGGCGGCGAACACCGCCAGCCGCACCGCCAGACTGCGCACTTCCCGCAGCAGGGGGCTTTTTTCCGGCTTCGCCGGTCCAGACAGGTCCGCTTCCGGCGTCCCGGGCGGGGCCTCCGGGGCAAGCGCCTCGTTTGGTTCCTTCACTCATCTTCCTCCTTCTTTCTGTTTTTGCAGCCCAGAACGGCCGCACCGGCACACAGCATCAGCGGCAGCCCGAAGAAGTCTGTCTCCACGCCGGTGTCCGGGTCTATATCGGCCAGAACGTAGTGGGCATAGAAGTTGACGACGCCGTTTTCCAGCTCTTCGTCGGTGGGCTCATAGCCCTCTTCCCACTTGTCCTGCGATACCTTTTCCTTCGGGTCCGGCTCATCCGTCACCGAACCGGGGAGCTCTTTGTACCAGCCGTCGAAGACGTAGCGCGCACCGCCGATGTCGAACTCTTTTTCGATGTCCGCCGTCGTCTCTTCCACCCGCTCGCCGCTCTGGTACTCGCGGCTTTCCCGGATGCTGTAGTCGTCCTCGCCCGGGGCGCGGACGTTGAACCGGGCCGTGAAGTTTTTCCTGCTTTTGACGCTGATGATGCAGTCGATGTGCTTATCCGGTTCTGTCCCGTTGCTGCGCGAGATCTTGTACGGCGTCACCACGATGCTCTCCAGATCTTCCTGCGTCAGCCCCGTGACGCCGGTCTGCTTCTCGATGGTGTCCTTATACTCGTCCCATATCTCATCGACGACCTCGTCCCAGTAGTCATCGCCCGGTTTCAGCGACCATACGTCGCCAGTCGCGCCGCCCGGCCACGATACAACATGATCTGACACATCTGTCAGGATGTTCTTGCCGTTATCTTCCCATGCCGCGCCGTAGGTCTTCACCTTGCCGACCCACTTGCACTCGCTGTTGTCCGGCGCCCACTGGCTGGGGTCATTGCTGCCGGGCAGGCTGGTGGGGGTCTTGAGCAGGAAGACCGCCGCCGACTCTTCCTGAGCCTGATTGCCCCAGCCCGGTGCATCCTCATCAAGTTCGTCCGCAGGCAGGGTGTTTTTATCCTCGGCTACGCCGTCGTCGGCCAAGTCGGCATCTTCCTCAGGGGGTCTGTCTTCTTCGGGCTGCTCCGCCTCATCCAGAGGCGTTTCCTCCTCGGCGGCGGGCCGTTCTTCCCACAGCTCCGGCAGAACGGCGATGTCTTCTTCCTCGTCTGAAACGGGCTCCTCCTGCTGGGCCTCATCGTCGATGAAACAGGCGTAGAGGCTGCACTCGCTGTCCGCTTCCGGCCAGAGCAGTCCTTCATCCGGCACGAAGCGGACCGCCGTCCCTTCGTCGTCCCGGCTGTACCAGAAGCGGAAGCTCTTTCCCTCCACCTCCGGCTCTTCGGGCATCAGAAGCTCTTCGCCGCTGCCCACGGTCTGTTCCGCGTAGGGCAGGCCGCCGTCGGCCTCGTCCGACTCGCTGAGCCAGAAGAGGTAGGTCCTCTCAAAATGCTCGTCCGCTTTGACAGCCCCGCTGTCCGGCGTCGGCGTCTCGTCGGGCAGCCCGATGTCATCCAGCCCGTCCACCACGACGGGGATGACGCCTTCCGCAGGCAGGAGCACCGGCTCGTCTGTCTGGATGTCCTCTTCTTCGTCCCAGGCAGGCTCGTCCTCTATTTCCTCGTCCCATGTCTGGTCCGGCACGCTGTCCGTCCGCTCCGGCCCCTCGGCAAATGCGGGCAGCAGACAGCCGCACAGCAGCACCAGCACGATGCACAGTGCTGCGGCGCGCAGTGTCAGCCGCCTCCGTTCCAGTCGATTCCGCATACAACAGCCCTCCTTCATTCTCGCTCCCGGCGGGGATGCCGCCCTTTGCGTTATCAGGATACCGTTTACCGGATACGAAGGATGTCATTGCGTGCCAGCGCAAAAAAATTTACGCATAAAAAACCGCCGCCGGGGTCTTTCGACTCCGGCAGCGGTCTGCTGTCTCCGAATTTTCGGTTTTCAGGTGCGGGTGGTGGCTTCCATGCAGTGCTCGGAGGGGGGGTAATATTCCATCAGCGCAATGTAATTCTCGCAGTGGTGGCAGAACGCCGCCCGGATGGCGTCGTCGGGCGCGCTCCTCATCGACACGAACATCAGGATGTACTTTGCAATGAGGCTCACAGCCTCGCTCTCGAGGCCATAGCAAAGGCCCACCGCCAGGATCGGCACGACGATCTGCTGCGCACGGATGGGGATATTCTCCGCATCGACCCGCTTGAGCACGGCACGGCTCATGGTGGATGCCGCCCAGACGGCACGGGAGATCTTCCAGTAATCCATGTTCTTCAGATGAGTGAGGGTGCGCAGCCGCTGGATGACCTCGCCATCGTCCAGAACTTTGTTCTGCGTGACCTCCTTCTCCGAGCGGATGAAGGCGCACTGTATCATGTCCATCAGGGCGGCTTCGTACTTCTCATGGTAGTTCTCGCGGGAGATGAAGTACTCCTCCATCCGGAGCATGACTTCGTTCGTCTCTTTGTCGGTGGCCAGCCAGCTGAAGTCCAGCGGCATCGGGCCGAAATCATTCCTGCCCACCTCGTTCAGGTCTTCCAGCTCTTCCTCGTTCCGGGTGGAGGGAAGGAAGCGGTCGTTGCCGTTCCGGTGGAAGCCCCACTCCTCGGGCAGAAGATGCGGCACGATGTCGCCGCTGGAGATGATGTTGAAGATGTTGCTCTCGCCCCAGCTCTCTTTCAGGCTGCCGTCGGCGTTGTGGTTGTTGTCGTAGTCCTGCTGCAAGTCGGGGTAGTCCTGCGGGCCGAGGGCCACCGGTGTCGCAAAGGTGTAGACGAAGACATTCTCCCGTTCCAGTCCGGATAGCTCCCTGTTGACCCGGGCAGCCAGAAGGTTCGCCACCACCGCACCGCGGCTGTAGCCGCCCATCCAGAGCTTGACGACGCCCAGCTCTCCCTTTTGCTGAGCTGCCGCCAGATAGTTCTTCAAATCGGCAAACACCTCATGCACCGGGATGATGAAGCCGCTGTGGGCGTGGCCCGCGCCGGTGTGCAGATTGCTCACCCACTCGCCGCCGTAACCGCCGCCGCGCAGGATGAGCGCTACGATGGTGGTGCGCTTCCCGTTCAGGGTAATGGTCTTGCGGGCCGTGGACCAGCCCACGAAGTCGCCCGCCTTGCCCACATCGACATCATAATAGCGGTATTTCACGTCGCCGAAGCCCAGCTTGGTATAGGCTGCGTCGAGGCTGTTCTCGCGGCCCACGTTCCCGTTGGCCCAGTATTTCGCATCGCTGGTCCATGTATTGAAAGCAGCCGTCACCATGCCCAGCGTCGCCAGCGCCAGCTGGTGGTCGTACTGGATGGAGCTGTGCGCAAAAAAACTGTCGCTGTAGTAATATTCGTGCTCAATGTCCATCTGGCTCAGCTCGCTGCGGAAGGACATTGTATAATTGCCTGCCGGGACTGCCCGGCCCACCGTCTGGCTTTTTGCCGCTGCCTCAGCCCGGGGCAGTGCCAGCCCGGGCGCAAGAGCTGCACTGCAAACCAGCGCTTTACAGAAATCACGTCGTTTCATGGTCTTTCCCCCTTGCTGCTTTCATAAACCTCTGACATTTCTATCGTATAGGTGATTTGCTATAGTATACCGTATTTTTCCAGCGGATTCAATCATCAACTCTGCCGATCGGGGATATAAAAACCGGGCCGCATCGCTGCGGCCCGGTCATTTTCGTATTCTCAGAGAAGCTGCGGGTCCATCTGGCGGCAGAAGTCCACGATGTGGTGGAACATCTGCTCGACCGCCGGAGCCATCGCCGTGGGGCGCTGGACAGCCAGACCCACCACCCGGTACTCTTCCGGCTCGATGGGGTAGATCTTGACCGCCGCTGTGCAGCTGCGCAGCAGCATCCGGGGCATGATGGAGATGCCGAGGCCCGCCTCCACCATGGCGATGTTGGACTGGTCGTCGATGACGTGGCAGCGGCGCTCGGTGGAGATGGAGTATTTCTTGAGGAACTGGCGCATCTCGGCGTCGGTGGCGTCGCACTGGACGACAAAGCTCTGGCCGTTCATCAGCTCCGGCGTCATAATGCCGTTTGGCGGTTCGGGCCAGTCCTGCGGCACGATGCAGAGCAGCGGCTCACGGAACAGCTCAGTCAGGTTGAACTCTTCGCGGCAGCTGGCGGACAGGAAGGCCAGGTCCACCTGACCGGTGCGCAGCCACTCCTTCACGTCGTCGTAAGTACCCTGATAGACCTCGACTTCGATCTGGGGGTAGCTTGCCATGAAGCTCTTGAGGATCTGGGGCAGCAGGCCGGCGCAGACCGAGTTGAATGCACCCAGCTTCACCTTGCCCTTTTCCAGGCCGTTGAGGCGGGCGATGCTCTGCTGCAGGGCCTCGTCGCTGTTGAGCACCGCCCGGATGGACGGGTAGAGCGAAGCGCCATAGCTGGTCATGGTCACGCCGTTTTTGCCGCGGTTGAATAAGGTAAAGCCAAGCTCAGCCTCCATCACCGCGATGGCATGGCTGATGGCAGAGGGGGTCAGATGCAGCTGCTGGGCCGCTTTGTTAAAGCTGCCCTGACGCGCGACTGCATCAAAAATTTCGTAAGAAAACAGCGTCATGTCCCTAGCCTCCTTCCGTTTTCAGTTCGGAGACGCCCGTTCTTCTGTGAATCTTTTTCACCTTGAGGATGCTATGCATCAATTTTCTTTTTGAGTGTACTATCCTATCTCCGCTTTGTCAAGCATCCAAACCTTAATTTTGGACGTTGAGCCAAATTTCTGCTTTTGAAACGCCATTTATAAGGGATATTTGCGCCCTTTTCCGTTCCAGTATTTTCCTGTTTTGAACAAAAAGACCGACAGCCTTCCATCCCGGAAAGCCGTCGGTCTTCTGCGTTCTACAGATGTTTTTACTCGAGCATCAGCAGCAGGCTCATCTTGAAGCGGCCCTGCGCCGTGCCGCCGTAGAGACCGTTCTTGTCGAGGCGAAAGCTCTCGCCTGCGTTCAGCTTATAATTCTTCTGGATCTTCTTCATTTTTGTACCTCTGACCTCTAAAATTTTTGAAAAAATCATAGGTACAAGCCCAAAAAGTCCATATAAAACAAAAAAGACGACAAACCGTTTATCTCAACGGTTTATCGTCCTTTTGGTGCGCTCGAGGGAACTCGAATCCCTGGCCCTCTGATTAAAAGCGCAGGCATGGCACATATCTCGATTTATGGAAGTTGCGTCATATTGTCATTTTAACGCGAAGCACCGCAATTTTTGAGCATACAGTTTGTGTATCCCTTGTCGGATTTTGCAACGAAAATCCACCCGTGCATCCTGTGTGACCGTGCAAAATCCGTGCAGGAACCGCGCACTTACTCTGGAACAAACTAAAATCGCCCCATCCGACAACGACTTGACGGCATTGGTTTGAGTGATAAGTACCGCATTATGCATCCTCTCTTATTGTGATAGATGCACCCCGTATGGCAGCCTGTCGTTTCATGTAATTTTTTCTTACATGGGACGACATGGTCTTTTCGCTCAACTTGTTGTATGATAACGATATAAAAAGAAAGGATGTGTTACTATGAAAAGATTTTTCTCGCTTGTCACTACAGTTGTCCTCAGTGCATTAATTTTACTGGGCACCCCCATTGCTATCCATTCTGCAGCAGAAACAAGTTCCTCTTCATCCAATTCAACTTCATCAACCAAAAACAATCCAGACGATAAACCGGAATGTCCTACTCCATCCGTAGATGCCGTCACACCGCAGGACGACATTTCATGATATTCAAAATAAGATGTTCAGATACTTTTCTGCTTCTGTGCGGATAATCTGCAAATCATCTTCATATCCCATGACTTTGCAAATGTAAAAAGCTTCACGATATCGTTCGACACTCTCCTCCTTTTTTCCAAGAAAGAAGTCGCATTCAGCTTCGATTTCCAAACACGAGTGAAGCACCTGATAATGTCCATATTTTATACATGCTTCTTTTCCGCATCTTGCCACCTTTGCGCCTTCCTCATACTTTTGCGACAAATCCAACGATCTAGCAAAATTATACAAAACCAAGGGAAGCATCCTGTTTGAAGTAACCGTTTCCGGAAGATGCTTTCTTATATATTGAAGCAGTCGATAGAAAATATCGGCTGCTTTTTCGTTGTCACCGCTCAAAGAATACGCATTTCCAATTTGATTGACCAGTTTCATTTCATCCAATGTAAAGAGAAAGTCTTCAATTTTGTCCAGTTGAAAATCCGGTATGGTCATCCGAATGGCTTGCACCAACATTTGAATTCGCTCGTCATTTGAATATCTTTTATTCAATCCTCCCAAAAGGACTTTCGATCGAAGAATAAACTGTTGTGTGATTTGATCATCTGGCTTTACAATTTTCTCAAGCTGACTTATTTTGTCAAAGCCATCCTCAACGCACTTTAGCGCATTACAGGCAACAATTTCTTTCTTGAGTGCTTCTATTTCCAGTTCTTCCGGTGTTACCAGCGCATAATATCGGTCATCCGGCAGACCAAGGCGCTGTAGAATCGCATTGATTCGATTTCGGCTGGGAGTCTGTTTTCCGTTTTCAACTCTGGACAATGTAACAGATTCACAAATGCCTGCACAGACCTGCTCCTGTGTCAACCCGAGATCTAAACGCCGCTGGCGGATATACTCACCCAATTTGTAATTCTGCATTTAGCAACTCCTTCCAAACTTTAGTATTGCCATAATTGTAATATACTAGATTTTGCACATGTGTGCAAGCGTCTCTTGTGCAAACCTGTCGTCCCATGTAATTTTTTATTACACCAGACGATATGGTCAATCGAAACTTTTTGTGATAAAATACCGGAACAGCAGATGAAATGCATTCTAAGCTCTTTGATATACACATGGAGGAAACAATGATACACTATCTGAAAAAGCAATGGAGGCTCAGTACCCTCACCTGCTTGTTTGCCATCATCGCCTATGGTGCTCAGGCTCTGATTCAACTTGCCTTGATGAAGGTTTTTGATGCCGTTGTATTGCTGGATCTGCGAAGTACTATCTTTTGGACGGCAGCCGATCTGGCCTGTTGGGGGAGCTATCTTCTTTTTACTGCTTTACAGGAACATTGTCAGGCCAAAACTATTCGCGCTTTGAACAATACAGTACGAGATGAGTTGTATCACTCCTTCCTGCGCAAGAGCCATACCGATTTTCATCAGTTCGACACCGGCGAATATCTCGCCCGGTTGACCAATGATGTGAAGCAATTAGAACAGCTTGCTTGGATTCCCTTCTTCGGCTGTGTAGGCAAAATTGCGCAGATCGTGTTCAGCGTTTTGGGGCTCGCCTTTTTGCATTGGTCGCTGGTTGTTTTTTCTGTGATCACAGCAGTTGTCCTTTGGCTTTCCCCAAAACTGTTCCAGAAAAAGTTGGAACTATTGGGACAAAACTGCGGTGTGCAGCAGACTGCCGCCATCAACCATTTGAAGGACCTTCTGACAGGCTTTGACGTACTCCAGTTTTTTGGCAGAGGAAATCTCTTTCTCCAGCAGGGAAATAGGATCAGCGATGACATTGAAAAGCCCAGTTGCCAGCTGAGCTATGGCAAATCTCGCATGGAGGCGTTGATTGGCTTTATCAACGTCGCACTTCAGCTCGGCTCGCTTGTGCTGATTGCTGCGCTGACCAGCATGGGACTTGTCACCACAGGCACACTTGCCGGTGGTGTCAATCTGATCGGAGGCGTGGCAAACGGCTTTAACAGTTTGGCCGGTTTGCGTCTCTCCCTCTCAGCCAGCAAGCCCTACTTTTGCAAGCTGTCAACGGTCGATACTGATTCCAAATCGGAAGAGATTGCCCCTATGTCACCGCTGAAAGCCTCCATTACGGTAGATAGAGTTTCTTTCTGCTATGATGAGAAAAAGCCCATCCTGAAAGATGCCTCCTTTCGCTTTGAAAAGGGCAAAAAGTATGCCCTGACAGGACCCTCCGGCTGTGGAAAATCCACTCTGCTCAAGCTGCTTTTGGGCTGGCTGCCGGACTACATCGGTACGATTTCGTTTGACGATGTGGACATTCACACCGTTACACCCGCTCAGCTCCAGCAACAGATGAGTTACATTGAGCAGAATGTGTTCCTGTTCAATACTACGATTCGGGAGAATATCACACTGGGTGAAGATTTCTCGGAAGAGCAGCTGCATGCGGCCATTCAGGGCAGTGCCCTTGCCGCAGATTTGGCCGCCATGCCAGATGGCCTTGACACCGTTGTAGGTGAGGATGGCAGTAATCTTTCCGGCGGTCAGAAGCAGCGTGTCGCCATTGCCCGTGCCCTAATTCACAATCGCTCCATCCTGCTGGTGGACGAGGGCACCAGTGCACTGGATCAGAAAAACGCCGACCTTGTGGAAAAGAGCCTGCTTACCAATCCCGACCTGACACTGATTCTCATCAGCCACCACCTGTCGGCAGAGCGCCGTGCGCAGTTCGATCATGTGTATGAGCTGACACCTGTAACGCAATGATTGCCCTGTAATTTTCCCTCAAATCGCAAATATGCCCTGCATGCCGATCAATGCCGGTGTGTGGGGCCTTTTGCAGTGAAACCGAGACACTCCACAAGGCTGCTCATAACTGGGCACCGCCTATCCAAGTGCCCAGCTAAGAAGATTCCAAAGAGCCGCAGAATGCTCTTTGGCACACGACTTTGCTTGCAAAGTCTAGTGTGTTACACCTTGGTTCCGGCTGATGCGGAAAAGAGGCTGCGAAAGGCTCCGGCAAGCACCTGTTCTGCGGCAGAAGGATGCGCGGATGGGCGTGGCAGTTGACAGTCTCTGCCCACCCAGCGCAGGCTTGCAGAGGAACCAATGGTGTACGTTCCCCTTCCTGCCGCAGCAGCGCACCCTATAAGCTGCAGGGCAAATAATCAGCGTCTGTGCTTGCCCCGGTTGCCTGCAAGTGTCCCCGGTTTTAGCATTGCCGTTTTATAAAGGATCTTTTTTATCAGCTTTCTTTCATCCTCTGTCAGCTTATCGTAGTTGATGCCGATTGCCTTCAATGCCGTTCGGATCTTCTTTTCATCCGCAGACCCTTCAAGTTTCTGTGCATCCTCCAGTTCCTTCATCAAGTTATCGACCATCGCACCATCCGAAGTGGTCTTGTCCTTGCGGTGTTCCGTCTTGATGTTCTTCAGGATAGCCACCAGTTCATCATACAAGACCCGGCCAAAGTACTCATCTTCATCGATCTGCCCCAGCTTCAAGGTGCTCATGTACAAATCATTTTCATCTGCTGCATACTTCTTTTTCAGCATTTCCACCTCGTCCTTTAGCGGAACGGTCCCCTCAAACACGTTCTGTGCCTCCAGCGCCCTGTACTTGGAATTTCCCAGCTTGTGGTACGGCAGAAGCTCTGCCTCGATCTGCTGCCACCGGCTTAAAAATCCGGCGATCTTTTCCGCCTGATCGTCGTTCATGCCCGGGATGTAAGGATAGCGGACGAAAATATTCGCTCCCAGATCCGCAAGCCTTGTGAAATTTTCCAGAATCCGTTCATTACCCACTCCGGTGCAGGTTTTATGGACATCGGAATCCATCGCCTTGATGTCGTATAGAAACAGATCCGTATAGGGCAGCACCTGTTCAAAGGATTCCCACGGGACATTTCCGGCAGTATCCACCGCGGTGTGTACGCCTGCCGCCTGACAGTCCTTTAACAGCTCCGTCAGGGCATCCGGCTGCAGCATACATTCTCCCCCGGAAAATGTCACGCCGCCCTTTGACTGGTCGAAATATCCCTTATTTTCGAGAATCTCTTTTAAGATGCTGTCCGTATCCCGCCATTCTCCGACGCTGACCAGTGCATCCGCATAGCATTCCTTACAGCATTTGAAGCAGTGGATACATTTGCTTCTGTCGATCCAGTGTCCCGTCTCGTCAAAGACCTGCGCCCCCACCGGACAGACCTCCCGGCATGCCATACAGCCAATACAGCGGTCCGGATAGAGTAAAATTTCCTTTGCGGCATGGATGGATTCCGGATTGTGGCACCAACGGCAGTGCAGGCTGCAGCCCTTGAAAAAAACTACAGTCCGCACGCCGGGCCCGTCATGGACGCTGAAATGCTGAATATTAAAAATATTCGCTTTTATGCCCATTTTCCTGTTACACACACTTCCTTCGATACGCTCTGATAAGATACAAGCAGAGTCTTTGTCTCCTCATCCCAGGAGCTTTCCACTGCAACAGCTTCGCCGTCTTCGTCAATCGCCTTGATGTCTGTGGGCTGCTTGGGCAGGCGCACTCTGGTGAATGCCTTGATCTTATCTGCGGTTTTGAGTCTCAGCGTTACACCGTTTTCTGTTGTCTCGCCTTCTTCTACGCGGGCAGAGGTTCCGACAATACGGAAATCTTCGCCTTCGATTTTGGAAAAATCAAACAGCAGGGTTACATCATCCGGTGCAACATCTTTTTCATGGATAATTGCATAATCGTTTGTCATCAGATCCGCATAAACGCCTGTAAATACCTTCTTCTCGTCGCTTACGCTCTCTGCCATAACGGAAGAAATCACATAAGGTCCGCGATGGAGGGTCAGGTCATTTCTGTAGGTCCAGGTGATGCCGGTATCTGCCAGCGTCTTCTGAACCAGGCTGCGGTACTGATCTGCCAGCTCTTTACTTAAGCAGATTCTTGCAGGAAGTTCCTTCCAGACAACGATCTTGCCGGCGCCAACTTCATGTACGCCTTCCTCGGGATCTCTCCCCAGTCCAGCCAGCTCGAACAGATGCTCTGCAGGATTTGCATAGCCTCTCTGTCCCCACCATGCGTTGATCTTATGGAACGGGTCACTGCCATCGCCGACATAGATCAGCGTGCCGCCCTCTCTGATCCAGGAAACAACGGCTGCGTTTACGTCCGGTGCATCGGGTTTCATATATTCAT
>OGXT01002692.1_pt1 | contig 13572 bp, 9 predicted proteins | sample 1576361 | NCBI WGS metagenome assembly OGXT01 (sample SAMEA3541514, study PRJEB24748) | human gut metagenome | biome: human gut; feature: human-associated habitat; material: faeces | place: China | collected 2012 | reverse complement strand
ACAGCATACGGTGGTTTTACCGGTCCATCAGCACTCAGTTCAATCGAGGAACCCTGAACGAAAGCACCAGATGCCATGATCACATCACTGTCATATCCCGGCATTGCCCATGGTTCCGGGCTTACATAACTGTCTACCGGAGCAGCTGCCTGAATTCCTTTACAAAAAGCGATTACTCCTTCAGGAGAGCCAAATGTAACAGCCTGAATGATATCGTATCGTTCTTCTGTCGAATTAGGAATTACATTAAATCCTAATCTTTCAAATACATTTGCTGCAAAAATTGCACCCTTTAATGCAGAAGCAACAACTGTTGGTGCCATAAATAATCCCTGATAAAATGTATGAATTACATCAAGGCTTGCACCAACTTCTTTTCCAAGTCCCGGAGTTGTAAGTCTATATGCACAATTTTCAACACATTCTTTGGTTCCACATATATATCCTCCAATAGGAGCTAATCCACCACCAAGATTTTTAATCAAAGAACCTACAACCATGTCAGCACCTACGTTTGATGGCTCAACTATATCTACGAATTCACCATAGCAATTATCTACCATTACAATGATATCTTTATTTATTTCTTTTACAAAATTAATTACCTGACCTGTTTTTTCAACAGAAATAGTAGGTCTTGTCTCATATCCTTTTGATCTTTGGATTCCAACCATCTTAACATCAGAAGTTATTGCCTTTTTTATGCCATCAAAATCAAAATCACCATTAGGAAGTAAATCTACCTGTCCATATTTAATTCCATATTCTGCAAGAGATCCTTTTGATTCTCTAATTCCGATTACCTCTTCAAGTGTATCATAAGGCTTACCAGAAATATAAAGTATTTTGTCGCCCGGTCGTAAATTTGCTGATAATGCGATCCCTAATGCATGAGTTCCGCATGTAATCTGTGGGCGGACAAGTGCATCTTCTGTACCAAATACATCAGCATATACTTTTTCTAAAGTATCTCTGCCTATGTCATTATATCCATAACCTGTAGATACGCCAAGATGCGCTTCGGAAACCTGATTCTTCTGAAATGCTTTCATAACTTTTAATTGATTATATTCAGCTACTTCATCTATTTTTGCAAATCTATCTTTTAATTCATTTTCAATATTTTTTGTAAAATTATATACATTTTCATCTATTCCCAGATTTTTATACATTTCCTTAATCATTTTTAATTATATCCTTTTCCCTTAGTGTATTAATCATATATTTCAAAGTATCATCGATACTATCATAATCAAAATAGTTGACCATGGTCACATCTTTTTCCCTTCTAAACCATGTAAGCTGTCGTTTTGCAAAATGTCTGGTTTCTCTTTTTATTATTTCTTTAGTTTCATCTAAAGAATATTTACCATTAATATAATCAACAACTTCCTTGTATCCTATACCGTTCATGGAAACCAAATCTTTTGTATATCCCATATTCAAAAGGTTTTTGACCTCATTTACAAGGCCTTTATCAAACATAATATCAACTCTTTTATTTATTCTTTCATATAAAAGTTCTCTTTTATCATTTAACACAAAATAAACAAAATTATAAGGAGAAATATTTTGAGATTGTTCTTCATTATGAGTTGAAATTTTTTCACCTGTATTTTTATAAAATTCTAATGCTCTTATTACACGCTTTAAATTGTTCTTATGTATATTTAATGCAGATTCTTCATCTACTTCTTTTAACATATTATGTAAATAATCATTTCCTTTTTCTTTTGCTATATTTTCAAGTTCTTTTCTATAAGCACTGTCTATTTCTTCATCATTAAACTGAATATCATATATTACAGACTGAATATAAAATCCGGTACCGCCTACGATAATTGGAATTTTTCCTGCTTCATATATTTTGTCCATGTATTCTAACGTTTTTTCTTTAAATACATGAACGTTAAATTCTTCATCCGGTTCAAATTCATCAACAAGATAATGCTTTATTCCCTGCATTTCTTCTTTTGTTATTTTGGCAGAACCAATATCCATATGTTTATAAACCTGAATGGAATCAGCACTGATTATCTCTCCGTCAATTGCTTTTGAAATTTTTATGGATAATTCTGTTTTACCTACTGCTGTAGGTCCTGTTATAACAACTAACGGTTTCATATATACTCCTAAATTATTCGTTTAAACTTCTTTTCAAGTTCGTATTTTGATAATGAAATGATTGTTGGTCTTCCATGAGGACAGTTGAATGGATTTTCAAGTTTTAACAGTTGGTCAATTAAAGAATCCATTTCTGCATAACTTAATTTGTTATTTCCCTTAACTGCTGCTTTACATGACATTGACGCAATTTTTTCTGTTAATAGTTCAGAATTTAATTTTGTTGTCTGTTCTGACAAATTATCAATAAGGTTCATCAATACCTCTCTTGCATCTAATGTATATAAATCAGCCGGGATACCTCTTACTGCAAAATCCTGACCACCAAATTCCTCTATTTCATAACCTATTTCTCTGAAATTATCTATAAATTTTCCTAAAAGTTGTGCTTCAAGCATGCTTAGATTTAAAATTATAGGAGGATTAACCATTTGAGTGTTAATTTCTTTATTTTTTAAACCAGCCATAATTTTTTCAAACATAACTTTTTCATGAGCCGCATGTTGGTCAATGATGTACATTTTATCTTCGTACTCAACAATCCAGTATGTATCAAATACCTGCCCTATTATTTTATGTTTTTTTCTTGCTGTATCTGTCAAAAAGTTATCTTCAAAAAGATTCATTGTCATATCTTTTGAAGTTTTTGGAACATCAAATCTGGTTTTAACATTTACGGCTTTTTCTTCTGGAATTAATGCGTTTTCCATATTAGATGTATTATCTACAGATATATCTTCCTTAGTTATTTGATTTGACTCTTTGTTCCTAATAGTTACTGATATTTCTTTGTTATCATGATTATTTTTTAGGAAATCTTTATTCTCAACTATAACATTAGAATTATTTTCAATATTATAGTTTACATCATTTATATTATCGCTATTATTAGTAATATCTGATTTAAAATTACTATCTGATTGTTTTATATCGGATTGTTTGTTGTAATTTACTTCCTCTGAAATAAAATTATCTGATTTATTAACATCAGATTCAATGTTATTTTTTCTTTCATTCTCATCTGTTCTTTTTGTTTCAAATGGCTCAGGCGCCTTTATTGCAACAGGAATATCCTCTTTTTCTTCTGTAAGTTTAACCTGTGGAATCTTCGGCTTCTCAATAATTGCTTCAGATAAAACTTCCACAATCCATGGATATAAATCTTTTCCATTTCTAAATCTAAGTTCCATTTTAGACGGATGAACGTTTACATCTAAAAGGTCTGAATTAATTTTCAAATGCAAGACTGTAAAAGGATATTTATGTTGCATCATAACAGGTGCAAACGCCTCTTCTATCGCTTTTGTTAAAATAGTACTTTTAATATATCTTCCATTTACAAAATAATTCTCAAATGTTCGGTTTCCTTTAGAAATTAATGGCTTTCCGATGAAACCTTTAAGATGTGCAAATTCACATTCTTCATTTATTTCTATTAAATTATTAGTTATTTCTCTACCATATATATTATAAATTACATCTTTCAAATTACCGTTTCCCGGAGTATGTAACTTAGGTTGTCCATTATTTATGAAATTAATGGCTATTTCAGGATGCGAAAGTGCTATCCTTTCAACAATTTCTGAAATATATCCGGCTTCAGTCTGAGGAGTTTTTAAAAATTTTCTTCTTGCAGGAGTATTGAAAAAAATATTTCTTACAAGAAATGTTGTTCCATCAGGAGCACCTATTTCTTCGAGTCCTTTTTCCTTTCCTCCTTCTATAGTATATTTACATCCAACAAATGAATCTTGTGTTTTTGTAATTAACTCTACCTGACATACAGCTGCGATACTTGAAAGGGCTTCACCTCTAAAACCAAGAGAAGAAACGACCATTAAATCTTCGACAGATTTAATTTTACTTGTAGCATGTCTCAAAAATGCAGTTTTAATATCATCTCTATCAATACCACATCCGTTGTCTGTAATTCTTATAAGTTTAGTGCCACCATCTTTAATTTCAACACTAATTTTATCAGCACCCGCATCAATTGAATTTTCCATAAGCTCTTTTACAATCGATGCCGGCCTGTCAATTACTTCTCCGGCAGCTATTTGATTAATTGTATTTTGATCTAATAATTTAATATTGCTCATTTACCATCTATTCCTTAATTTGTTCTGTATTTTATACAAATGATTTAAAGCATCTATTGGTGTCATAGTTCCTAAATCAAGTTCTTCAATTTCAGTGATAATATCATCTTCTTTTACTGTATCAAACAAAGACATCTGATGTAGTTCAACATTATCATTTACTCCTTTTATGGAATTTCCGGGAGTCATATTTGCGGCAATTTCCTTTGCTTTAGCTGTTATATCTGCATTTGATAATTCAGCAACAAGTTCTTTTGCTCTATTTATAACACTATCAGGAACACCGGCTAATTTGGCAACCTGTATACCATAACTTTTATCTGCTCCGCCCTTAACAATTTTACGTAAAAATACAATATTATCGCCCTGCTCTTTTACGCTGATGCAATAGTTATTTACACCTTTCATAGTTCCTTCAAGTTCAGTTAATTCATGATAATGAGTTGCGAATAATGTTTTTGCACCAAGTAATTTTATATCACATATATGTTCAACTACCGCCCATGCAATACTTAATCCATCAAAAGTACTTGTTCCTCGACCTATTTCATCAAGAATCAACAAGCTTTTTGGTGTTGCATTTCTAAGAATATTAGCAACTTCTGTCATTTCAACCATAAAAGTACTTTGACCGCTTGCTAAATCGTCAGATGCCCCTACTCTTGTAAATATTTTGTCGCACACGCCTATATTTGCACTCGTTGCCGGAACAAATGAGCCAATCTGAGCCATAAGAGTAATAAGTGCTGTCTGTCTCATATATGTTGATTTTCCGGCCATGTTTGGGCCTGTAATAATTGATACACGATTATTATTCATATCTAAATATGTATCATTAGTTACAAACATACTGTCAGGCATCATTTTTTCAACGACAGGATGTCGGCCGTTTTTAATGTCTATAATACCTTTTTCATTTATGTTAGGTTTAACATAATTATTATGTTCAGCAACATATGCTAATGAAGCAAATACATCAATTTTTGCTAATGCTTTTGCAGTAGTCTGTATTCTAACAACCTGTGATGATATCTCATCTCTTATTTCACTAAATATATTATATTCTAATGAAAATAATTTATCTTCTGCACCTAATATTACATCTTCTAATTGTTTTAATTCATCAGTTGTGTATCGTTCTGAATTGGTCAATGTTTGTTTTCTTACATAATAATCCGGGACTAAATCCTTATACGAATTTGTAACATCAAGATAATATCCAAATACTTTATTGTATTTTATTTTAAGTCCTTTAATACCTGTCTTTTCTTTTTCTTTAGTCTCAAGTTCTGCAAGCCATGTTTTTCCTTCTGTTTTAGCTTTTCGTAATCTGTCAACCTCTTCATTATATCCTTCTTTAATAATTCCCCCCTCTTTGATATTAATTGGTGGATCTTCGTTTATTGAATTATCTATCAATGAAGTAATATCATCTAAAACATCTAATTCTTCTGTAATTTCTTTAAAAAGAGGACTCTTAAAATCCTGTATTACCGTTTTTATATGTGGCAACATTTTTAAAGAATTAAGCAAAGCTATTAAATCTCTTGGATTAGCTGATTTATATGCTACTTTACTTATAAGTCTTTCTAAATCGTATATTGGAGAAAGATATTCTCTTAATTCATCCCTTGTAATTAAAGATTTATTTAATTCCTCGATTGCTTTTTGTCTTTTTATAATAGATTCTTTATCAATTAACGGCTGTTCTATATAGCTTCTTAGCATTCTTGCACCCATAGCCGTTTTTGTCTTATCGAGCACCCATAAAAGAGATCCTCGTTTTTGTTTTTCACGTAATGTTTCACATAACTCCAAATTTCTTCTGGTAGAAGTATCTAATATCATAAATTTATTCGTTGAATAAGGAATTATCTGAGTTAAATGAGATAGTGAGTTTTTTTGCGTTTCTGTTAAATACTGCATTAGAGCACCGGCAGCATTTGTTCCAACATCATAATTATCAATTCCTAATGCTGATAAATCATAAACCTTGAAATGATCAGTTAATGCTTTTTTACACATATCATCATCAAAATACCATGATTCTAACTGGAATAATGTGATATTTAATCTGTTTTTTAAATCGTCAATATCAATTCCTGTAAGTAAAAATGCATCATTGCATATTATTTCACTTGGCATGAATTTATAGATTTCATCAAGTAATGCCCTGTTGTTTTCAACTTCAGTGACAAAAAAATCTCCTGTTGTAATATCTACAATAGCTATTCCAAAACAATTTTCCACACATACAATAGACATTAAATAATTATTTTTAGTTTCATCTAATGCAGATGTGTTTAGATTTGTTCCGGGAGTAACAATTCGGACAACTTCTCTTTTTACAATTCCTTTTGCTGTTGCAGGATCCTCGACCTGCTCAACAATCGCAACCTTATATCCTTTTGTTACAAGTTTGTTTAAATAAGAATCTACAGCGTGATAAGGGACACCACACATTGGCGCCCTTTCTTCTAAGCCGCAGTTTTTTCCTGTTAAAGTGATTTCAAGTTCTTTTGATGCTGTAATAGCATCTTCAAAAAACATTTCATAAAAGTCACCTAAACGGTAAAAAATAATGCAATCCTTATATTGTTTTTTAGTTTCTAAGTATTGTTGCATCATTGGTGTAATACTCATATTATGCCTCTATTTCTCCAAAATAATAAAATCCTTTGGCTTTTAGTAATTTAACTTTTAATTCCTGACCAATTAAATCCTTAGTTCCCTTAAAATGAACTACCGTGTTGTTGCTTAATCGTCCTGTAATTAATTCATGGTCATGGCTGTTTACTTCTTCTGCCATAACTAATTGTGTTGTTCCTTCATATTTGGCAGTTTTCTTTGATGATATTTCATTTACAACTTTTAAAAGTCTGTCAAATCTATCTTTAACTACATCCTGTGGAACCTGATTTTCCATTTCTGCAGCAGGTGTTCCCGAACGCTTTGAATAAATAAATGTAAATGCACTGTCATATTGAACTTTCTTAACAACATCTAGTGTTTCATTAAAATCTTCTTCTGTCTCACCGGGAAAACCAACAATGATATCTGTTGAAATTCCAATATCAGGAATTGCTTTTCTTAATTTATCTACGATTTCAAGATAATGCTGTTTGTCATAATGCCTGTTCATTATTTTTAATAAACGGTCGCTTCCTGACTGTAATGGCAAATGCATCTGCTTGCAAATTTTTTTAGAATGAGCCATTACATCAATTAATTCATCAGACAAATCCTTTGGATGACTCGTCATAAATCTAACTCTCTTTAGACCGTCTATTTTTTCAATTTCCTGTAAAAGCTGTGCAAATGTCATTGGATTTTCTAATGTCTTACCATATGAATTAACATTTTGACCTAACAACATTATTTCAACTACACCTTCACTAACTAATTTCTTGATTTCATTAATTATATCTTCAGGTTTTCTGCTTCTTTCCCTTCCTCTAACATATGGTACAATACAGTAACTACAAAAATTGTTACATCCATACATTATATTAACTCCGGATTTAAAACTGTATTTTCTTTCACTAGGTAAATCTTCTACTATTTCTGTTGTACCCTGCCATATATCAATTACAGATTTTTGACCTGAAAGTCTTTCATATAATAATTCTGCTAACTTAAAAATGTTATGTGTACCAAAGATTAAGTCAACAAATTTATAACTCTTTTTGATTTTTTCAACAACATGTTCTTCCTGCATCATGCATCCGCATAAACCTATAATCATATTGCTGTTTTCTTTTTTTAATTTTGATAAATATCCTAATCTTCCGTATATTTTTAAATTAGCATTTTCACGTACAGTACATGTATTATAAAGTACTAAATCAGCATGTTCATCTTCTGTTTCTTCATATCCGATTTCATTAAGAATACCTATAAGTTTCTCTGAATCTTTGAAATTCATCTGACATCCAAATGTTGCTACACATGCCTTTAATTTTCTTCCTAATTCTTTTTCTCTATTAGAAATTATTTCTTTACATTTAGCTATGTAATAAGCCTGCTTTTCTGTTTCATTTACAAAATTCACTTTATTTCTCCTAAACTATCTGATTTGTTATTATGGTATCTAAATTGATATCATTTTCATGCTGCTTAAGTTCATCCACAATTTGGAAATTAAACCCTACACCGATTTTATATGTATCTATATTTTTTAAATATCTGTCATAAAAGCCTGCGCCATATCCAATTCGCTTTCCTTCTTTAGTAAATGCAAGTCCCGGAACTATAACAATATCCGGTTTAGGTGCAATATTATCTGTGACAGGTTCAGGTATTTTCATATAGCCTTTTTTTAACTGATTAAAATCAGTAATTGTATAAAATGTCATGTCGTTTCCAATTACTTTTGGAAGTGCAAGAATTTTACCTTTATTTAAGCAGTCACTCATAAGCAATGTCATATCAACTTCATTATTTACACTACAATAGCAGTAAACAACTTTACTGCTATTATAAATTTTGCTATTTATTATTGTATTATTGATTTCCAAATTATAAAGTTCAAATTTTTGGTAATCAAGAGATAATCTTTTTTGCTTTATTTCTTTTCTAAGAATGTTTAAATCCATTTTAATGTCCTTTAGGTTTTAAATCCACAATTGTTCCATCAGGATTTTTAATTTTTACATTTTTTAATTCACCTTTTAAATTACCAATAACAGCCATTCTATATTCTGTACGCAACTGTTCCTGTTCTTTCTTTTCACTGTCAGTTAATCCTTCTGCTTTAGATTTTCTTGCCAATTCATTTATTCTCTTTATTTTCTTCTGGTCCATTTTTTCTTTTCCTTTTATTTTATTTTAGAAATATATATGTAGTATCACTATTTGCCGCGATTGCACCAATAAAATACCCTTTTTCTTCAAGCAATACTTCTGTCGAAGGGAATTTCTGAATTGCAACATATTCATATTCTTTGCCAAATAAAGGCTTTTTCTCATTGACACTTGCAATGAGATTATTATTAATGAAAACTATCTTTTCTTTATTACTGTAAACTGCATCAACCTCGTTAGTCTCTAAATTAAGAAATTGGCTTTTAGAATCTTTGTCAATTTTAACATATGGTGTTCCGTTAATTAATATAGCATTTGCTCTTGTTGAACTTCCGGTTTTTGTTTTGTTAATACATGTATATTCTTCTTTGCTTTCAAGATTATAAAAGCAAATCGTTTCTTCATCCTTATTAAAATCGAATGTAGAATATAACAAATAATTATTCTGAACCTCAGCAAATACTAATGTAGTATCATAGTATGCCTGGGCTATTGACGGGATAACCATATGTGTCTGTTCAAGTAATAAATCCGATATAAATTGCTGAATGTTTATTACCATTAAAGTTTCAACAGCTGCTTCTTCTTTTTCGAGTAAATCATGCTTATTCTCATCAAATAAAGAGTATCCTGTTTTCATAATACATGAATTTTCGTTATATGGAATCATAAATTCAATTCCATTGTTAATTAAATTTTCATCGTTGATTTTATATTGCTTATTATCTACAAAATTAAATAAAATAGATGAAAAATCAAAAAATCCGGCATAATTATCTTTATAATTTCCTCTTGGAATTGCCCTTTGTATTATTAAATTAGATTCATTTAATATATATATTTTTATTTGTTTTTTATCAGGATATAGATTTAAATTATCCTTTAAGGTAATTATTTTTAAATATGTATCATCAATATAATTATATTTAATTATATTTAAATTGTAATTTCCATCATATTGATCATCGAATTCAGTAAAATAAATATAATCTGACTGAAACTGACAGTCTGTAATATTAAAAACCTGTAGTTTTTCGCTTCTTGGAAGAATTTCTTTTCTTATATTATCTTCTAAATGATACACGAAATAGTGTACTTTTTTAATATTGCTAAACTTACTATCTTCAAATTCTTTTTCAAGAATTATATCATCTTTTAAATGAATTCCATTAAAATATTCTGATTGGGCTAAAAATCTAATGTTCATTATGACTCCTCACGCGTTTATATAACGAAATTTTTACAAACTAAATCATACTACAAAATTGAAAAAAGGTCTATATTTTCATTTTTAGATATGTATACTCAAAATTGCAAACCTTTAATCTGAATAAAATTGTTCAAATAATAATGCTATGGTCTGAATTCAGAAATAATCGATTCAAACACCTTTATACCATCAATAGCTGCACTTGTAATGCCTCCGGCATAACCTGCCCCTTCACCACAAGGATAAATACCTTTAAATACTGATTGAAAATCGTCTTCTCTTATAATTCTTACAGGTGATGACGTTCTGCTTTCAATCGCCGCAAATACAGTATCTTTATTATCAAATCCCTGTATTTTCTTGCCAAAATATGGCATTGCCTCTTCTATTGAATCGCAAATGTGCTTAGGTAATACATTTTTTATATTTGCAAAAGAATATTTTCCTTTTATGTCAGGAATAACATTTCCAAATTCATGACTGATTTTGTTATTTACAAAGTCACCATATAGTTGAACAGGAATTGCACCTTTTCCTTCATAAAATGCTTTTTCTTCTAATTCACGTTGTAAATACATTCCTGCTAATGGATGTTTACTTTCAAAATCGTTTGGGGTAATAGTTGTAACTATCGCACTGTTTGCATTTTTACCATCTCGAGCGCTATAACTCATACCATTGACAGCTAAACGTTTGTCTTCAGAAGAAGCGTTAACCACGCATCCTCCCGGACACATACAAAAGGAATATACACCTCTTTTGTTCTTTGTATTGTATGTTAATTTATATGGTGCAGCAGGCAAACTTTCACAATCATCAACTCCATATTGTGATTTATTTATCATATCCTGTAAATGCTCAACACGAACTCCTATTGCAAATGGTTTTTGTTCCATTGGAAATGATTTGTTATATAGCATTTCGAAAGTATCTCTTGCGCTATGACCTATAGCCAAAATACATATTTGACTCTGAATTTTTTCTGAATTATTGATTTCTAAATTATAAAAATCACCTTCTTTTTCGATGTTAGTAAGCTTACTTTCAAACAATATTTTTCCACCAAGTGATTCTATTTCTTTCCTTAAGTTTTTTACAACAATTTGAAGAATATCTGTTCCTATGTGAGGTTTTGAATCATACATGATATTTTCGGGTGCACCACATTTTACAAATGTTTCCAGGACAAAATTCTGACGACCGTTTTTATCTTTAATTCCTGTGTTTAATTTCCCATCAGAAAAAGTTCCCGCGCCACCTTCTCCAAATTGAACATTTGATAATGTATTTAATTTACCGGTTTTCCAAAATTCTTCAACATCTATAATTCTACTGTCAACATCCTTGCCTCTTTCAATTATTATAGGATTATAACCTGCTTTCGCTAAAAGATAGCCACAAAACATTCCGGCCGGACCAAATCCTACAACAACAGGTGGATTTTCTAATTTTTTATTACCCGTAACATTATATATGTATTTTTCTTCCTTTTTTACAATAGAAACATCTTTAGGTAATTTTTTTAAATTGCATTTATTTAATTCTAATTGAACAGCATATATATATATTGGTGATTTTCTTGCATCAATTGATTTTTTTATTATTCTTTTTTCAGTTACATCATTTTTATTGATTTTATATTTTTTATAAATCTTTTCAAATAATTCGTCATCAGATAAATCTGCTTTTATTTTAATATTTGTTATTTTAATCATTACATATTCCTCTTATTTATTTTTTGAATATTATATTATAAAATTATGTAAAACACAATATTTATAATACAATATCTCAGGAACTGCTGATAAAAACTTAAATTATAACTATTTATTTTCTTTTACATAATAATGTCTTATAGGTTTTAAATTATCATCTAATTCATAACAAATAGGATTTCCAGTTTGAATTTCTAATTTAATTACATCTTCGTCACTTATGTTATCTAAATACTTCATCAAACCTCTTAAACTATTTCCATGTGCAACTATAATAACATTTTTTCCATTTTTTATATCTGGCTCAATATCTGATTTCCAATATTCTGTTACTCTTTTTATTGTGTCAATTAAATTTTCTGTTTTAGGCAGTTCATCTTTTGTTAGATTTGTATATTTTGGATCATTTCCAGGATATCTTTCGTCATTTTCATCTAATTCAGGTGGTCTTACATCTGTACTTCTTCTCCAAAGTAAAACTTGCTCATCGCCATATTTTTTTCTTGTTTCATCTTTATTTAAACCTTGTAGTGCACCATAATGTCTTTCATTTAATTTCCAACTTCTTTTAATTGGTATATTCTCTTCACCCATCTCTTTAAGAATAAAATCCAATGTATCTTCTGCTCTTTTTAAGACTGAAGAATATGCCAAATCAAAATGATATCCTTTATTTTTTAATGCAATTCCTGCTTCTTTAGCTTCTTGTATTCCTTTTGGTGATAATTCTACATCTGTCCATCCTGTAAATCTATTTTCTAAATTCCACTCACTTTGTCCGTGTCTAACTAATACTAATTTTATCATAAAATACCTCCAATTTTCTGGGACGGTCCTTGACCTATTCTTTTCAAGAGCCATTTTCCCTTTTTTTGAGGGCCGTCCCATTATTTTTCAAGGACCGTCCCCTTTTTATTTAGGGTCTGTTCCCCAAATTTTGTAGATACTTTGACACATTTTTGTTCTCCAAAATCCAAAATTTAATAGATCTGTTAGTTCATGATTATTAATATATTCTTCAAATCCGTATGGACTTGTTGCTAATCTTAATAGATACATGTATGGTGTAAATTTTAAATCATATTCATTTAGTTTTACATATTTCATAACAGTTTTCATATAGTCATTATAATTTTTTATGTTAAAACTTCCATCTTGGCATTGTTCATCTATGTGTGTATATGATCTTATTATTTCCCATCCAACAGGCATATATTTTGCTCTTTCAAAATCTAATACAGCTTTTATTTTTTTATTTTCATAAATAAATTGCATTATACTAAAATCACCATTGCAATTTTTAAAAGTCATATATTGCATTCCATCAAAGTCTATCTGTTCTATTTTATCCAAAAGTTCTAATTTATACTTTATATCTTTTTCTATCTTTTTATCGATTTCAGAATTACCTAATTTTTTTATTAATTTATTATACTTTGCACGTGCTGGTTCAATTTGTTTCTTCATATGCCATTTTTCAATATCAGATTGTTCTAATTTTTCATAATTTTCAAGTGCTTTTAAAACCCTCCCATGTAAGTTAGCACATTCAATTACTTGTTCATATGAACCTGTATTTGGATTTTTTGTATATCCTGTTATATATTTCATTAAAATAACA
>OGXT01002679.1_pt1 | contig 13636 bp, 14 predicted proteins | sample 1576361 | NCBI WGS metagenome assembly OGXT01 (sample SAMEA3541514, study PRJEB24748) | human gut metagenome | biome: human gut; feature: human-associated habitat; material: faeces | place: China | collected 2012 | reverse complement strand
TGCGGCCCGATGACGATGGCGTCTGCGGCAATGCGGTCGGCCACGGCGCGCCACTCGCGCGAGAGCTGCGGCACCACGCCCGCAAAGGCGATCGCGTCAACCGCATCGAGCGAGAGGCCGTACATCTTAAAGAAACCCATCAGGCGCACGTGGATCTCGTCGGCGGTATAGGAGCGGTCGGTGGGCATACGCCACGACTGCACCAGCTCGTCTCCGTCAAACAGGCCCATGGCCGTCTGCGTATTTCCCATATCGATAGCGAGCAGCATGTCTACTCCCGGTGTTGGCATAAAAGGACGCGCACCATTGTATACGTGCCGTCGACGGCGCTCGGCTGCGATTCGTTTACGGTGATAGGGGCTGAGGGGTTTAAATATGAAGGAATTATGCTCTACGAGATTTTCCTTGCCGTTTACCGAACTCCCGCGTAATATTCTTTCTTGCGCACATGAGGCGCCCAGACATTGCGGGGTGGAGCAGTCTGGTAGCTCGCCGGGCTCATAACCCGGAGGTCGTAGGTTCAAATCCTGCCCCCGCGACCAAGACTTTTAGCAGCTCAGAGGTATTATTCCTCTGAGCTGTTTTCTTTTGACTAAATAGCGCAGCGAAGAAATAGCGAAGAAAATAAGACGGAATCGCGCACAAAGAAGCCTACTGGAGTGCAATAAAGCCAAACGCCGGTTAAAAAGACCGAACTAGTACGTAGAATCTTTCTCAGTGGAAAAGGCTATCAAGTGAGGGTCCGTATGCCGGGAAAGAAAGCCGATGCAGAAGCTTTTGCAAGCAGGTGGGCGAACAAGGGAAATGAGAACCAGGACACCCAGCGGTTCTGGATTGATTTCTACCAAAGTGTTCTCGGCGTCGAGGATGCCGTTTCGCGGCTTGAGTTTGAGAAACCCGTCTCGACGGATGCGAGCGCGCACGAGGGCTACATCGATGTCTTCATACCGTCGGCTAAAACCCTTGTCGAACAGAAGTCGCTTGGAATCGATCTCGCCAAGGAGGAGACACGCCAGGGCCGCAAGGTGACGCCCGCGAAGCAGGGCAACGCCTACGCCCAGGGTATGCCGCTTTCCCAACAGCCTCGCTATATCGTCGCTTGCAATTTTGCCGAGTTTTGGGTCTTCGACCGCGAGCGGGACTCGCTATGCCGGGAGCCTCTTTTCAAGTTGCCGCTCGCGGAGCTCCCCAAGAACCTCGCAGCCATCCAGTTTCTCAAGGGCGGGGCGGAGGCCCCGGCCACGATCTCCCGCGCCGTTTCCGTCGAGGCCGGCAAGATCATGTCGAAACTCCATGACCAGGTCGCCGAGGCGTTCGACGACCCCGACACGCCCGAGAACCACCATGCGCTCTCCGTGCTCATGACGCGCCTCATGTTCCTCATGTTCTGCGAGGACTCGGGGCTCGTTGCCCCCAACGCCTTCCGCGACTACGTCTCGCACTTCCAAGCGGGGGATCTCAGGCGAGGCCTCAAGGACCTGTTCGTCTGGCTCGACACCAAGGACGAGGACCGCGACAAGTATGCCGAGTCCTGGCTGAAGAAGCTGCCCTACATGAACGGCGGCCTCTTCCGCGAGAAGACGGAGATTCCGCCCCTGTCCGAGAACTTCCGCCATACGCTCATCGTCGAGGGGTGCCAGGAGTTCGATTGGTCGGGCGTGAGCCCCACGGTTTTCGGCTCCATCTTCGAGGGCGCGCTGTCCCACAACCACCGCCGCGCAAACGGTCAGCACTTCACGAGCCCCGAGAACATCCACAAGGTCATAGACCCGCTCTTCCTCGACGGTCTCAAAGCCGAGTTCGATGAGGCCTGCGCCAAGCCCGTCGCGGGCGGCGCGAGGACCCGTGCGCTCAAGGACCTGCATAAGAAGATCGGCAGCATCTCCATCCTCGACCCGGCTGCCGGGTCAGGCAACTTCCTGACGGAGAGTTACCTGTGCCTGAGACAGCTGGAGAACCGCATCCTCTTCGAGCTCCAGGGTGAGCAGACGTCATTCAGCTTTGAGGATTCCGGCGATCGCGACGTGCTGGTCAACCTAAAGAACTTCCATGGTATTGAGCTGGAGGACTTCGCTTGCTGCGTTGCCCGCACGGCGCTCTGGATCGCCGAGAAGCAGGCGGACGCTGACACCGCAAAAGTGACGCAGCGCGTCTACCAGGAACTCCCGCTCACGGACTATGAGGGCATCGTCAACGCCAACGCGCTGCGTACCGACTGGAACGACGTCGTCGCGGCTGATGGGGTCGACTACGTCCTCGGAAACCCGCCGTTCCTGGGTCAGGCCATGCAGTCAAAAGAACAATCGAATGATGTTTCCTCGCTGTTCGATGGGTTAAGCAATGCGGGAAAACTGGACTATGTTGCTGGCTGGTTTAAAAAGGCGGCCGACTATTCCAAGGGCACCAACATTCGATGCGCTTTCGTTTCTTCGAATTCCATTTGTCAGGGCGAATCAGTGGGATCTCTTTGGAAGATTCTTTCCGAAGCGGGCTGCGTGATTAATTTTGCGTATACGACGTTCCTTTGGGATAGCGAGGCTTCAGACAAAGCGGGCGTGATGTGCGTTATCGTTGGCTTCTCGATGTTTGAAGATGGCCATAAAAAGGTCTTGTTCGGCGCTGATGGGCCAATATTCGCCTCTCATATCAATGGATACCTAAAGAGCGCTCCAGACGTATGGATTAAAAACAGGAAAAAGTGTATTAATCGGCGGGGCTGCAAAGTCACGCAGGGGAGTCAGCCTATGGAGAATGGACAGCTTCTCTTTTCGGCTGAAGAAAAGAAGCAGTTCCTGAGTAGATATCCAGATTGCGAAAAGCTATTCCGTCCCTTCGTTGGAAGCCGCGAGTTTCTGAATGAAACCGACTTCTCACGCTACTGTCTCTGGCTTGATGGAGTTAATCCTGCGGAGTATACGAACAACACTGAAATAATGAAACGTATCAGAGCCGTTCGTGAGTATCGCGCATCAAACAAAATTCCGAGAATTCGCAAGACCGCTGAGAGCCCGCAACTATTTACACAGATTAGGCAGCCGGAGAACGACTACATCATAATTCCTAGAGTTTCGTCCGCACGGCGGAAGTACATTCCTATTGGCTATGTCTCCAGAAGTGTGGTGGCGAGCGACGCCGTTGTAATCGTTGACGGAGCAAGCATGTTTGACTTCGGGTTGCTCATGTCGCAGACACACAATGCCTGGATGAGAACTGTTGCCGGTAGGTTGAAAAATGACTACCGATATGCTCCATCCGTGTACTACAACTTTCCCTATCCAGATGCTGACCAAGACGACATCAACGAAATTGAGGAGCGGGCGAAAGCTGTTATAAAGGCTAGGTCCAATTACCCTGATTGCTCTTTGGCAACACTGTATGGAGCCGATTCGTTCTTCCTGTTCAACGATTTAGTTAAGGCCCATTCTGATTTGGACGCGGCCGTTGAGTCTGCATATGGCATGAGTTTCGATGGAGACGAAGAAAAGATCGTCGCCCATCTGTTCAACCTGTATGCCGAAAAAGTCGGTGAGTAGCGTGAAGGGGAGTGCCGTAAAGCCGAAAGAGGGACCGGAGCTATCCGATCCCGATTCCGTGGAGGAGGGTATCAGGGACCTAAAGGCCGAAGCTGATCGGCAGGAGGAGGAAGCCCAGAGATACGCCGTCGCCTTCCTCCAGAAGGTGATGAGACTGAAGGGCGTGGCGATCGAGCGCGACCACTTCCTCCGTTCTGAGTTCCGGAAGCGAGGCGTCTCGGACGAGCGAGTGGAGCTCGCGATTTCGACGAGCCCGGCATCCGCCGGGGTGGATTCCAGCCTTGTCGACTCCATCGCCATGGACGTTATTGATTTCGAGACGAAGAAATCGACCGTCCTTTCGTTTTCCGCGGGATTGCCCGGAGGGCTCGCAATGCTCGGAACGATCCCGGCGGACGTGACGCAGTACTATGTCCACGCCTTTCGAATCATGCAGAAGCTGGCGTATCTCTACGGCTGGCAGTCCTTCATCGACGATTGCGACGAGATGGACGATGAGACCTTGGCGGCTTTCGCCCTTCTGCTGGCCGTGATGGTCGGAGTGAGCGGGGCCAACTCCGCGTTGACGGCATTTTCCAAAACGGTCCAGTCGAATATCGCCAAGAAGGTCGCCAGCAAGGCGCTTACGCAGACGAGCTACTACCCGATTATCAAAAAGGTTCTTGCCGGAATCGGCGTCAAGATCACCAAAAGCAGTTTCGGCGACGCGGTGAGCAAAGTCGTTCCGGTCGTCGGCGGTCTCGTCTCGGGAGGCCTCACGTTCGTCAGCCTCAAGGGCGGGTCGAGGAGACTTGCAGGGGAGCTCAGGTCACTGCCGCAGGCGACAGGTCCCTTGACCGCAGCGGCGGTTGATTCTTTTACTGATTTTGCCGAAATGAAGGGGATGACGAGCGATGACGATGCCCAAATGGCATGAGACCATGCGGCCCATCCTTGAAGCGCTGGCGCATGTCGATGGATATCTGGCAGGCACCGACCTCCAGGATGCCGTGGCGATCGAATTCGACATGACCGATGACGAACGGGCCGAGCGTCTCAAGAGCGGCCAGTCGAGACTCTACAACCGCGTGTACTGGGGTATCACCGATTTGGAGAAGGCTAAGCTTCTGGAATACGGCGAGAAGAAGGGAACCTACCGTATCACCGATGCCGGCAGGACGTACCTCTCTGATTATCCCGGACCCATTACAGTCAAGGGTCTCTATGAGAACTGCACGGCATTCAAGAAGTGGAAAGACGGCTATCAGGCCGCAAGCAAGGCCAAAAACGCTTCAGAGCCCGAGGGCGTTTCGACGCTGGAGGACCAGGAGTCCCCTCAGGAGGCGATGGAGTCTGCCTACGGCGAGATTCGCGACGCGCTCGCCGACGACCTCATTTCGATCATCATGGGAAAAGATCCGTATTTCTTCGAGCACCTGGTCGGAAAGCTGCTCGTGGCGATGGGTTACGGCGAGAGCCTGGACTCCCGTGCCGACGTCACCAAAAAGAGTGGTGACGAGGGGATAGACGGCGTCGTCCGTGAGGACCGACTCGGATTTGGAACCATCTGCTACCAGGCTAAGCGGTGGGATCCGCAAAGGACGGTCGGACGGCCGGAGGTTCAGGCATTCGTCGGGGCGCTTTCCGGAAAGGGCGTATCGAAGGGCCTTTTCATCACCACGGCTCGCTTCTCCAAGGATGCCCGCAAATATGCTGAGGGCCTCCTGGGGCAGACGGTCGTGCTCGTCGACGGCCCCGCGCTCGCCGGCCTCATGATCGACTACGGCGTCGGCGTGAGCACGAGACAGGTCTACGAGATCAAGGCCGTTGACACCGATTTCTTCGACGAATAGCGCGTGTCTGCAACGCGCCGCTACCGCGCGCCCTTCCGCCCGTTGCATTTCGAGCAGAGCACCTGCAGGTTGGATGGAACGGTCTTGCCGCCCTTCGCGACCGGCACGATATGGTCGACGTGCAGGCCCACGCCGTCCGGCATGTATTTCCCGCATATCTGGCAGGTGTAGTTGTCCCGGCGGGCGATCTGCTCGCGCAGCTGCTTCGTCATCAGCCTTCGCTGGTTCTTGGCGTGATAGTCCCTGAGCGTCGCCTCGTCGTTGATAGCGGCGAGGCGGATGCGGCGCTCGACGATCCACTCCCAGTTCACGTCAAGCTCGGAATCATCCTTCGACACCTTGTAGGACGTCTTCACGTAGTTGGCCTGCTTGTACCTCGTCTGGTCGCGGCAGGTGATGAACCTAAAGGCCCTGTCATCGTCGACCGCCTCGGCGTACTGACGCTCGCGCCGGCTGCGGAGCCGGCAGGTTTTCAGATACTCTTCTTGCTCGTGCTTCCAGTTCTGGATGTATGCCCTATGGGCGACGATGGCGTCCCAACCGGCCGGGTCCATCAGGTGACGGTCGATGTGGTCCTCGATCCTCACGTTGCGCCTGCCAGACACATTGAAGCGGGCCACGTAGTAGGGATACCTAAAGGGGCTCGCCAGAATCCTGCGAACCAGGACCGCGATTGCACAGACCAGGGCTATGACCAGCACGCCGAGAACGAAATAGGGCGTCAGGTCGACTATATAGTGGTACCCGTCTATCTCATAGGGCTGAGTCATGGAATTCTTCCTTCCCCAAGGATGGCAAAATGATACCAAGACGCGGGTCTTCCGGATCGCGGGCGCTTTCCACGCGATACATCCATGCCCCCCGTCCGGACACCGCACACCGAACCCCCACACCACGTTCGCTTTACAATCAAGAACATTCGTTCGACAATGAAGCCCGTGAGATACAAACGGATGTTCGGGGGTACGCGCATGATCATGAAAAAGCACTCGCTTGCGGGAACCTGCGGCATACCCACCGATGCACAGCGCATCTACATCCCCGTGGACGCCAACGGCGCGGACGACCCCGACCACGGCCCGTCAGATCCCGTCACCATCCACTGGCCGGACGGCCGCAGTTGGAAGGTTGAGAGCATCTACGCCCGCCAGGAGTTCGGCCGCGCCATCTTCGGTAACCTCTGTGTGCGTTACGACGTCTGCATCGCGAGGCAGCGCAAAACGGTCTGGTGGGAGCACGGCGACTGGTTCGTCGAGCGCGGTGGCGGCATGGCGGTGATGCCCGAGTGATGGGCCACACAAAGGACTCCGGCGGCGGCATCACCGTTCGCGCCAACGGCGACAAGCCCGGCAGACGCGTCCATAAGCAGTACGTAGACGTCTACGCCCGCACTAACGCCGACGGAACGACGGTGCCTGTCCGCGTCTGCTGGCCGGACGGCCGCGGCTTCACGATCGACCAAATCATTCGAATAGACCCCTTCGGCGCGGTCATCCACGACGCGCAGACGGCGGTCTACACGGTGCGCTTCGGCGGCTGGACCACTCAGCTCATGCTGGAGCACTACCACAGGGAGGACCCCATTCACGGGGCAGATGACCGCCTGCGATGGTGGGTCTGGGCGTTCGAGAACACCCGCTCGAAGAACGACGTTTCCGCACCGCCTGCCGACACGCGCGTCCGGTGAACGCGGGTTGGGTCGTCATGCGGAACGCAGAGGGTGACGTCGGCTAGAGCCAAGCTCCGGTCCACTCGCTCCGGTTCCTCGTCGCCGCGAGGAGCGCACCGCATGCCGCGAGCAGTTCGTAGTCCGCGATCCTGATCCCGACCGACATGGTCACGGTCGAGTTCGACTCCATGGGATGACTGTCTTGGTAAGTTTGTCTGCGGAGCCGGGCCATATCAGCGGCTGCTGGATCAGCCCGCTCTGAAGCCGTTCGTTGGGCATTTCGTCGCGCCGGGTAGGACCTTGATCCCGTTGCCGTCGTAGCCGTGCCAGCATGCCCCGATTCCCGCGTCGTCCGGGGACACGGTCCAGTAGCGGCAGTAGCGGCAACGCGCTTCGTTCTTGTCGGGTGCCAGCAAGTCGCCAAAGGCCTCGGCCGCAGCGCGCTTTGCGCTGTCGTCCGTATGAGAATAGCGTTTCAGCATTTCGACTGTCTTATGGCCGGTGATCTGCATCGTCGTCGCCATGTCGACATGGCAGTCCCTTTGCAAGATGCTGGTCGCGGTATGGCGCAGTCCGTGTATTGTGATCTCCGGCGGCAGATTGTAATTGTGCTTCTGTAGCCTGAACCACTTCTCGAACGATGTCTTAAGGGTGTGCTTGCCCCGCCTCGCCTGAACGATGGGGGTCGATCCTGTCTGGCTCAGGCCGACGCGTTCGAGCTGGGCCGCCTGCAATTCCTTCCACTCTGCTAGGACGTCGACCAATATCGGGGGGGCAGGGATCGTTCCTCACGTCCCCCGTTTTGGTCTCCTTGGTCTCCTGGCTGTCCTTTTTCATCGCCTTGCTGATGCGGAGGGTGCCGCTGGAATAATCCGCCCAGGTCAATGCGAGCATTTCCGATAACCGTGCGGCGGTGCACAGGCAGATAAGGAGGCCGACGCTCTTCGCCTCAAGCCCTTTGTCAAGCACGGACCCGATGAATGCGCGGCACTCATCAACCGATAGGGCATATTTCTCCTCGGTGTCCCTTTTGGGTTTGTCGACATCCTTGCAGGGGTTCGAGCCAATGTAGCCGTATACGACCGCTCGGTCGAAGACCAGGGACAGGGTGCTATGTATGTGCTGGAGGTACGTGCCGCTGACGGGTGCCGCCCCACCGTTGCGGCGGTCGTTGCTCCGGAGGCCGGAGTACATGACGTTAATGTCTTTGGGCCCGATGGCACTTATTGGCATGCTTCCGATATACGGATCGATTCTCTTCAGGTGGGTGCGGTAGTCCTTGATGGTCCGTTCTGTGACCGTCTTCTGTTTCTCTCGGTCGGCGACGAAATTCGCCGCGAATGCCCGGAAGAGCTCCGCCTCCTCCTTCGCCTTGGCATCTTTTTTCATCCTATGGGCGGGCACCTCGGCGGCGGTGCCTCCGTGGTATATGAAGTCGTTGATCTCCTTGATTGCCGCGATAGCCTCTGCCTCTGATGGAAAGTTTTCGTTGTAGACGCCGTACTTGCCGGTTTTCTCGTTGAAGCCGAGGGGGAACTTGATCTGGGCCCGTCCGTCTTTGTAGACACTGTAGGAGCCCTTGTTGCGCGGGACCTTGGCCATTTCTTTCCTTTCCGGTTACGCCAACCCGTTCTTGCGCCGTAGCGTCATGCGGCAGGCCTGGGAGCAAACGTCCCTAAAGGGATCCGCTTCTGCCCGAATGAAGGGCGAGCCGCAGCTCGCACAAATCCCGATTCGCAACCTTCCTCTATAAACGACCCTGAAAAGCAGCTCCGAGAGGAGGGACTCGCGTCGCACGCTTGGGACGGGAATAGCGGAGAACCTAGCAGATTTGTCCCACGTCCAGCCCAGACTCGACGAATCCTTGGGGAGCCTGAGCTTGGAGACAGAATCGACAAGCGCGTTGACGACGTTCTCCGCATCGCCTCGCTGGGATTTCCCAACTCCAACGCAGAGCATGTAGTGTCGCTCCGTGACATCCTTCCATCCGCCGAGCAGGCTTATGTACTCCTCGGACGCCACGGGGGCCGTCAGCACGAAAACCGCGCCTTCTTTGCCGTATGGGACCGAACCGAACACTTCCGCATACGTGTGAGAGAGGAGGGTCTTCTTGATTTCCTCCTGGTGGGTCAGGATGCCGTAGAGCGGCTGATAGACATGGTAATCCGACAGTTTCGCCCGCAGCGATTTGAGGCTTCTCTTCGTCGGCGCGAAGAAGGGATTGAACGCGAAGGGGATGTACCAGAGCTCCATGCCCAGTGCCTCGTTCTGGCGACGGATGAAGCCTGCGTCCTGCATCGGAGTTTCAGAATCTGCCGAAAGCAGCCCGAGCAACTTGGCGGTCAGGGCGAGTATGTTGCGGGTCAGCGCCCAGTCGGCGAAGGGCTCTACGGCGACCGCAGTCGAGGCCGGATCGAGGTCGCCGAGTGCGCTCGAGACCCATTCATCGCCGAACGGGAGCTTCTTGGCCGCGCTCCTCGCCGAGGCAAGGCTCGATTCAAGGGCGGTGTTTACATCGAGCTGGGATTCGTATTGGAGGAGTTCCGGGACCGGATGGTCCAGGTGGAGGTCCCACGATCCGGAAAGCACCTCATCAAGGCCATACAGGCGCTTTCCGTCGCCTATGGTATCGGCTGACGGCGGCAGCAGCGGGGGGAGATCGGCGATTGCGGACGCCAGAGAGGACGGACGCCTTGCGGTGATAAGGGCGTTGACGTCTTCGGTCGCGACCTCGTCGAGGGCCCCATCTGAAAGAAACTGCCTGGGAACCGGCCTCACCATGACGTGCATGCCGAGCTCGTTGGTGGCGATCGCTATGGGCTCCATTGTTCTCCTTCCCTTTGTTTGCTCTTATTATATTTCAATTCGTTATCTGTCAGATTGTATCTGAATAATTATTTTCATCTTTATATTGAAAATCGCTTTTTCTAAGATAGAATGTTATCTAGAAATCAAGTTTGAGATAACGAAGTGGAGGTGATTATCTATGACAGACGAGCTTCTGACCCTTGAAGAGTGCGCGCCCATCCTGCGGTGCAGCTACTCCAAGGTGTATAAGATCGCGCGCGCCGGCACGTTGCCGTTCAAGCAGATCGGCAACGCATGGCTCATCCCGCGCTCCAAGCTCTACGCCGCTCTCGGCCTCGCCGTTGACGACGAGGGCGGCAAAAAGAAAGGCCGCTAGCTCCCCGACCAAAGTTCGCTAGCGACCGACTGCCCCCTAATCTACGATAAGGAGAACCATGAAGGATTATAGCGGCCTCAACGCCGCGCGCCTGCGCACGCTCCTGCGCGAGCACAATCTCGACCATCCGCTCACCGATATGGACCTCGCGCTCCGCATCCTCGACATCGAGAGCCGCCTCGATGGCATCCGCGAGGACATGATCGCCATCGATACCGCCCTCCAGGACCATGGCGTCGACGTCCGCTATTCTTGGGAGGCCTAGCATGGCCTCCGCTGATAACTCGCAACCCGTTCCCGGTGCACCCGGGCCGCAGCCGCAGGAGAAGAAGGCCCCGACCGTCCACCAGGTGGTCGCGGCCATCATGTCCGACGGCATCCCGCTCGCCTATAACGAGCTCGCCGACGCGACCTGCGCGCTCGGCCCCACCCCCTGGAACGCCGCCAAGGGCGTCCGTCCCTGGACTCCTTTGGACGACGCCGAACTCTATGCCCATCTTCAGGACACCATCGGCCTCCGCTCCGATAAGGCCCTCGACCATGCCATGACCATCGTCGCCCACGGCAGCGCGTTCAACCCGCTGACGCAGATGCTCGAAGGCCTCAAGTGGGATGGTGGGAGGCGAGCCGGTACCCTGCTGCGCACCTACCTCGGTGCGGACGACTCCCCGCTCACCGCTGCGATCGAGTGCCTGTTCCTCTGCGGCGCGGTCAAACGGGCGTTCCGCCCCGGCTGCAAGTTCGACTACACGATGGTGCTCGCCGGTCGCGGCGGTATCGGAAAGTCGACGTTCGCGCGCCGCATCGCCCTCGACGACCGCTACTTCTGTGACTCCGTCTACGACCTCGGCAACATCAAGGCTACGGGTGAGACCCTGCGCGGCAAGTGGGTCGTCGAACTCGCCGAGCTGACGGGCATCAGCGGCCGTTCGCTTGAGGCGGTTAAAGCCGGCCTAGTGCGCCAGACGGACACCTTTCGCGTGGCCTACGGCAAACGGTCGACGGACTTCCAGCGCCGCTGCGTCTTCGTCGCTACGACCAATACCATCGGCTTCATCGCCGAGAAGTCGTCCGGTGCCCGCCGCTTCCTGCCCGTGCTCTGCGGCACGGCCGAGCCTGCGAAATCGGTCCACTCGGCTGAGTTCGCCCGTGACGCGCGCCAGGCGATGGCCGAGGTCGTCCATTGGATGAAGACCGGGGACCCGCGCTTCAGCACGGTGCTCTCGGCCGAGATGGAGGAGGCCGCCGCGAAGCGCCGCGAGGGCTTCCTCGAGGAGGACCCACGCACGGACGCCATCAACAGCTACCTCATCGCCCATCGCGACCATCCGGTTTGCACTCACGAGATTGCCGATTACGCCCTCCGCCAGGAGTTCACCCAGAAGCTCGCCAAGGACATCAGCGCCATCCTGACCGACCAGTGCCCCGGATGGCGCTTCGACGGTAAGCGCAAGTGCGGCCCCTACGGCAAGCAGCGCTGCTGGGTTTACGATCCCCGGCCCTAGTGCCCGTTGCGGTGCCGATGCCCGATGACACCGGCACCGAGATTATCATCTCTACCTGCTGTTTCTTCCATAGTGCCGATAGTGCCGCAGCACTGGCGAGACTTTACTCGGCAGTCTTGAAAGAACAACAAAAATCTCGTCTGCCCACCGGCACCATCGGCACCGGGAAGGCGGACGGCATCTCAGACCAGCCCCTATATCGAATCGTCCGTTACATTCGGTCCGGCACCGTCCGGCACCGGGCCGCCTCGAAAGGAGTTCCCTATGAAAACTCTTAAGGAGAAGATCTCCCGCATCCCCGTCCCCGGCTACGCCCGTCGTCACAAGGGCTATCCCAATCCACTCCTCAAACGAGAGGTCGACGCTCGCATCGAGCGTCTTCGCGGCACCGCAACCATGGATGCCCTCGACCACATCCGCGCAGCCGACCCCGATATCCGCTTCTCGCCGGCGACCGTCCACGGTCCCGGCTCGGGCAGCAGGCTTATCGATCGCGGCGGGGTGCTCTACATGGTTTCCAGAGCCTTCGCCGAGCTCAACAGCCCCGATGCTCCCGGATGTGGGCTCCAGCTCGTCGTTGGCGGCGACTACGATCAGGTGGGCGTCCTCTACACCGCTGGGATCGATGCAAGCGGGCGGGAGGAGGCTTTTGCGCGGACCGCGTACCTCATTGAGCTCGGCATGCCCTGCGACCGTCTCGCGGTCGTCCCCGCATACCTCCAGCCCCACATGCCCGTGAAGAGCCCCTGAAACATGCATCTGCTCGCCCAGTACGGTGCCGACCTCGACCGCGCTTGGAAGTTCCATGAGTAGCAAGGCGAGGGATGGGCGCGTATACGTCAGGGTCAGCAGCGAGGAGCGCGCTGCCATCGTCCGTCGCGCCCGTGCGGCAGGTCTGAATGCGAGCGAGTACATGCGGAGGCGCTCGCTCGTCGACGGTGACCGGCCCGTGATTGAGACCGACGCTGAGACATTGAAACTGCTGTACCGCGATCTCAGGCTAGCGGGGTCCAACCTGAATCAGCTGTCGCGTGAGGTCCACATCACGCATGATCCTGTCCGTATCGCCCCGTTCCTCGATGTCGCGCTCGTAAAGGTCGGAGACGCAGCCGATGCCGTATCGGGCTTTCTTGCCGACGCGAGGAATGTATAGGAAGGGGATTTTCATGAACGATCTCAAGTTCAACGCGGTTCTTTCGGCTTCTTTCGCCGCCGCCCTCACCGTCGCATGCTATCCGCTGACGGCACCCGTAATCTCCTGCGTTTTCGATTCACTCCCGGTCGATTGGCTCTCCTGGCTCGACTCCATCGGCTTAGACATGTGGTCGGCCTTCTGGCTCTCGGGAGCATGGCTCGGCCATATCCCGTTCATGTTCGCCGCGTTCTGCCTCCTCTTTCTCTTCCTCCTCGGCTATGTGGCCGCCAAGGACGCCGGGCGGACCCGGAGCGTCGACGACGGCATATACGGCGACGCCCACGTTGTCCGGGGCGCGGCGGGGCTCAACCGGGCTAACGATTTCTGGGATGGTCGCGGAACGCCGGCGAGGGCCGGCCTTGTCCTCGGCGCGACAGCAAAGGGTTATTGGTTCGATTCGTCCGTGCCTCATGCTCTGACCTGCGGAAAGACAGGTTCCGGCAAGACCCAGCTGCAAGTGCTGGAGACAATGCACCTGACGCTTGCGGCCGGATGGAACGTCGTCTCGACCGGCAAACCGGAGGTGCTTGAGCTCACGGCCGAAAAGGCGCGGGAGCTCGGCTACGAGATCGTTGTCCTTGATTTGACGGGATACCCGGGTGCCAGCCGGTACAACCCCATCGGGCTCGTCGTCGATGCCGTCGAGGCGGGCGACACCGATGCCGCACGTTCTCCGCGGGCGTTGCCGCTATTACTGCGCCGATTTCCATTCTCTTGG
>OGXT01002676.1_pt1 | contig 13664 bp, 9 predicted proteins | sample 1576361 | NCBI WGS metagenome assembly OGXT01 (sample SAMEA3541514, study PRJEB24748) | human gut metagenome | biome: human gut; feature: human-associated habitat; material: faeces | place: China | collected 2012 | reverse complement strand
AACCCGAAGCACAGGGGCTGGCGCTGTCGTCCGAGTTGTTCATTACCGGCACGCTTAACACCTTTGCCCGGCATACCAACGTGGACACGCAAGCGCGGATCATTGCCTACGACATCCGCGAACTGGGCGAGCAGCTTATGCCCCTTGGTATGCTGGTGACGCTGGATGCTATTTATAACCGCGTCATTCAGAACTGGAAAAAGGGGCGCAGAACGTGGATTTTCTGCGATGAGTTTTACAGGGCGAGACGTTCTGTGACTTAATAGGTCACAGGGTCAATGAGATTTATTGATACAACTAATAGAATGTTGCTCAAATGAGTGGCTAACACCACAAAGGGGCGCACATAAACTGCCTACGGCATGAGTAGCAGCGCCATGTGAAAATGTCGGAAAGCTAGGCTGGAGAGCAAAAATTCGACCCAAACAGTTTTAGCTGTGGAAATGTTTGTAGAGGTACAGGCTGTCGAAGATTATGTAGTGGGCTGTATATGGTGAGAATCCCGCAAGGGGGACGAACTGACGATTTAAAGGGTCTAAAATTCGAATGCGTTGAAAAGCGTATGTCCTAACAGGACGCTGATTACCGAAAAGTAGTTGGGTAGAAATGAAAGTCGGAATACTGTTAAAGGCAGTATAAATCAGCAGGCTCAAAGGAGGCACCTAAGTACAGTATCGCATTCTATTGGAACGTCGGAAGCAGCAAACGGTGAGCAGTGGCGACTGCTAAGACCCGTTGGCAGACAAATACACAAGCTGCCTTTATTGTTGTGAAAGCGGAGGCACGAGCGATGAAATTTCTGTAATGGAAATGGAGCAACAGCCTCTAGTGGGAGTGCCGCAACTAGCAGCGGCACAAAAGTAAGTGCAATAAAATAATGTAGTCAACATTCATAGGTTCGAGTATGACTAAGAGAAACCAACCAACAAAGGTGGTGTTGACTATGCGAAGAAAGGATATCAGAAAGCGGAAAGGTATTCGGTACGCCGAATACTACAATATGGTAGAAATTCAAGACGAATTATATCGGCAAGGAATGATGAAAAAGAAATTCTACCATCTTATGCCGATAATTGCCAGTCCACAAAATATCCGACTGGCATATCGCAATCTGAAAAATAACAAAGGAAGTAATACTCCCGGTGTAGATGGAAAAACCTTTGCTGACTATGCAAAACTTGAAGATGTTGAACTAATAAGAAAAGTGCAGGAAAAGCTGCTCAACTATCAGCCCAAGGCTGTTAGGCGTGTATACATTCCTAAATCAAACGGGAAATTGCGCCCATTAGGGATTCCGACTGTACTGGATAGATTTAGTACAACAGAGCATCTTGCAGGTTTTAGAACCAGTCTGTGAGTCGAAGTTTCACAGGTATAGCTATGGATTTCGCCCGAACCGAAGCTGTAAGCAGGCAGTTGCTATGTGCTATAAATTGGCACAAGTAAACGGATATCATTATGTGGTGGATGTGGATATCAAAGGATTCTTTGACCATGTCAATCACGGAAAGCTGTTAAAACAGCTTTGGAGTCTGGGAATACGCGACAAAAGTCTGCTGTGCGTCATAAGCAGAATGTTGAAAGCACCTGTCGAGGAAAACGGAAAGAGAACTATTCCGCAGGAGGGTACGCCTCAAGGCGGTGTTCTCAGCCCATTGCTTGCGAACATCGTACTCAATGAACTTGATTGGTGGATACATAGCCAATGGGCTGGCATACCAATCCACAACCCATCTCCAAGTGAAATATGGCGTACCGGGCCTGATGGGATGCTCTACCGTCCGGGTGGAAATACGAAACTCCAACGGTGCAATCTGAAGCATGTGTACATAGTGCGATACGCAGACGATTTCAAGGTGTTTTGCCGAAATTACAACGCGGCTAAACGGTTGAAAATTGCAGTAGAGCGCTGGCTTTTGGAACGGCTTCATCTTGAAACCTCGCCGGAAAAATCAAAAATTACAAATTTAGAGGAATCTTACAGTGAATTTCTAGGTATCAAATTTAAACTTATCCCCAAAGGGCAGAAGTGGGCTATAAAATCGCACATGACAGATAAAGCAATAAAGAATCAGCAGAAAGCGCTAAAATCTCTCATGGTGCAAGCTTGTCACGATTATGGCAACCCATCAGTCCAACATATTTTTGTGAACCGCTACAACCAAGCCGTTGTAGGGATACATGAATATTATAGCATGGCAACAATGGTAAATGAGGATATGCACCGGATGTTTATCAGCATTGACAAAACCATGAAATGCCGCTGTGCGGGGAAAAATTCACTTGTAAGGGAAAAGCCGACGAAGATAAAAGGTGGAACCGATGCGTATATATTCCGCAAATACGGCAAGTCGAAACAGGTTCGATACATAAACGGTTTTATCATTGCTCCCATAGCATACTGCAAACATAAAAGTCCTATGTGCCATAGACCATCTATCAATCAATATACTCCCGAAGGCAGACGCAAAATACATGATATGCTCTGTAAAGAAGGGTATGCAGATGTGTTATTTGAACTTGGGAACCGTATGTCACCCTTACAAAGTGTGGAATACTGCGATAACAGACTGGCAAGGTTTGTGGCATCCAAAGGAAAGTGCGAAATCACAGGGAAATTGTTATCTGTGAATGAAGTTCACTGTCATCACTTTCTGCCGCGACATCTAGGTGGAACAGACCAGTATTCAAATTTGCGTATAGTTCATGTGGATGTACACAGGCTTATCCATGCTACTACTCCGGAAAGTATTCAATTTTACTTGCGAAAAACAGGTTGTTATAAGAAACCATGTCTTGATAAAATCAACCGCTGGCGTGCAAGTGCCAATCTTCCCGCTATTACGTTATAAAAAATATATATAATCCTTACTTTGAAAGTGACTGCATTAACAATGAAAAACTTATCCCATGGAACGCCGTGTGCAGTGAAAGCTGCTTGCACGGTGTGGACCGGGGCGAAAGGCTCGAAAGAGTCTGACCTATCGGTATTTTTGTTCCGCTATGAGTACAGCGCGAATTTTTTCTACAAGCTGTGGAAGCGCATCCGCAAGTACAACGGACTTGTGACCGGGTTGACGCAGAATGTGGACGAGTTGCTGCGCTCCGACACCGCCCGCCTGATGCTGGCAAACTCGGAGTTTCTCGTGATGCTGAACCAGAGCGTCACCGACCGCGCGGAACTGGCGAAGCTGCTGAACATCTCGGATAACCAGTTGGGCTATGTCACCAATGTCCCCGCAGGCTGCGGGCTGATTCGCTGTGCCGGCAACATTGTTCCCTTCACCAATAGCTTCCCGAAAAATACTAAGCTCTACGGCTTGATGACGACCAAGCCGGATGAAGTGAGGAAGGAGTAAGCCTATGAACTATAAAAATAAAGGACCGCCGAAGCGGTCCGTAACATAGTGATAAAATAGAAGATGTGAATAGCCTTAAAATAGCTATTTTTATAGCACTACTATATCAGCGCCTTTAATAGAATACCTTTTTATAAGCTGTAAAACACTACTTTCTTGCTCTTCTTTTAGTACATAAAATGTCCAATTTGCATTTGCATATCTTGCGTTCAAATAATTGAAATACTCAAAATCAATTGCACAGGAATGTCCATAAACAATGATATTTTCAATCTCACATTGATTTACATATAGAAAGTCTTTTAGTAAGTTGATTCTGCTTTCTTTATAAAAGGATTTGCACTTGTCAACGAGTTCTTCATACGCGGCTCGGACATAATAACCTTCGATATCGTTGACATAATTTTCGATTTTCGTTTCGATATAAGGGTCTCTTCCTTTTCCTCTGGCATCATAACAGTATTTTTCGGGAGTGAAATTTCCTTTGGGATATCCTAAATCCAAATGGCTCTTACCCGCTTCACCATGAATATGCAAAATATGTTGCTGCGGTATATGATAAATGCTTTCCAAAGTATGAGTATAGTTAAAAGTAATATAATACCCATTTGAATTGAGGAGGTTTTCAAAGAAGGATTGCCTTTGTATATTATTTAAAGCCCATTCTGCGTTGTTGACAAACTCACGTAGTGAATCCTGAAGGTTCCCACTTGATTTTGCCTGACAAAGAATGTCATCACGGTCATTTTCTCTATCCGAGGAATAATCTGGTGAATAGCTTTGAAATATCTCTTCGAGACTGTTAAAGTCAGGACATCCAAGCAAATTTTCAAAGTCTGACCAAATGTCATCTTTATTAGACTGGTAGAAATCCCAAAAACAATTTGGCTCATGCCTCATGGCAATATTTTTAAAATCCGGAGAAAATCTGGTTGGGAGATTGTGCGCCAAATCGAATCCGTTTCCGATAATAAATAATTGGCTTTTCATAAACATCTTTCCTGTGTTTTACACGATATAATGAAATGTTGTGGCTATGAGGAAGTCGATGGTTTATCATATTATCAGACTTCGAAATGTTGACTCATGACAAAATTATAATCGATTTAGAGTTATATTGCAAACAAAAAGCTCTACACCACACGATGTAGAGCAAATTTTATATGTAAAGACTGTTGCTTGGTCTAATTGCTTTGGCATCATTATATATAGAGCAATAATAGCTGTGGGATTCAGCCCTGTTCTAATATGTTTTGGGTCAGGGTATCGATTTTTTGTATAAGTTCTTTGACGGAGATGGTCTCACTCATGTAGTCCACGCTAACATGTTGCTTAGAACTCAAATAATGGTACCATCCTTCAAGTGCTAGTTTGTAAATATCTTCGAACTCTTTATTAGACAAAGCAGAATATTTTCCAACATATCTGTTTCCCGCACACCATGTTTCGAGAGCAACCGGGTAAACCTGTTTTGGACAGTATCCAGAAATGATGGCTATGGAACCATCGGCATTGATAACTAGTGTGTTATTTTTTCTGTCATCAGCATTTAAAATGCATGCCTTTAATTCTTCTATTCCAAAAATCTTTTGAGGAGGTGCTGTCATTTTGATTTCAACTTGAAAATATAAGTCGGTTGAATCCAAAATTAATCCTTTTCCAGAGAGATCGGCTCGGAACTCTTCTGAATATTTTTTGGCGGCAATTTGTGCCTCCTGGTAATTACTCCAAAAAAGAACTTCATTAGGTTCAGATAAAGCATTTTGGGTATGTAGTAGCTTATCAATACACAAGCACACTTCATCGCCAGATATGATAGAAGAAAAATCGTTTTCCAACTTGTTACCGCATAATCTCATATAGTATTTTGCAAACGTGAACGGCCCTTGATTTCCTGTGGGTATGGACAATTCAACATTTTCATAGTCTTCGCTTGTGATTTGTCTAGTATCATGAACTGTTTGATTCTCGACGTGGTCGGAAATAATATAATTTTTGCGCAAATAATTATCTATACATGTAATAGTATTATATCCAAACTCATCAGCCTTTTTGGATATGGATATTAAAGTATGAATGAGATTATTAAAAGTGGAAAATGGCATATCATGGTGTATCCCCATATAAGTGCTATTTATACTATTATAGATTCCATATTTGGGAACAATGAGAAAATTTCCTTTATAAAAACGGTCAACAATATTGTATCCATCAGGAAACTTCTCCCCCGAATCATAATCATATACTCCGTATACTGCATCTTTGGCGGAAACATAATGACCTGGGCGGTCCTCGACTAAGTGCTCTCTTCCTAATTTGCCATCCTTAAAAATTGGAGATAACTGATTACATTCAATGAAAATGTAATTCCAATTGGGATTTTCCCGAAATTCGACATAATACAACTTTTGCGGGCTAATAAGATAATAGTATTCATCTACACCAGTTGCCAATTTAAGGCAGCCCTTTTCATCGGCTATTTTGATATCCGTTAGGTCTAATCCTCCTCCTGTGGGGAATAGCATATGATTAAGAGCAGAAGTATGCACTAACGAATTCAATACGTCATAAATGTCACTGATTTCATCCCATTCAATTATTGCTGGCTTCGTACCAGGCAATATAATGTTTCGGATGAAATCCCATTCACGTGTTTGCTGTAAAGCAGGGAAATCACGCGTTTCCTGATAACTCTTTAGCTGTCGTACAAATTGACTCATGGTAGGCCGATCTTCGGGAGAGTTACTTGTTGACTGATACAGAAGTTCTTCAAGTTCTACAATATGCTGATTAGGAAATGCACTACAATAGCGTAATGAAATCTTTGAATCGTTATAATCGTATCGCCCCTCGAAGCTCTGATCATTCCGAGAAAAAAATGTCCATATGGTTTTTGCAAATGAATAAACGTCTGCCTTTTCACCAGAAGCACTTTTAGGATGCCGCTTCATTTCGGGAGCCATTGTAAAAAGTGGGCCAAGTTTTTGATTTGGCTTTGTTTGATGAACTTTTTTGTGTGGAAAATCGGCCAAACCAAAGTCTCCGAAGGTAAAACGACCATTATATAAGTAGATGTTTTGGGGCTTTATATCTCGATGGTAAATGTTCTTTCTGTGAAGGTCATTTAATGTGCTACTTAAATCAATTGTGCCAGATAAAATTAAATCAAAAGTAGTATCAGGGGCTTTTATATATTTCATTATTGGAGTTGCGATTGGCATTACGTACCATGCATCGCGTTCGGAATAATCTCCAATGGGCAAAACCCCAACAGTCCCTTTACTTTTGAGCACAATTGAAATTTCATCGCCAAATCGTTGAAATGGTTCGAGGCGTGAACACCTTGGTTTTGCGTCTCGCCAACCAAGTAACTTGATGGCGAGTTCTTTACCATCTGACTTACGTGTTACTTTAAATACAGTGGCATTCCCGCCGCTGCCAAGTTTTTCTCCAAGGTTGTATAGAGCCTTCCATGTGTCATTTAGTATCCTATTTTTCATATACGAAACCACCTTATTAAAGAGCATACGGCAGATAAGATTTTTATCTACTAAGTATATTTATTATATCAGAAAATTCGATAAATTAACTCAGTTAAATATATTTATGGAAGAAGTGATTCTGTGAAGAACATAAAAGAAAAGACGACCGAACGCATACCAAAAAGCGAAACCGCAAGGGCGATTCCGAAAGGTGCACGGAAAAGGACATGGATGGGAACTAAAGGGAAAAGCCAATCTGAGCTACTGGGAAGAGCCTCTGTACAGGAAGATGGCGATTACACTACCGCCAAAGATATAGGCACAGTGCTGACCGATACTTCTTATGCCATAGTCAAGAAAAATACTGTTTTCACCATGCAGCAGGGCCGTAAGTTGGCTCGCGAGCAAATTGAAAAAAGCCGAGAAAGCCGCGCCGCAGAGCAGGTCGAAACCACCCGCGCCCACGCCGCCGGTGAGCGCGGTGTCAGTCCGAAACAAGCCGAATGCGGCACGCTGCCCGATGCGGCGCAACGCCCGCACCGTGGGGCAGATTTGCCCCGACAGCGGGCAAAAGAAAAAGCCGTTACCGCCAAGACCGCGCCGCGCGATATTCGCGGCGTTACCCAAGGACAGCGCCAACTGCGTACTGCCGCAAATGAAACTGTGCGGAGCGTAACAACCCAAGCACAAATGCATACCCGCACCCGCCAAGTACAGCTTGCTATCCAGAAAGCTGCCAGCAATACCCGCAGGACGGTTACAGCGGTACGCTCGGCCATACGACACTTTCTCGCCAGCCTCCACAGGCTTGTTGCGGCCATTGCCGTAGGCATCAGCGTGGCACTTAGCATCATTATTGTTATCAGCCTTGTGGCGTTTGTGTCCGGCTCGGCTTACGGCATCTTCTTTGCCGCCGATGCCCCCAACGCAGCGTCCGTCACCGTGCGCGAAGCCGTAGAAACCCTGACCGAAGAATACCGCGACAGACTGGAAGAAATCTCCGACACCGTACAGCACGACCGCCAAGACATTACAGCCAACGATGATGTATACTACATCCGCTGGCAGGATGTCCTAGCGGTCTTTTCTTCGTATGTGTCCGGCAATGAGCAGGGTTCCCCGGTGGCGGCGCTGACGGAAGAACAGGTGGACAAACTGCGGGAAACTATGTGGGCGATGAACGCGGTGGACTACGCTATCCATACGGAAACCGCTGTTATAGAAACAACGGACAAGAACGGAAAGCCTACCACCGCAACCATAACCGAAACCGTCCTTGTAATACATCTTACCCACAAAACGCCGGGCGAAATGGCGGCAGATTATCACTTTACCGCCCGCCAGAATAACTATTTACAACTTTTGCAAGACCCGCAGTACGAGCAACTGTGGGCAGAATTGCTCGGCGGTTTTGCACAGGGTGGTGGAAAACTTATGTCCCCGGACAGCACCCGCACACCGACAGGCACCCTGCAATGGCCACTGCCGGTTGCGGGTACCATTACCTCACAATTCGGACATCGCGTAGACCCCATCACCGGCGAAGTCAGCTCCCACACCGGCACCGACATCGCCTGCGCCGAGGGTACGCCGATCCTCGCCGCCGCAGATGGAACCGTCACCGTTGCCAACGGTCTTGACAGCTGGGGCGGCAGTTACGGCTACTATGTCCAAATTGACCACGGCGGCGGGCTTGAAACGCTGTATGCACACTGTTCGTCCATCTGCGTCACCACCGGTCAGCAGGTGCAGGCCGGGCAGGTCATTGGCTATGTCGGGCACACCGGGCGGGCAACAGGGAGCCATTTGCATTTTGAGGTAAGAGCAAATGGAAATCGCGTAAATCCACTACAAAATTTTCTGTGATAGAAATCACTTTATAATTCTGAGTGCTGATGCGACAAGCGAAAAATACAGACCGCCACAGAGGTGTTTAATCCTCAAGGCGCAAGGAAAAAGAGCGTTTATAAAATACATTAAAATCCATCGATTGCACGTTCGACAATCATGGAAACAAAAATAGACATCACAACTAACCATGTGGCAGCAACGGTTTGAATAAAGTTACTTACTGCAACACAGATAAAGTTGTATCACAAATATATGCATGACTGTCATAGCAGGAATTTGTTCGGATAACTTTTATCATCAAAACATTACCCCCATTTACACTGACACTAATAGGCCGAATATGTTCATCTCGCACAACGTCATCAACACGCCCAACGAGAACATCATCAAGATAGATCTCCACGCTCATGTTTGCATCTCGATTTGTATCTTCCGATGTAACAATATTTGCCGCGAAGGTATCATATTGACCATCCAACTTGAACTTGGCCCATGCTGTATCTGAAGCCTCAAAGCGATACGATATACTGTGCGTGGTTCCATATAAATCCTTGACTGAGGGGACTTGCTCACAATTAACACTGTCAAGGCATTCCAAATTGTCAAGGCGCTTGGAAATGTCTCGCTTTAATCCACCCTGCTCAATTACGCTATTGATTTCGTCTGAGGAATATGTATTTAACAGTGTTTCCTTAAGTATTTGAATTTGATTTTTCAAGTCATCATTTTCGTTTTGTAGGCTTTGGACTTGTCCCTGCAACGTTGATTGATTTGCCTGATACTGATTATTCTCATCAAGAACCTTTCTGTATGCGGAGATTAGCTCATCCGTTGAGTCTGTTAAATCAGTGCCGGCAGATACATAACTGCCGGTTTCCCCCAAAATTTGGAGCACATTTCCATTTACTGTTTGGGAGATGTTCTGGACGTTATGAAGTTGAAAAGCGCTTCCACTTGCTACAATAGCGGAAATGGCGGTAACTACTGCACAAATAATTTTGGTTAGGTTTTTCTCTTTTGTAATCATTTTTACACTTATCCTTCCCAGTCACCGAAGTGAATTATTCGAATCGAATATCCTTCCGCAGTTTTTAGGCGTCATCTACCTGTGATTAGCGGCCTTTCACCCGGAGAGTGCATACCCCTGCCTCATTACGGTTTTCAAATCATTTTGCCCCAAGTCCAGCTTCTTCCGTAATTTTGCGATATGTACATCGACCGTCCGTGTCTGAATCGGAGTTGTGATATGCCAAGCGGATGACAGCAGAAGATTCCGGGAGCAGACACGCCCGGAATGGTCGAGCAACGCAAGGAATAGCTGATACTCCATGGCGGTCAGGTGAATCGGGTGACCTTCCTTTTCAACCATGCAGTTGGTTTCATCGATGGAAAGATTTTTATAGTACCTCATCCGGAACCCCTATCATATCATAGTCATCCATAAGAGCTTGCCCGATTGCCCATGCGAGAAAGAATGCTGCGCATACCAGAAAAATCGGAATCCACATTGCATTGTAGCTTTCTCCGTTGGCGTTATAGCCTTGATTTTGCCAGAGCGCTGCAGCATGGAATAAGGGATAGAATCCCAGCCACTCGATACCGTTTTTCATGCCGGAAAGGCTCAACAGCGCGGGCAGGCAATAGGCAACTGCACTGATAAAGAGCGCAGTCAGCAAATTTCCCAATTTCTGCCCGAGCCATAAGGTGATCCGGCTCATGCAGAGGCAGGCGGCAAAACGACAGATTAGCCAGAAAATCAGCAAATCCGACAGGGTTATAAACTTGGGTACAGCCTGCAAGTCGGAGATACTCATCGCAGGTCCCAGCAAAGAGGGAAGGCCATAGTCACGCAGCACCTGCCACAGATGAGGCAGAACGGTTCCGAACGATATAACCGCTGCCACGGCGGTACTTTGCCGCAGCTTTGCCTTTACAGTGTATTTGCGGCCCAATGGTGTGCAGGCCAGAATCTCATCCATGCCGCCTTTGCGTTCCATTGCAAATAAGCCGCTGAAACACAGCGCACACAGTAGCCCCGCCAGAAGTGTATCCTGTACATCGCCGGTGCCGGTAAATCCGAACAACTTTTTATATCCGGTTTCATAGACAAGCCATGCACCGGGATTCTCTTTCAGATAGTAATTGATGTTGGACTGCACTACACGCTGATAGACAGAATATTTCTGCTGCAGTGAACTGTAGGCCAGCAACGCATCACTGCTCAATTCGCCGCTGTTGACACGCTTCTGTGTCTCCAGCATGGGAATAAACTCGTTACGCTGATTCCGTATCCAGTCGCGGCTTTCTTCGCTCCATGGGCCGGAAATATGCTTCATATAATAGGCGTAGTAGATTTCATCCGCGTCTATGTAGCTTTCAGCTGTCACGCCCTGATAAATGCCGAATGCCAGAAATGCTGCCAAGAATACTGCGGCCCCATTCATCAGCAATAACTTCCTGCCCTCTTCATGGGTAACAGAGGTCGCACGCGTTTTGCGGGAAAACGGAAGTGCAAAGCTGTGCTTGGCAGCCGGCAGTAGCTGTGCCTTGGCAAATACCGTACAGAATGCTGCAAATAGCGCACCACCCAAAACGGCTGCCGTCAACCATTCGACCAGCGGCAGGCTGACAGGATTACCAAACCAGAAAAGATTCCGATAGTTTCCCAGCAGCTCATTGGTCTGCAGCAGCAAATTATGATTTGCCGCAAATAAAAGACAGCGGAGAATTAGTAGTCCTGACACTGAACAGTTCCACTTCTTATTTCGACTATCGGGGCGAGCCTATGGGATTCCAGTATGAGCTGGCCGATCAGTTTGCCCGTTCATTGGACGTAAAACTGAAAATAAAAGTAGCACAGAATGCACGTGACCTGGTTCATAAACTATTACAAGGAGAAGGAGACCTGATAGCCTATAATCTGCCTGTCACCAAAGAGTTCAAAGACAGTGTAGAGTTTTGCGGGGAAGATATCATCACCCATCAGGTATTGGTACAACGTAATACTCAAAAAAAGAAGAAAGCACTGAATAATGTGACAGAATTAATCGGGAAAGAGGTCTATGTAAAACCAGGAAAGTATCTGGAACGTCTCATCAATCTGGATAAAGAACTGGGTGGCGGTATATTGATACACGAAGTCGATAATGACAGCATCACCACCGAGGATTTAATCATGCAGGTTTCCAATGGTGAGATAGATTATGCCATCTGTGATAACGACCTTGCCAAATTAAACAAGACTTATTACCCCAATCTGAATATTGACCTGGCTGTCAGTTTTGACCAACGTGCCTCATGGGCCGTACGTAAGACCTCACCGCTACTAGGTGAAGCTGCTACTAAATGGCATCAGGAAAATATGACTTCTCCTGCCTATCAGGCCAGTAGCAAGCGTTATTTTGAAATAAGCAAACGGACACCTCACGGTTCCATCTTGTCCATCAAAGACGGAAAGATTTCACACTTCGACACTCTATTCAAGAAATATGCCAAAGATATAGATTGGGATTGGCGTATTTTAGCTTCCCTGGCCTATACGGAATCAAACTTTGATACAACAGCCGTATCATGGGCAGGCGCGAAAGGATTAATGCAGCTCATGCCCCGGACGGCGCGTGCTATGGGAGTTCCTCCCGGTAAAGAACAGAATCCGGAAGAGAGTATAAAGGCCGCCGTGAAATATATTGCTGCCACTTCCCGTTCTTTCAACGCAATAAAAGATGAAAACGAACGGATGAAATTTGTCTTGGCGGCTTATAACGCCGGAATAGGACACGTACTGGATGCCATAGCACTGGCTGAAAAATACGGCAAGAATAAATATGTATGGGACAACAGCGTAGATAACTATATTCTGCTTAAAAGTAATGAAGAATATTTCAATGATCCGGTTTGTAAGAATGGATACTTCCGAGGGGTGGAAACCTACAATTTCGTTAAGGAAGTAATGAGCAGAGGGGAAGTGTATAAAAAGAAAATCAAAGACTGACAGCCACTCCTTTTATTATTTCAGGTAGACTTTAAAAAACACTCCGCCGGAAAAGTAACGGCAGCGGTTGAACTCTATCACGACATTGATATAATCTTTCCAAAAGCTGTATTCAGCACCTATATTCATTGTACGGGCGTCATATTCAGCCATAAGGTTCAGTTTATTAACGGCTTTCATCAAAGGCTGATTGCCGAGTAATTGAAAGCGGAAATTAGCACCTATGGCAGGACCATTCAAATGATAATCTGTCCGTTTGTTATAGACGTATGCCAAATGGATACCTAACTCTCCTGTATTTCTAATAGACAGATGTTTTGTAACAGCCAGATAATACCGCTGCCAATGACCGTTTCCGGATGCACTACCAGTCATACCGATACCATAATCCTTTTCAGAAGTCCTGTCATTGGTACCGGGATCGTTCGCTCCTAACACAATCTGAGGAGTCCATTCCTTCCACCAGCCTTCTTTCCAAAGGCGCAACCTGCCCGAGAATTGACGATCCTGATTGCAATATTTGCCCCAGACTGATTCCGGATAATACGTACTGCCATAAGGAGCCTTATGCAAAGTACAGGTATATCCTACTTCCAACCAAGGAAAAATGGTTATATTAATAAAATAATTACCCGTATCATAACTCCAATGCCCCGGTGTCGCTTCCGTATCCAGAAAAGCGCAGCCAAACATAAAAGTCTTGTCACGCTGCATCTCCCCTGTCGGCATGTGAAGCAAACCTGTCGTTCCATACACAAACTGGGCTCTCAAAGCAGACGGACACAACAGAAGCACCATCAGCCCGACCAATGAAAGTGTTCTCATTTTTTCAGATTTTCATAAACATCAGCCACCCGGAGAGCTATTCCATCCCATCCATACTTTTCCATATCGTAATGTACCTGTTTAAAATCCCCATCTATTATTTCCTGTAATCTATCAGCCAACTGCTCTATATTACCGGTTTCAAAATAACAGCTG
>OGXT01002664.1_pt1 | contig 13711 bp, 15 predicted proteins | sample 1576361 | NCBI WGS metagenome assembly OGXT01 (sample SAMEA3541514, study PRJEB24748) | human gut metagenome | biome: human gut; feature: human-associated habitat; material: faeces | place: China | collected 2012 | reverse complement strand
AGCAGGGAGCCGCCCAGGAAGAGCGCCCCCACCTGCCCGGCGCCGAGGCCGTTGATCTGCTGGCCCAGCAGCAGGTCCTGCAGGGGGATGCTGCCGGCATCGGCCCAGCCGAAGAACTTGAGCCGCACCAGCGGGTCCACCATGGACGCGGCGTTGAGCTGCACGGCATTGGGTTCCATGAACAGGGGGAAGGAGACGAAGAGCACGGCCCAGCCCACCACGGAGGTGTTGACCGGGTTGGCGCCCAGACCGCCAAAGGCCATCTTGCCCAGGCTGATGGCGATGAGCGGCGCCATGACCGCGATCCACCAGGGGGCGTCGGCCGGCAGCATGAAGGACAGCAGCAGGCCGGAACAGACGGCCGTGTAGTCGTCGATGGCCAGCTCGCGGCCCATGAGTTTCTGGCAGGCGGCCTCGGTGAGCACGGCCACGGCCACACACAGGGACATGACGCGCACGGCGGGCAGGCCCCAGGTCCAGACGGCCCCGATGACGGCAGGCAGCAGGGCCGCGAGGGTCATCAGGCTCTGGCGGCGCACGGTGCGCCCGCAATGCCAGTACGGCGGGGCGCTCATGGCCAGCAAAACGGAAGATTGAGCGGCAGCGGGCATCAGTTTTCTCCTTCCTTGGCTTCGGCGGCAGGCTGCGCCGCGGGACGCAGCTCCCGTTCTTTCAGACGGCGGGCCTCATCGGCCTGGGCCAGCTTGTGCTTGGCCAGACGGATGTATTGCAGGACCGGACGGCGGGCGATGCAGACATAACCGCACAGGCCGCATTCCAGACAGCAGTCCACGTGTTCGTCGCGGCAGCGCTCGTGCAGGGCGAATTCCGCGTTGCGGCTCAGCATGCTGGGGCTCAGGCGCGCGGGACAGATCAGCACGCAGGCGCCGCAGTTGATGCAGGGGCTGTGGCCTTCCATGGGCGGCACGGTACCGGCCTCCACCACGAAGACGCCCGTGGCCCCCTTGGTGATGCTGCGGTCCAGGCGGTCGATGCTCTCGCCGCGCAGCGGGCCGCCGCGAACCAGGGTGTCGCCGCTGTTGAGCTTGATGTGGGCGAATTCCAGCAGCTCGCCCAGCATGCTGCCTTCCTTGACGATATAGTTGCCGGAGTGGGTGTAGCTGCCCAGGGTGATGACCGACTCGATGAGCGGCAGGCCCGTGCGGGCCACGCGGCCCAGGCTCCAGACATTGTGGAGCCCCACCACGCCCACGCCTTCGGGCTTTTCCTTGCCGGTGACGCTCTTGACCAGCAGGGCATCGACGCTGGCCGGATAGCGGGCCGTCACGCGCACCACTTCCACGTCGTCGAAATGCAGGTGCATCTCGCGCGGCACGGCCAGCAGGATGCGTTTGGCCGGGGAAAGGCGGCGCAGCACGGCCAGACCGGCCCGCAGCGTGCCCTGGTGGGTCAGCAGCATGGGCTCGGCCCAGGTGACGCCGGGGTCGGGGTTGAGGCCGTTGATGATCAGGGTCTCGCACTGCTGGCCCAGGCTCTTGGTGTTCAGGCCCAGGCTCTTGAGCAGCACGGCCAGTTCCTGGCCCGTACGTTCGTCATTGATCAGGTCCACCTTCTCCACGCCGTCGGCCAGGGCGCGCAGGGCCTCGTCGGGCTCGATGGCCTCCACGAAGAGGCTGCGCTCGGTCACGTCGGTGATGCGGCCGAAGATGGGCGAAAACGCGTCCCCCTTGAGCGGCGAAGGATGCACCGCCAGGCGCATGCGCGGGTAGACCAGGGCTTTCTTGGTCACGCCTTCCACGAGCTTGTAGCCCTCGCGGTTGAGGCGCACGCGGCGCGGTTCCGGGCCGTTGCTGTAGCGTTGCGTCACCCCGTACACCAGGTGGAAACGCGGGTCCTTCAACATCTGGAATACTTCTTTCATACCCGCCTCACTACTTGGTATGGCACTGGGCACACTTGTCCTTGCCGAAGGGGCCCTTGCCGAGCTTTTCATGACAGCCCATGCACTGGCCGTGGAAGGCGTCCATACGGCCGGGGATCAGCTTGTCCGGCGTCTTCTTCACATGGCAGACCGTGCAGTCGGCATACAGGGCGTTCACCTTGCCCTTCACGGCAGCCTCATCCTTGCGCGTGGGCTTCAGCTCATGGCAGGAAGCGCAGTTCTTGGCCTTGCCGAACAGATCCTGATGGCAGGCCACGCAGCGCGCGTGCACGGCATCGGCCAGCACCGGCGGCGTGCCGGGCTCGGCAGCCTTGTTGGTGGGCCGGGCCCCGGCCTCATGGCAGTTGGCGCAGCTCTGCGGTTCGGGCTCGATGTTCGTGTCGGCATGGTGGCAGGAGGTGCAGTCCACGCCAAAGTCCTCGCTGTGCTGCTGGTGCCCCCAGTCCTTGGCCGCCAGTTCGTAATGGTGGCAGGTCACACAGCTTTCCGCCGGATAGCTCTTGGCATGCCCCGCCTTGAAGGCATCGTCCAGGGCCACGCCGTGGCAGCTGGCACAGGCCATGGCCTTGTCGGGCGTCTTCTGCAGGCTCTCGTGGTGGCAGGTGGCGCAATCTTCCTTGAGCAGACGGCTGTGCTTCTGATGGTCGAAGACCACGGGACCGCCCGCATTGTCGAACAGGATGCGACGCGTGGCAGGTTCCTTGTCCCCCGCGACCGGGCCCGCCGGCAGCAGATAGCCGGCGATCCCCGTCACGGCCAGGACGGCCGTCAGGATGGCGATGGAAAGGTAACGTTTTTGCAATGCCTTGCCCCTCTTCCAAAAGGTGAACGGGATGGGAGCCTCCGGCGTCCCGGCCGGCAGTCCGTCATGCCGGACCGTCACGGAGGCGCCGCTGCGCCCTTGCCAGCTCCGCAGCCTTCTCCCTGCCGGTCTTTTTCCATGGAAAAGGCCGTTTTCAGGGTGAGCGCCAAGACCCGCTCCCCGATGACGGAGAGCGCCGGCCCGAAGGCTGCCTTCCTCAGGCTATGTCATGGAATATGTTGCAAAGGGGCGGGCCCGGGGCCCGCCCCCCGGTTGCCTACACGACGAAACGGTCGTCCCGGGCCACCTCGTCCCGTACGATCTTGAACAGCACGGGGCTCAGCAGCAGGACACCGGTAAGGTTGGGCAGCGCCATAAGGGCGTTGCAGGTATCGGCCAGGAGCCACACGGCATCCAGGGCCAGGACGGAACCCACGCCCACCGCCAGGCAGTACACCAGGCGGAAGACCATCTGGGCCCGGTCGCCGAACAGGTAGATGGCGCAGCGTTCACCGTACACACACCAGCCGAGGATGGTGGTGAAGGCGAAGAAAGTCAGACAGATGGTGACCGCGAACTGGCCCACACCGGGCAGAGCCTGTTCGAAGGCCATGGAGGTCATCATGCTGGCGGCGGAGGAACCGGCGGTCCAGGTGCCCGTCACCAGGATCACGAAGCCCGTCATGCTGCAGACGATGATGGTATCGATGAAGACGTCGAGCATGCCGATGGAGGCCTGCACCAGCGGGGTCTCGGCCGTGGAGGCCGCGTGGGCCATGGGAGCGGTACCCAGGCCGGCTTCGTTGGAGAAGATACCGCGGGCCATGCCCTGACGAATGGCCATCATCACCGTGGCGCCCACAAAGCCGCCGGTGGCCGCCGTGGGCTGGAAGGCGTCGGAGATCACCCACCAGAACACGGAGGGGACCTTTTCGATGTTCATGCCGATGATGAGCAGGCACATGAAGACATACATGATGGCCATGAAGGGCACGATCTTGCCCGCCACGGCGCCGATGCGGCGCACGCCGCCCAGCAGCACGGCCACGCACAGGCCCACCAGGATCAGGCCGCACAGCCACGTGGGCAGGCCGAAGGTGCCGGAGATATTGTCGGTGATGGCCTTGGCCTGCACCATGCCGCCCGTACCGATACAGGCGCAGATGCCGAACACGGCAAAGCAGGTGCCCAGCCAGACCCATTTGGGGCCCAGGCCGTTCTTGATGAAGTACATGGCGCCGCCCACCCAGTTGCCGGCGGGGGTCTTTTCGCGGAAGTGCACGGAAAGCAGCACTTCGCTGAACTTGGTCATCATGCCCACCAGGGCCGTGACCCACATCCAGAACAGGGCGCCGGGGCCGCCCACGGCGATGGCCAGGGCCACGCCCACCACGTTACCGGTACCGATATCTGCGGCCAGAGCAGTCATGAGGGCATTCCACGGCGAGATCTCGCCGTGTTCGGACTGATGGGACCGCCCCTGCCACAGGCACTTGTAAGCTCGTACCCAGTTGCGGAAGGAGAAAAAGCGCAGCGCTATATTCAGATAGATGCCCGTGCCTACCAGCAGCACCAGCATGACCGGACACCACAAAAATCCGTTAAAGGTTTCCAACAGCTTGTAAAGCTCCACTTTTCCATCCTCCCGGGGCTCGCCCCTGTCCTCTCGTTGATATCTTCCGCCCGGACAGCCCTCTGCATCCGGCCGGAATGCCCGTGCCACAGCGGATGGCACAAAAACACGCTAGCACGCTTTCACCATCGCTGCAAAGGGCCGGGCTCTGCTTCATGCCGGTTTTACACGGGAAAACGCGCACTTTGTTACGCAATGCACATGCTTTCGCCATGACTGTTCGCACAAACAGTCATGAGTACTTCCATATACTTTAAGAAATAACGAACAAGCCAAACAAATGAACATCATCAAACTGTATATGAATTAAAATATACTTTAATTTTTTGTGTTACTGCGTCAAAAGTACATTGTGAATCAAAATCGATATGCGTCCAACCATCTCTATCATCAATGTGACAAAGTTTTTCAGCCTGCACATTTCCGGCAGCTTTGCGCCATCACATTTTTCGGCAGCCTCCGGAAAAATTTCCTGAAAAAAATTTCAAAAAATTTTTTCCTGTGACCTTTCACGCTGCTTTCCAGGCCTGTCAGCGCCCTGCCGCAGGCAAAAATCCGGACAGGCAAGCGTGCGGCACAGGCGCTTACCGCCCAGCCCCCCCGGCCTGTGCCGGACAAAAGCGTACAAAAAAGGGCAGCCCGAAGGCTGCCCTTTGACGATCAGTGTATCCCCGGTCCGGGACGAATCTGGAGCGGGAACCATGGTGAGCGTCATCCCCGCCATGTCCCGGATCATGCCGGGAACGCTCCAGCGAAAAAGCCCTAGGAGCGGGCCATCTCCACCAGTTCCTTGCGGGTGAAGAGGGAGTGCAGTTCGTAACCGGCTTCCTTCAGCTTTTCGCGGCCGCCTTCTTCACGGTCCAGGATGCAGCACACGGCCACGATGTCCAGACCGGCGGCGCGCACGCGGTCACAGGCCTTGAGCAGGGAGCCGCCGGTGGTCACCACGTCTTCCAGCATGGCCACTTTGTCGCCGGGTTTGAAGTTGCCCAGGCCTTCCACGAACTGGCCGGTGCCGTGGTCCTTGGCTTCCTTGCGCACCAGCAGGCCGTTGAGGGGACGGCCCAGTTCATGCGAGATGGCGGTGGTGGCGGAGACCAGCGGGTCGGCGCCCATGGTCATGCCGCCCACGCCCACCACGGGCACGTCCTTGAGCAGGTCGTTGAACAGCGTACCGATGAGCCAGGAACCTTCGGCATGCAGGGCGGTCACGCGGCAATCGAAGTAATAGTCGCTGCGACGGCCGGAAGCCAGGACGAAGTCGCCTTCACGGTAGGACTTTTCCACCAGCAGGCGGGCCAGACGACGCTTGATCTCCAGGATGGACTGCTGCACGGGAGCCTCCTAATTGCCGAAGACGCGCTTGTAGATGACGTCTTCGTATTTAAGATAGTAGGTGGGATCGAAAAGTTCGGCCAGCTGGGCATCGCCCAGACGTTCATGCATGTCGGGATCGGCGCACACCAGCTCGGGGAAGGGCTTACGGGTCTCCCAGCTCTGCATGGCCAGACGCTGCACGGCCTCATAAGCCTTCTGGCGCGGCAGGCCGGTGGCGATGAGGGCGGTGAGCACGCGCTGGGAGAAGTACAGGCCGTAGGAACGCTCCATGTTCTCCTTCATGCGCTCGGGCTTGACCACCAGGCCGTCCAGCAGGCGGCACAGGCGGTTGAGCACGTAGTCGGCCAAGATGGTGGAGTCGGGCATGATGACGCGCTCCACGGACGAATGGCTGATGTCGCGCTCGTGCCACAGGGCCTGGTTCTCCATGGAAGCCACGGCATTGCTGCGGATCAGGCGGGCAAGGCCGGCCATGTTCTCGGCGGAGATGGGGTTCTTCTTGTGCGGCATGGCCGAGGAGCCCTTCTGGCCCTTGGCGAAGCCTTCTTCCACTTCCAGCACCTCGGTGCGCTGCAGATGGCGCAGCTCCACGCACAGGCGTTCGATGCCGCCGGCCAGGATGGCCAGGGAGGTGAAGAAATGGGCATAGCGGTCACGCTGCACGATCTGGGTGGAGTGCGGGTCCACGGCCAGGCCCAGACGGGTCAGGGCCTTTTCCTCCAGTTCGGGAGAAAGGAAGGCGTAGGTGCCCACGGCGCCGGAGATCTTGCCCACGCGCACGCTCTCGATACCGGCCTTGACGCGCTCCAGATGGCGCTGGAACTCGGCGTGGAAGCCGGTCATCTTGAGGCCGAAGCTGGTGGGTTCGGCATGGATGCCGTGGGTGCGGCCCATGCAGAGCACGCCCTTGTGCTTGCGGGCCAGGGCTTCCAGAGAAGCCAGCACCTTTTCGATGTCTTCCACGATGAGCTTGCCGGCCTGCATGAACAGATAGCCGTTGGCGGTGTCCACGATGTCGGAAGACGTACAGCCCAGATGGATGTAGCGGGCGTCGGGGCCCACCTTTTCTTCCAGCGAAGTAAGGAAGGCGATGACGTCGTGACGGGTGGTCTGCTCGATCTCGAGGATGCGGTCCACGTCGATGTCGGCCTTTTCCCGGATGGTCTTCACGGCCTCGGCGGGCACGCGGCCCAGTTCGGCCCAGGCCTCGCACACGGCCACTTCCACAGCCAGCCAGGCGCGGTAACGGTTCTCCAGGGTCCAGATGCGGCCCATGGCGGGCCGGGTGTAGCGCTCAATCATAGGTACCTCACGCGGAAGGGGTCGACGAAGAGGAGGTGGAAGAACCCGAGCCTCCGGAAGTGCTGCTGGCAGTGCTGCCGGAAGAAGTGGAACTTGTCGACGAGGAGGCGGAAGAAGAAGGGGTGGACGTGCTGTTCTCGTCCTTGATGCCCTTGCGGTAGCCGTAATCGCTGACATACCAGCCGCCGCCCTTGAGCACGAAAGACGTGTGCGACATGACCCGCGGCGAGGGGGTGCCGCAATCAGGGCAGGGCTCCTGTGCCTGCATGTCGGTCACATGGGTCCATTCTTCAAAGACTTTCTGACAGTTGGGACACTGATATTCGTAGATGGGCATAGCTATAACGCAAGAACGGCCACGACAGCCCCTTTTTTTGTCCGGGGCCATCGGCCGTTGTGCTGAAATTCGCGGCTCCCCGCAGGGAACCGGCAATGAACTGTCCGCGGAAACTAGGCCTTGGCGGCCTTGGCTTCACGCACGCGCTGCTTCAGACGTTCAGCGCGACGATGACGGCGGCGATCCAGTTCCTTTTTACGCTCAATTTTCTTGTGAGCCATGATGTCCTCCACGGGGGTGATGCCCCCATTAATTTTTGGTAGAAAAGCATATCCCAAAGGTTCCGCAAAGTCCAGCCTGCAGAACGAAGACCACGGCCCCGCCCGCGCCATCCCTGCCTTGCTGCTCCCGCTGTGCGCGCGGGCACACCCGGGGAGGCCCCGTTGCCAGCGCCCCGCTTCTTTCCTACACTGCGCGGTCATGTTGCAATCCACAGTCGCCCCATCCGCCGAATGAGCTTTAGCCGTTGCGACGCAGGAAGCTACGGATAAAGACAGCAATGTGTTACGCGGCAAGACAGCCCATGAAAGCGCTGTCGCTATCCGTAAGCCCGCTGGTGCGGGCAACGGCTACCGCCTCCGCGGCCGACGGATAGGGGCCGTGCGGATCGGCCCTCCCTGAAGGGAGGGGGTACGGAAAAGGATTTCATCGGCTTCGCCGTCTTGTCGATTCCTCTTTTCCCCCTGAAGGGGGAGGTCTCAAACCACAAAGGAATTCTTGATGAAGAAAGTCATCATCTATACGGACGGTTCCTGCCTGGGCAATCCCGGCCGGGGCGGCTGGGCCGCCATCCTCTGCCTGGTGGGCAGCACGGCCCGCCGCGAGCTGGTGGGCGGCGCCCGCCTGACTACCAACAACCGCATGGAACTGGGCGGCGTCATCGCGGCCCTCTCCGCCCTGCGCGAAGCCTGCGAGGTGGACCTCTACACCGATTCCAAATACGTCTGTGACGCCGTGGAAAAAGGCTGGCTGGCCGGCTGGCAAAAGCGCAACTGGATCAAGAGCGACAAAAAGCCCGTGGAAAACCGCGATCTGTGGGAGGAAATCCTCAGACAAACCAAAATCCATCACATCGAATGGATCAAGGTCAAGGGGCACGCGGACAATCCGCTGAACAACCGCTGCGACGAGCTGGCAGTCAGCGAGTGGAAAAAGCGTAAATGAAAGATCATCGGGCGGCAAAATTGCCGCCCGATGTTACCATAGGAGGAAAATATGTTTTTATCCATCGGCAACGACATGGCTGTCCGGGACAGGAGCATCATCGGCATTTTTGATCTGGACAACACTTCCACCTCCAAGCGCACCCGGGAGTTTCTGAACCGGGCGGAGCGGGAGGGTGAGGTCATCCCCTGCGACGATCTGCCCAAGTCCTTCATCCTGACGGCGGAATACGGCTTTTCCCGCGTACATCTGACGGCGCTCAACGCCGCAACGCTGGAAAAGCGGTTAAAGTAAAGATTTTAACGCAAAAAATGTGCATTTCCAAAAGGAAATGCACATTTTTCCTGACTATTTTTACTTTGTACCGAAAATCCGGTCGCCGGCGTCGCCCAGACCGGGGACAATGTAGGCGTGCTCGTTGAGCTTCTCGTCAACGGCGGCTAGGAAGATTTCCACGTCGGGGTGGGCTTCCTGAACGGCCTTGATGCCCTCGGGGCAGCCGATGATGTTCATCATGATGATGTTCCGGCAGCCGTGCTTTTTCAGAAAATCAATGGCCGCGACGGCGCTGCCGCCGGTGGCCAGCATGGGATCGACCACGTAAACCACCCGGTTGGAGATGTCCTCCGGCAGCTTGCAGTAGTATTCCACAGGCTTGTGGGTCTCAGGGTCGCGGTACAGGCCGATGTGACCGATTTTTGCGGAGGGGATCAGTTCCACCATGTTGTCCACCATGCCGAGGCCGGCGCGAAGGACGGGGACGATGGCCAGCTTCTTGCCGGACAGCATCCGGCACTTGGCAGTGGCGACGGGGGTCTGCACCTCTACCTCCCGGGTGGGCAGGTTGCGGGTGGCCTCATAGCACATCAGACCGGCAATTTCGCCGACCAGCTCGCGGAATTCCTTAACGGAGGTCTTCTTGTTGCGCAGAATGGCCAGCTTATGCTGGATCAGGGGATGATCGAGGACGTGTACGTTTGCCATGATATTTCTCCTTCTATTTACAGGGTTGAATGAATCGGCCCCGGATTTATGAATTTTGCTGTTCCCGCTCGAGACGTTCCCGTTCCGCCTGACTCAGGCGCAGGTAGTTGGGGGTCAGAGCGGCGCCGTCGCCGGTTTCCCCGGCGGCTTGTTTTTGCGCGGCCAGAAGGGCGATGCCTGCGGCGCGCTGGTGCATCCGGTGTTCCGGAGGCATAATGAGGTTGGGGATATCCCCGGAAAGGGTCTTGTAAGTAAGGACGCTGCCGTCCCCCACCAGAAACACAGGTTCCGTCAGGTGTGCAAGTTCCTGCTTCAGCTGCGCCAAGGCAATGGCGCGGTCTTCGGTGATTCTTTTGAGACTGCCGTGGTTGACATAAAACAGCGCATTATACACCTGACTCCGCCGGGCGTCCATTACGGGACACACGTAACCCTGATATTCGCCCAGCGAAAGCGCCATGGCTTCCAGCGTGCTGACGCCGTAGCAGGGCACTTCCCTGCCCCATGCGAAACCCTTTGCGGCGGCGACGCCGATGCGCACGCCGGTAAAGGAGCCGGGGCCTGCGGCCACGGCCACCGCGTTTACGTCGGTGACGGTCTTGCCGCACTGATGCAGCAGATTTTCCGCCATGACCATCAGGGTCTGGCTGTGGGTCAGGCCGGTGTTCTGGTAACTTTCCGCCAGAAGTTTTCCGTCCTCCAGCAGCGCCGCGGAGGCGGCTTTCGCGCTGGTTTCAAAGGCTAAGATCAGCAAGAAAATCCCCTCCCGAAATGGTGATCCGCCGGGTGTTCTCTCCCAGAACGTCGATGGTGACGCTGACTGCGCCCTCCATGGCCTCGGTCACATTCTCGCTCCACTCCACGGCGCACACGCCGCCCCGGTCGAGATAGTCCTCCCAGCCGATGTCGAACAGGTCGTCGGCAGAGGAAAGCCGGTACATATCAAAATGAAACAGGGGGAGCCGCCCGCCAAGGTATTCGTTGACGATGGTGTAGGTCGGGCTGGTGACGGCTTCCGTGAAGCCAAGCCCACGGGCAAGTCCCCGGGTGAAGGCGGTCTTCCCCGCCCCAAGGTCGCCCCGGTAGGCAAGAACCGTCCCGGCGGGGATGATTCTGCCCACCGCCGCGCCGATTTTCTCCGTTTCCTCCGGGGAGTTTGTGATAAATTCCATGTGAATCTTCCTTATTGATGGGCGTTTTTCAGTTTCTCCGCCTGATCGGCGGTGGCGAGGGCGTTGATGATCTCGTCCAGGTCGCCGTCCATGATCGCGTCAATGCGGTACAGGGTCAGTCCCACCCGATGGTCGGTGACACGGCCCTGTGGGAAATTATAGGTGCGAATGCGCTCGTTGCGCATTCCCGTTCCTACCTGACTGCGGCGCAGACCGGTGACTTCGCTGTCCAGACGCTCCTGCTCCATTTCGTAGAGCTTGCTGGCCAGCATCCGCATACATTTCTCCCGGTTCTGGATCTGGCTCCGCTCCTCCTGACAGGCGACCACGATGCCCGTGGGCTTGTGGATTAGCCGCACGGCGGAGGAGGTTTTGTTGATGTGCTGACCGCCCGCGCCGCTGGAACGGTAGACCTGCATTTCAATGTCGGCGGGGTTGATCTGCACGTCCACTTCCTCCATCTCCGGCAGAACCGCGACGGTTGCGGTGGAGGTGTGGACACGGCCGCCGGATTCCGTCTCGGGGACCCGCTGCACACGGTGGACGCCGGACTCATATTTGAGCCTTGAGTATGCACCCCGGCCGCTGACGATGAAGTCCGCTTCTTTGACGCCCCCAAGCTCCGTTTCGTTCAGGTTCATCAGCTCAATGCTCCAGCCCATTTTCGCGGCGTACATGGAGTACATCCGCAGCAAACTGTGGGCAAACAGGGCGCTTTCCTCGCCGCCGACGCCGCCGCGGATTTCCATAATAACGTTTTTTTCGTCATTGGGGTCTTTGGGAAGGAGCAGAATCTGGATTTTTTCGGCGAGAGCTTCCTTCTGCGCCTTGGCGGCGGCGTAGGTTTCCTGACAAAGCTCCTTCATTTCCGGGTCCGCCATCAGCTCCTGAGCGTCCGCCATGTCCTGCTGCGCCTGATTGTAGGCGTGAAAGGCTTCCACAATGGGCTCCAGATCGTTTTTTTCCCGGAGCAGCTTCGCCGCCTTCTGGGGGTCGGCGTAAAAATCCGGCTGCTCGGACTTGGCGGAAAGCTCTTCGTATTTATTGCAGATGGCCTGTAGTTTATCCAGCATATAGCTACTCCATTAAATTTATAATATCGGCAATTCTGGCAGCCGGATACGCATTTTCGACTTTTTTCCAGACATACATCCACCCGGTAAGGGAATGTTATTAGGGAAGCTCTGATGGAATCGGCGAGAGCCGACAGCGAGAGATTTTTCTCTAGCCGAAAGTTTCGAAAGCGGAGGAATACTGTATGTATTTCCCGCTTTTGAAACTGCGCGGATAGAGGAAAAGATCCGCTGCTCGGCCGAAGACGATTTCATCAGAGGTTCCCTACAGGACGGAACACATTTAAGACGCAGCTGGCGGTGTCCGTCAGGGACCTGGTTTCCCGCAGGCGCTGAGCGCCGTCTTTGCCAATGCGGAAAACGTGGGGCGTCATGGAAAGAAGATTTTCCACCTGCTCCCCTTCCACGGTGAAGGTGAACCGGATGGGGACGGATTTCACAAGGGTGAAGCCCGGCACGTCCGGGACGGTGTCCTTGGGTTTTTCGATAAGATGGTCGTAAATGATGGATTTCAGTCCAAGCAGATGGTCTTCCGCCGCCAGAACCTGAAAAAAGTATCCCTCCGGCCGCAGAACACGCTTGAATTCCTCCGGCATGGTCAGGGCAAACAGACTGGTGAGCAAACGGCATGAGTGGTCGGCCACGGGAATGTGGGACGCGGTGGCGCAGAGCCACAGGCCGTTCTTGTATTTTCCGGCGGCACAGCGGACAGCCTCCCGGGAGATGTCCATTCCCGTGAGGTGCATTCCAAGCGCCCCGGCCAGCCGTGCGGAGTAATATCCTTCCCCACAGCCTACGTCCAGAAGCTCGCCGGACGGTCTTATCTCATTTGAGTTAACCGTTAACTCTTTCGCAACAGCGATCAGGGCTTCGGCGATGGGGGCGTAGTACCCCGCTTCCAGAAAGGCGCGGCGGGAAAGCACCTGCTCGCGGGTGTCCCCCGGGTGCAGGGAGTGCTTCTGCTGAACGGTCAGCAGGTTCACATAGCCCTGCCGGGCAATGTCGAAACAGTGATGCCCGGAGCAGACGAGGGATTTGTCAAACGTATTCAGTTTGCTTCCGCAAATTGGGCAAATCAAATCCATTCCGCAACCCTCCACCCTATAGTATACCGCATTTTTGCCGCTACGTCAAATCAAAATTGCGGATATGGGAGCGTTGGGACGGAACATAAAAAATGACGGAGGTGGTATGATGCGGCGGTTTCTGGCGGTTCTTGCGGTGCTGAGTCTGCTCGTGATTCCCGTAGACGCGGCGGAAACGACAAAATATGTGGCGCTGACCTTTGACGACGGGCCGTCCGGGCGGTATACCCGCCGGCTTCTGGACGGACTGTGGGAGCGGGAGGTGAAGGCCACGTTTCTGCTGTGCGGCTACCGGATCAAGGATTACCCGGACATCACCCAGCGGATTTTCGACGAAGGTCACGAGATCGGCTACCACGGCTACACCCACAAAAACATGAAGGAAATGAGCCGCCGCACGGTGGCGTCCGAAATCATGGACACGCAGGCGCTGCTGCCCGAGGGGTGCGAGCCGGTGTTTCTCCGGCCGCCGGGAGGCTGCTGCAGCGATGCCGTTCGGCAGGTGGCCGAGGCGCGGCAGCTGGCAATCCTCAGCTGGTCGGTAGACCCCCGGGACTGGGCGACCTCCGACACGGCGGCGGTGGAGTGGGCTGTGCTGAAAAACGTGAAGGACGGGGATATTGTCCTGCTCCACGACATGACGGTCAGCTCGGTGCAGGCGGCGCTGGACATTGTGGACGTGCTGAAAGATCAGGGCTACGAAATTGTCACGGTTTCGGAGCTGGTGAAGCTCCGGGGTGTGAACCTGAAGCCGGGAAAGACCTATACCAGTTTTCCGGTGGTGCTGAAATGAAAGGAATAACCCCTTGGCTCTCCCTTTGGGAGAGCTGTCACCGAAGGTGACTGAGAGGGCATTGCAGGCGCTGCCGATAGGTTCAGGCCATCGCTAAAATGGCACGCACCTCCGACTTGTCATTC
>OGXT01002648.1_pt1 | contig 13804 bp, 6 predicted proteins | sample 1576361 | NCBI WGS metagenome assembly OGXT01 (sample SAMEA3541514, study PRJEB24748) | human gut metagenome | biome: human gut; feature: human-associated habitat; material: faeces | place: China | collected 2012 | reverse complement strand
AGGCCTGCGCGGAAAGCGGCCGCTGCCTGCGCTGCGACCACTTCGGCTACGGCATCTTCAAGGGAGGGAGGATCGAACGATGGTAAGCTTGATCATTAACGGCAAACCCGTCTGCGTGCCGGAGGGAACCAGCATTCTGGAAGCGGCACGCGCGGCCAATATTGACATTCCAACGCTCTGCTATCTCAAGGACCTCAACGAGATCGGCGCCTGCCGCATCTGCATGGTCGAGGTCGAGGGACAGGATACGCTTGTTGCCGCGTGCGACAATGAGGTTCACGAGGGTATGGTCGTCCACACGAATTCTCAGAAGGTGCGCATGACGCGGCGCGTGAATCTCCAGCTTCTTCTCAGCCAGCACGAGGTAAACTGCGTCAAGTGTACGCGCAGCGGCAACTGCAAGCTGCAGAAGCTCGCCAACGACTATAATCTGCTCGGCGCGCCCTATCAGAAAAAGCTGCGTCCGGCGCCGGTCGACTACTCCGCGCCCATTTTGCGCTTTGAAAACCGCTGCGTCAAGTGCATGCGCTGCGTGCAGGTGTGCGATAAGGTGCAGGGCGTGCATATCTGGGATCTGGTCGGCACCGGCTCCCGGACGACCGTCGGTACGGCAAAGGCGGACAGCCTTTCCCAGTCCCTCTGCACCTATTGCGGACAGTGTGTGACCCACTGTCCGGTCGGTGCATTGGAGGAACGCGACGATACCGACCACGTCTACCGTATGCTCGCCGATCCCACCCTCACGACCGTCGTACAGGTTGCACCTGCCGTCCGCGCGGCGTGGACAGAGTATTTTGCCCTCTCATCCGGGCAGGCCGCGCCGGGCGTTCTGGCCTCCGCGCTGCGGGAGCTGGGCTTTGATTATGTATTTGACACCAATTTCAGCGCCGACCTCACCATCATGGAAGAGGGCAGCGAGTTCATCGAGCGCTTTACGCATAAGGATGCATATTCCTGGCCGATGTTTACCTCCTGCTGTCCCGGCTGGGTGCGGTTCGTGAAGGGGCAGTTCCCGCAGTTCGCGAAGAATCTGTCCACAGCCAAATCGCCGCAGCAGATGTTCGGTGCGGTGGCTAAGAGCTATTTTGCCGAAAAAATCGGCATCGATCCCAAAAATCTCCGTGTCATCTCTGTCATGCCGTGCACGTCCAAAAAGGCGGAGGCGGCGCTTCCCACGATGAAAGATGCCTGCGGCGACGCGGATGTCGACGTGGTCATCACCACGCGCGAGCTCGTGCGGATGCTCCGCTGCTCGATGATCGACCCGGCGTCCTTGGAGGAGAGCAGCTTCGATTCGCCGCTCGGCTCCGGTACGGGCGCGGCGGTGATCTTCGGCGCGACCGGCGGCGTCATGGACGCGGCGCTTCGCAGCGCGTACTATCTTGTGACCGGTGAAAATCCGGACCCCGATGCCTTTACTGCTGTGCGCGGCATACAGGGCTGGAAGGAAGCGAGTTTCGACATTCCCGGTGCAGGCACGGTCCGCACGGCGGTGGTCAGTGGACTCGGCAACACCAGGAAGCTCATGGAGGCGATTGCCTCCGGCCACGTGCAGTACGACTTCGTTGAGGTCATGGCCTGCCCCGGCGGCTGCGCAGGCGGTGGCGGCCAGCCGATTCACGACGGCGAGGAGTGCGCCGAGGCGCGCGGAAATGTCCTGTGGAGACTTGACCACAAGATGCACCTTCGTTTCTCGCATGAAAACCCCGATGTGCAGGCGCTTTACAAAGAGTATCTCGGAAAGCCGCTGTCCGAGCGTTCTCACCATCTGCTGCATACCGATATCGAAGCATGGCAGATGCCGCAGGAGCTTTGATTGGCGCTGCTTTCAAGGGCACAGCACAAATACGAATATGCGGGACAAGCTTGCCTTGTCCCGTATGTTTTTTGTTGGTATTACCGCTTCAGCCACTGCACAAATTTCCTCTGTGAGATCTTGGCCGCTCTCGCACTTCTCTTTTTCCTTCTGTGCTTCCTTACTCCACCGACCTTCACATGGCGCTTCAAGAAAATCCTGAAAGCAAACGATCTGCCTACCGACCTAAACGTCCACAGCCTGCGCCACACGGCGGCAAGCCTGTTCATCGCCAGCGGCACGGATGTCGGCACGGTCGCAGGATTGCTCGGACACAGTCAACCGTCTACCACGCTGGATATTTACACGCACGCATTCGATAAGAACAAAAAAGCCGCCAGCCAGATCATGCAGAGCAGCTTGGATATCTGAATCTGACTGTTAAAAAGCTATGTCCTGATGAGCTATGACATAACAACAATTTCATATAAAAAGTCCTTGAAATCATGCGATTTCAAGGACTTTTTGGTACGCCCGACACGATTCGAACGTGCGACCTACAGAGTCGGAGTCTTCAGACCTGCTCTGATAAAATGCTGTATTTTCAAGGGCTGTACGGTTTTTTGCGAGAATGTTCGCCTTTTCTGAATGATTGCAAAACCATTGAAAACACTGGACAAACCGGCTTTTTCGGATTTGCGGGCGATAGTAGTCAAACAGTAGTCAAACCTTTGCCGCTGAAGTGGGGGTGTCACAATCAAACATCGTTGGCAGTAAAAATTTGCTGTTATGTGAAATGCAGGACAATGTGACTTGCACAGATGTCAGACTATAGAAAAAACTTTCTGCGGCACGGTTTTTACAGCGGAGAACTTCTGAATACGAAAAATCGACAGGAAGTATTGAATAACGATCATAGCGTATGAGGCGCCCAGTCAGGAACCTGAATCTGACTGGGCGCTTCATATTTGAAAGGAAAGTCGACAAGGACCCCTTTCCAATGTTCTACACAAACGTACTGTATGCTGATCACTCTAACGTGATTTTTCCATGCTCTTTCTCATAATCCGCAATGAACTTCAGCATCAGCTGAATGATCTGCGCATTGGCTGAACGTCCTTCGAAACCACAAACATAGCGGAACTTTGCCAGAATATCGCCGTCTACGCGCAGACCAAAGTGCTTTTCGTTTGCTTTATCCATTTTACCATCTCCAATTAAAGTTATTATGGACTCATAATAACTTCTCACCTTGCCGAAAATCTAAAATAGAGTTATTATAGAGTTATATTAACTTCGATAATTTGAGAGATGGGAGCACGGGAACGCATTCTTAAAACGGCATGGTTAACAGCTGACTTACAATCTATCGTATCCGAACTAGATTGGAGGTCTGAAAATGGAATATGGGTATGCACGTGTATCGACGAAAGAACAAAATGAAGAACGCCAACTGATCGCGCTGACTGCATTCGGAGTCGCGGCAAATGCAATCTTCGTGGACAAGCAGTCCGGAAAGGACTTTGAGCGGACGCAGTACCGGCGGCTGATGCGCAAACTGAAAGACGGCGATACGCTTGTTGTCAAGAGCATCGACCGCCTTGGACGCAATTATGAGGAGATTTTAGAGCAGTGGCGGATCATTACAAAAGAGAAGCGTGCCGCCATCGTGGTGCTGGATATGCCGCTGCTGGACACGCGGCAAAACCGGGATTTGACTGGCACGCTGATCGCGGATATCGTTTTACAGTTACTCAGCTATGTTGCGCAGACCGAGCGCGAATTCATCCGGCAGCGGCAGGCAGAGGGCATTGCGGCGGCAAAGGCGCGGGGCGTTCAGTTTGGTCGACGGCCATCTCCGAAACCGGCGGAATTTCCGGAATGGAAAGAGCGGTGGAGCAGAGGCGAAGTCTCTGCCTGCCAGGCAGCAAAGGCATTAAAAATTACCCACCGGACCTTTCTCCGGTGGGCGAGGGAGAGCACGGATACATAAGTACAGTTTGTTAACCAGTTGAACTTCACATAGATAAGCAGTGATACATGTACTTATATGTTAGCATTTTCACCTAAATATTTCAAGATGTTCTCGGCATTTCTCTAGATATTTTTCCGGATATAAAAGTGTACGTTCGTAGCCGGAAGGAGAAAGGAATGCGTATGAAAACACGAAAAAGAATCATTTGCCTGCTCATTACGCTAAGCGTCTTGCTGGGGCTGCTCGGCGGTGCGGTATCAGCTGCAAATCGAGTGCAGTTCAGTGATGTCAGGTCCACGGACTGGTTCTATGAATCCGTTCAGTATGTCTGCACACACGGCATTATGAATGGCAGCGGCGCAAATTCCTTTGCACCGCAGGAAAAGACCACGCGGGGAATGGTGGTCACAATGCTGTACCGGTACGAAGGCTTGCCGTTGGTATCCGCGCAATGCCCGTTTCAGGATGTAGCAGCGGGAAAGTATTACTGGAACGCTGTCGTCTGGGCGGCAGAGAATCAGATTGTCGGCGGGCTTGGCGGAAACCGTTTTGGTCCTGACGAAGCTGTTACGCGTGAACAGCTGGCGGCGATTTTATATCGGTATGCGAACTATAAAGGATATGACACGCAGCGGTCGGCGGGACTTGCAAGATTTGCGGACAGTACTGACGTTGGGAGCTATGCGGTAAACGCAATGAAATGGGCGGTTGCTGAAGGACTTTTGTCCGGCGTTTCCGCAACCGAGCTTCAGCCGAAGGGCTTTGCGATTCGCGCACAGGTTGCTGCTATTTTAATGCGGTTCTGTGAAGGTGTCGCTGCTGATAACATGCCCTCCAAGCCAGACGACAGCGAACAGAAGAAAAACGACAAACCGGCTGACACGGATGACGGTAAAGTGCCTGCTGGTAACGGCGATACAGGAAACACGGCAGAGGAACCAGAACAGCCGACGCAAAACGGCTTCACGTTGTCAGTCGACAAAGCAAATGCGTCTGCTGGAGACAAAAACGTGACGGTACGGATTCAGGTAAAAGACAATCCCGGAATTCTCGGAATGCGATTCAGCGTTTCCTATGATGAATCGGCGCTGACGCTGACAGGCGCGTCAAACGGCGATGCGGTCAGCGACGTACTTACGCTGACGAAGGCCAGGACGCTTCGCAGTGGATGCAATTTCGTCTGGGATGGAATTGAAATCGGCGCGGCAGATATCAAGGACGGCACAGTTCTGGAATTGCAGTTCCAGGTTTCCGACTCGGCAGCTGCCGGGAAGTATCCAATCACAATTCGCTATAACAGCGACGATATTGTAGATAACGATTTGCAGAGTCTTTCCCCGTATATTCAAAATGGCTACATTTTAATCAAATAAAGAGAGGAATGAAAGCAATGAAAAAGAGTTCAAGAAGATTAGTCTCTGCGCTGCTTGTTCTCGTGATGATCGTTTCTTTGCTGCCAGTTAGCGTATTCGCAACGGACAGTGAAGGAACGGGCAACGCGACAATCAGCGTGGAGAGCGTCAGCGCCGCGCCCGGCTCAACCGTTCAGGTGACGATCAGTGTAACGGACAATCCCGGTATTCTGGGCGCTCGTCTCGCGGTTGCATTTGACGACGGGCTGACGCTCGTCGACGCGGAAAATGGCGAGGCGTTTTCCATGCTGACGATGACAAAGCCTGGCAGATTCACCTCGCCGTGCCAGTTTGTCTGGGATGGGCAGGAGATTGCAGCTGAGGATATCCGAGACGGCGTGATTTTGACACTTACCTTTGCGGTGTCTGAGAATGCGCAATCAGGGATTAGGCAGAATATCCATATTTCCTATAAAGATGCGGACTTCGTTGATCAGGATATGAACCCGTTGAGCATAGATATGGTAGATGGCGGCGTGGACGTCATTGACTACATTCCGGGTGATGTAAATATGGACGACGACGTGTCTACAACCGATATCATTGTGCTTCGCCGTTATCTGGCTGGTGGCTACGATGTTTCGGTCAAGGTTCCGGCGTGCGACGTTAATGCAGACGGACGGGTTACAACTTCGGATATCATTTATTATCGCCGCTATCTGGCTGGAGGTTACGGAATTGATAAGCTGAATCCGTCACCGATTATAGATTGTGAGCACAACCTTGAGGAAATTCCGTATAAAGCACCAACCTGCACAGAAGAGGGTAATATTGCTTACTGGCATTGCACTAATTGTGATAAGTATTTCAGCGACGTGGGCGGTACGACGGTCATTTCGGTGGAAGATGCCGCGATCGCTGCACCAGGGCATACGGTCGTAATCGATCCCGCAGTGCCCGCAACGACCGAGAGCAAAGGTCTGACCGAAGGCTCTCATTGCAGCGTGTGCAATCTGGTTCTTGTAAAACAGGAAGAATATGGTCCGCTGACGCCAGATACTTCCAATATCACTTACAAAATGTCTTACATCGAAACGATAACGTCCAACGGGACTAAGGCGATTGTAGCGGATGACTATATCGCACGGCAGGTGATCCAGAATGAAGAGAATCCGAATACATACACGGTCGGCAAAGGCGTTGCGGAGCTGAAAGAGCCGACCCTCAGCGGGTACAGTTTCCTCGGCTGGTATGATTCCCCGGAAATCGGTGCAAAGCGCATTTACAGCATTTCCGCGGACGCGACTGGCGATATTACGCTTTACGGTGTTTGGAGTCAGCAGGAGTACAAGATCACCTATAGACTCTATCAGACTCCGCTGGAAGATACGATCGACCCCAAGTATTGCAGCTACACGTCCAGCAGGGGTCTGGCAGATCTGCCGAATCCGACGCTTTATAACTATGTGTTCCTCGGCTGGTATACGAATGAGGGCGATGAGGTCACGGAGATTCCGGCTGGAACATCCGGCGATCTGGTGCTCAATGCGTATTGGACCAGCAAGAGAAACCTTGCCAAGGCGAACAAAACTCTGGGCGACCCGATCGTCTTTGAAGATACGGATAACGGCGTGATTTATTTTGCCTACGAATTGGGTACGATTGAGAACATCCCTTTGTCAGATAACATCTGGACAATTCAAAGTGTGTATGGGTTAGGACAGCAAAAATCGGAGACCTACACGACATCGTTGAACCAAACCCGTGCGGATGCGGTTTCCAATACTATCTCCAACTCGACAGTGGACTCCAATACATGGACACTTTCGGAGGGGTGGAGCGATTCTACAAGCGTTACGAAAGAATGGGCAGAAGAACATGGTATGACCGTTGAGGAGGCAAATGAGCAATGCAAATCCACAACGGGGACATACAGTGTAACTGATTCTAAGGGCGGCTCAAAATCGAAGACAAAAACAGACGGAACAACGACGATTGATTATAAAAGTCAGAATGAATCCAGAGGCAATGGCGTTGAGTTGGGAGCGAAAGTGTCTGCTGGATATACTGCATCGACGGAGGTTTCTGCCAGTGCGGGAGTAAAATATGGACCGGCCAGTGCTGAGGTTGGAGCAAAACATACGAGTACATTTGAGATTTCCGGTGAAGTAAGTGGCAATTATACACAGCAAAAAGAGACCAACAAGCATACGGGCACTGATACGACAAATGTTGATACAACAGTGCAGGGCGAAACCAGTACATGGAACAAAGCAGAGACAAGGTCAACTACGGAACAGAATATCGAAAGAAGCACGGTCAATCAGGCAATTTCTGATGTAATCAGCAGCAAAACAGGCTATGGAAGCAGCTATACGGCGAACGGAGAAAACAGTAAGACACAGGGGTTCAGCAAATCTTCCACTGACAGTGTAAATTCGTCATCCTCTCTGACGTGGTCTTCGGTGAAGACGAAAACCGTGACGAGCACCTATTCTGTTGACGGAAAACGGGATGGCTGTTATCGACTCGTAATCGCAGGAACTGCACATGTATTTGGTGTTGTGGGGTACGACGTGGGGACAAAATCCTTCTTCACCTACTCATATAGCATTATGGATGATAAGCAGTATGAGTTCCTGGACTATTCACCGGATCTTGCGTTCAATGATTGTGAGAACTCTGTACTGCCGTTTGAGATTCCATATGACGTATTTGAGTATGCCGCCAGCGCAACAGTCAGAACGGAAGGATTGGGATTTACAACAAACTCTTCCACTAAAACCGCACGCCTTTTCGAGTATACGGGAGATTCCACCGATGTGACCGTACCAGACTACATCACGTCCGGCGGTGTGGCATATAAGGTCACGGAGTTTGCTCCGGCTGCTTTTGCTGAGAAGAATATCCGGGCAATCAAACTGAGTAAGTATATCGAGAAGTTGCCCGCAGGTGCGTTCAAAAACTGCTCGAATCTGAAACAGGTTTCCGGCTACTACAGCGTGATCGGGGACGAGGCATTCAGCGGCTGCACCTCACTTGAAAACTATAATATTACCGTCAGCACGAAATCGATCGGTAAGAATGCTTTTCTGGGTGTGCCAAGTATTGTCATGAACGCGATCAGCGAAGCGTACGCACTGGAGGCAAGCAGCGGCGATAAGGCTGCTGCAAGAGCGCTGACACAGGAGCTGATCGACAGCGCACTGAACTCGGGTGCTCATCAGGTCGTTTTGAGTCTGAATGACATTGTTGACGGCTGCGAGCTTACGCTGGAAGTGCCGTCCATGGAGCGCTTTGAGCTGGTCGGCTGCATCGACATCAAGAAAATGCTGTCGTACAGCAATTTAAGGCTGGTCTCTTCTGCGGAAACGACCGTACTGAGAAACCTGAAGATCACGGACTGCACTAGAATCCCACTGGAGATCGCTTCGAGTGCTCTGACGCTGGAGGTCGTGGACATCAGCAGTGTGGGAAGCTGCCTGCTGCTGCCCAATCAGGCAACGATCACACTGATAAAGGACAACAACCTCGCTTCACAAAATGGCAAGACTGTCATATGTGCTGCTCCGACCTTTGTGTCGAAACGCAGCGACGGCATCGCGGGCTATCTCAAGGTTACGGGCAACATTTATGCCTATGGCACAGTGACCGGGAGAGAAAACGTTGTATTTGAGGACGGCGATGTGATCCCGATTGCCACCAAGGATGAATTTGACAATTACATCAAGGGCGCTTTTACGGTGAGCTTCAACATCAACGGTGGGAACGCCTTGTCGGACGCCGAAAAAACGATTTACTTTGGCAGCAAGTACGGAAGCCTTCCAACACCGACAAGAGAGCACTATAATTTTGACGGTTGGTACACGGCGGCAGCGGGTGGAATGCGGATCACGGCTGACGACACATTTAACGGGACGAGCAATATAACGCTCTATGCCCACTGGAGTCCGAAGACCTTCACGGTCACGCTGAATGCAAATGGAGGCTCGTGCAGCACATCCAGCAAGGCGGGGACATATGGTGTCTCCATTGGTACGATTCCTAACCCTGTTCGTGATTACTACACTTTTGACGGATGGTACACCAGCGCCAGCGGCGGCAATCTAGTCACGGAATCGACGGTGTTCTCCACAAGCACAGATGTGACGATCTATGCGCACTGGTCGCCGATTGCCTATAAAGCAACATGGAACACCGGCACCGGTTATCAGATTACAGTCAGCCGAACCAGCTCGCCAAACGCAGGCGCGCCGACAGGCACGCTGAGCAGCGGCGCAGCAGTCTATTACGGGGACATCCTGAACGTGAATTACACCGCGCAAACCGGTTACTCTCTCTCGTCGACCGGTGAAAAGAGCATCAGCGTGAACGGTGATGTAACAGCATCGCGCATCTATGCGTCTGCCAACGCCAACAGCTATACATACAACGTGGTCTATCAGTCGGTCAATGGAACCGCGCTTGGAAAAACAACCGTTACGAACACATACGGCACAACAAATACCATTTCGGCCCCTGCATACAATGGCTATATCACGCCAGGTGCGCAGCAGATCACATGGGATTCAACATCTGCGAAGACTATCACATTTGCTTATACGCCATCTTCAGTTGGTAGTACTGTAAAAACCGGAACAGCAATCTCTTCACCAAAAATTACATATTCTGCCACGCTTGAACATCGGAACAGAACAGCAACAAGTGTGGAGTTCCGTGTTACTTGGACAGCCACTATAGAAAAGGGCGGCTATGATGCGTATGGACAGCGATTTGAGGCATCTTGCGGCTCAAATAAAACCGGCGCAGTTCAAATCGTAAAATTTGGGACGTGGTCCAACAGTAGTTCGAAAGCGCGCTCGGCAACAGCAACATCTGACTGGGTTACGGTGCCGGTTAGTACGACAAATGCAACATCACTCAGCATTGATATTCATTATTATCAGGTCAATTCGCCCGGAAGCAAAATGGGTACTGATATGAAGACAACATGGCAGATGGAAATTCCGGCGTATTAAATATCTGCTTCGTGGTGACCTTCTGGATTGACCAGAGGTCACCACGTAAGAAGTAGGTACATTGGCTAGGAGGAAAAAATGAAAAGAATGATAGCACTCCTTTGCGTTCTGGCGTTGCTTTTGAGTATGCCGGTATATGCAGAGGAAACAATGCCTGTGATTTCTGCGGATAACATTACCGCAGAGGCAGGCGCAACAATTGATGTGCCGATTCGGATTACCGGCAATACCGGCGTGCTCGGCGCAAAGATAACGGTCAAGTATGATGAAAAATTGACCTTGACCGCAGTTACACCCGGCGAGGCCTTTTCGAGTCTGGTCATGACAAAGCCCGGCAAACTGACGGATAACCCCGTCAATATTGTCTGGGACGGAATGGAAGGACAGGCTACCGATGATGGGGTCATTGCAACGCTGACTTTCACAGTCCCGGAAGAGGCAGGCACCTATGCCATCGGCCTGACGTATAAGGCAAGCGATATTGTTGACAATGATCTGAAACTTGTTGCCGTGACCATGTCTGACGGCAGCGTCACCGTTTCCGGTCAGTGTGATCATACCGTGGTAACGGATGCAGCGGTTGCGGCAACCTGCACGCAGCCGGGCAAAACTGCCGGAGCGCACTGCTCCACCTGCGGCGCGGTGCTTCAGGCACAGACCGAAATTCCGGCACTTGGGCACAACTATGTTAACGGCATATGCACGCGCTGCGGTGCGGCTGACCCGGATGCAGTACCTTCTGATGCTCCGAAATTTGTAGTGTCGAAGGCAATCGGCCACGCGGGTGACACGGTGAACGTTACGGTTTCCATGGAAAACAATCCGGGCATCGTCGCGGCCAAGCTTCGAATCGCCTATGATACCACAAAGCTCAAACTTACAAACGTCGAAGATACCGGACTGTTCCCCAATTTCCTTGGCGCAAACAACTACAATAGTCCCTACGCAGTTGTTTGGGAAGATAGCACGGCTACTGAGAATTTTGCCCAGAATGGTGTGCTTCTTAATCTGACTTTCGAAATTCCGGAAGGCACCGCTCTTGGTACGACGTCTATTTCGCTCAGTTACGACCCAGACGAGGTATATAACGTAGTCGACCAGAATGTCACGTTTGCAACAATATCCGGAGGTGTCGAGATTGTCGATTTTGAATACGGCGATGTAGACGACAATGGGAAGATCAATCTGCGAGACGTAACAGCCTTGAAGAAGCATGTGGCCGAATGGACTGGCATTACAATCAACCAGTATGCGGCTGATGTAAATGCAGACGGCAAGATCAACCTCAGAGACGTGACACTGCTAAAGAAGTATGTGGCTGAATGGGATGGAATCGTTCTTGGACCGCAGCAAAAAACAACTTCTACAGCAACCTTTTCCGTTGGCTATGCCGCTTCTGTTTTGCAGGCCAACAGCGATACGCCGGCAATCTGCGTCGGCAGCGCAGAGGGTAATGTCGGAGAGACAGTTGATGTTACCATCAGCCTTAAAAATAACCCCGGCATTATCGGCATTGCATTTAAGGTAAACTTTGACACAACAAAGTTGAAGTTGGTCGAAGCGACAGACGCAAACGTTCTGCCGAATGGAATATTCAGCAATGTCCTTTCCAGCCCATATAAGATGGTCTGGGAAGATAGCACAGCGCAGAGCGATTGCACGGCAAATGGAACAATTGCTACTCTGCACTTTGAGATTTTGGAACCTTGTGCATTCAGTGCTGATACGATTCACATTACATACGACGAAGATGAAATATACAACTTTGCAGATGATAATGTGTACTTTGCTGTTGAAAACGGTTCTGTCACGGTTTCTGGCGGAAGTGGCTGTGAGCACGTCTTTACAGACAAGCCCTCCGACCAAATGGCGACAGAGGCAACCTGCACGGACGCTGCGACGTATTACGTCCAGTGCGACAAGTGTGATGCGGTCAGCGACACTCTGACCGTCGCAGTCGGTGGTTCCCTTGGCCACGACTGGAGCGACTGGACGGTCACGAACGAAGCAACCTGCACTGCGAAGGGCGAGAAGACCCGTTCCTGCCAGCGCAAGGGCTGCAATGAGACGCAGACCGAAGAAATTGCGGCGAAGGGCCATACGGAAGTGATCGATCCTGCAGTCGAACCGACCTGTACGAAGCCGGGCAAGACGGAAGGCAAGCACTGCTCCGTCTGCAATGAAGTTCTCGTTGCACAGACCGAAATTCCTGCAAAGGGACATACCTGGACAGCAGCAAGCTGTACCGCGCCGAGAACCTGCTCGGTCTGCGGTGAAACTGACGGCGAACCGCTCGGCCACGACTGGGGCGAATGGACGGTAACGGCCGAAGCGACCTGCACGGAAAAGGGCGAGAAGACCCGTTCCTGCCAGCGTGAAGGCTGCGATGCAGTGGAAACCGAAGAAATTGCGGCGAAGGGCCATACGGAAGTGATCAATCCGGCAGTCGAACCGACCTGTACGAAGCCGGGCAAGACGGAAGGCAAGCACTGCTCCGTCTGCAATGAAGTTCTCGTTGCACAGACCGAAATTCCTGCAAAGGGACATACCTGGACAGCAGCAAGCTGTACCGCGCCGAGAACCTGCTCGGTCTGCGGTGAAACTGACGGCGAACCGCTCGGCCACGACTGGGGCGAATGGACGGTAACGGCCGAAGCGACCTGCACGGAAAAGGGCGAGAAGACCCGTTCCTGCCAGCGTGAAGGCTGTGATGCGACGGATACCGTGGATATTCCCGCAAATGGTCACACAGAGGGAAAACCCGTTCGCGAAAATGTTGTTCCTGCAACGAAGAATCACAAAGGCAGTTACGACGAGGTCGTTTACTGTAAGGTCTGCAATACCGAGCTTAGCAGAGTGACCAAAATCATCCCGAAGCTGGATGACGATGACCGCCCGAGTTTCCCGACTATCCCGATTATCGGGCTGCCGAGTACAACTCCGACGTTCCCGTTCCGCGACGTTCCTGCGTCCGCGTGGTATTATGACGCGGTAAAGAGTGCGTGGAAGGTGCGCCTGATTGACGGCGTAACCAGCACGGAGTTCCGACCGGATGAAAACATGACGGTTGCGCAGGCAATCAAGCTGGCAGCCGTTCTGCATCAGCTCAATTACCGGAGTAAGGTTTCTCTGGAAAACGGTTATCCGAGCTGGTACAGTACGTATGTGGATTACGCCATTGATAACGATCTGATTGAGCGTGCCTATGGCAACTACACGGCTGCGCAGATGAACAGCGCTGTCACGCGCGCGGAATTTGTCCATATCTTCCACGCGGCGACGGACGACCTACGTGATATGAATACGGTTGCGGGCAACGCGATCCCTGACGTGAAGATCGGCGATGCGTTTGCGGCGGAAATCTACGACTTCTACCGCGCGGGTGTCTTGACCGGTTCCGACGCGAACGGAACGTTCCACCCGACCGATTCCATCAAGCGCAGCGAGGTCGCAACGATTCTCATTCGTATGTACGACAGCAGCGTCAGAAGAACCATAACCCTTAGATAACCGCACGTGCCAGCCGGGATTCCCGGCTGGCACATTGTTTTGAGAATCTTCCCGTTGGCGGCTTCAAACGTAAGCGTCAAACCTCCCTGCGTATAAAAGGCCGCCATCTCAAGGAGACTGTTGCTCACCGAGATGGCGGCCTTTTATTTATGAG
>OGXT01002645.1_pt1 | contig 13816 bp, 8 predicted proteins | sample 1576361 | NCBI WGS metagenome assembly OGXT01 (sample SAMEA3541514, study PRJEB24748) | human gut metagenome | biome: human gut; feature: human-associated habitat; material: faeces | place: China | collected 2012 | reverse complement strand
CCGCAGCGCCCGCGAGCGAGATCCAGCGCGAGGCCTCGGCGGACGAAAGCGCCGCCGCCATGGTGCCGGAACCATAGGTCACGTCGAGCTTGGGCAGGGCCTCCCCCGCACGGGCGGCTGCAACAAGATCGTCCTCAAACCCCTCCGGGATAAAGAACACGCAATCGGCACTGCCCTTGGCGCTGTTGCTCTTGGAGAGCGCGTCGGCAAGGTCGTATGTGTCGTCGCCGACGCCCGTGACCAGGTCAAAGCGTGAGCCCAGGTGCTTGGTAAGCGCCCGCGAAAGGTCGCTATTGTCGCGGTCGACCACGATCACGTTGGTGTCGTAGGGCTTGTACTCGGTAAGCTGCGACGAGTTCCAGCTCACCGAAGCCGCGATGAATACGCCCATGAGCGAGATGAACACCGTATAGATGAGCAGGTAGAACGGGTGCGCCAGCGCCATGCGAAGCGCGGTCTTAAAGGTGCTCATAGCGGCTCCTTCCAAAGATCAGCGTAGCGGCGGCGACAAACACCAGGGCCATCAGGACGAGCGCGCCGGCGCGAACAGCGAAGGGCCCCAGGTCCTCAAAGAAATACAGGCGATTGAACATGTCGCAGATGAGCTTGACGGGGTTGAGCCAGCACTCGACCGGACAAGCGCGGGCGACGTCGTCGGCAAGCGCCATCGCCGGCTCGCCGTAGAGGCCGGCGAACAGGGCGCACGTGGTGGCAAAGCCCGTGAGGATGCCCGACTTGGATGCCTTGCCGCCCTTAACGGGAAGCGTGCCCACAAAAAGCCCCAGGCCCGTGGCGGCAAGCGCGGATGCAGCCCCGCCCAGCAGGCACAACCCCTCGCGCCCGCCAAAGTCGACGCCCACGACCAGGCGCACGTAGCCGATCGCAACCGCCATCGATGCAAAGGAAACCAGCCACGAGCCGACAAAAATGCCGGCCAGCGACGCCGTCTTGGAAAGACCGCCCACGCAGCGGCGCGCGCCAAGGCCCGACAGATTAGGCTGCAAATCGACGACGCTCAAGGCGGCAAACTCGGCAGACATCATCGCGACCAGGCCAAAGAGCGCGTAGTAGTAGATGACCGTGCCATCGGGCGTGGCACGAGTCAGGCTCACGCGGCGGGTTCCGCCCTCGAGCGACAGGGCGTGCGCGACCGCCGCCGGATCGGCGAGCGCCGCCGGGTTGTCCTGGGCAATCTGGCGCATGAGCTCGACATTTTGCGTATACGAGCTTGCCACCGTTTCAAGGATGCTGCGGTCGGTGAGCACCGACGAGGCGCGCGAGCTGTCGTAACTCGACAGCAGCGTGAGCCTGGGCGTGCCCGCGGCATCAACCGTATAGATGCCCGCGACCTCGCCGGCCTTGAGCGCTTTGCGCGCGACAGCCAAGTCTTCGTACTCGCTCACATCGAGCAGCTGATCGTCGCCTGCCTTGGCAAGCGAAGCTGCCACATCCTTAAAGGTCGAGGCATCCCAGGCCTCGTCCGCCACGACGGCAACCGGCACCGGGTCGACCGTGCCGTCGGAGCTGAGGTTCGCAAACATAAACATGAACATCGTGGAAAGCGCGATAGGAAAGAGAGCGCCCCAGACCCACGTGCTCGGCCGGCGCAGCAGCGTCTTGACCGTGGTGATGATGGTGTTGAACATGGCCGCCCCCTAGTCGCGCAGCTCGCGGCCGGTGATCTCGAGGAACACGTCGTTGAGGGTCGGCGGTTCGGAATAGATGCGGCCGAGCGGCACGTCATGCGAGCGCAGCGCATCGAGAATGTCCGTCAGGTTGTGCGGGCTCGCTTCGCACGAAAACGTGAGCTGTCCCGCCGTTGCCGAAAGGTCCAGAACGTGCGGCAGGCTTGCGACGGCACCGAGCGCCGCACTCGGAACCTCGCCGACCTCGATTACAATCTTCTCGCCCATCTGAATCATGCGCTTGAGCTCGTCGTTAGTGCCCTGCGCCAGCACGCGGCCGCCGTCCATGATCATAATGCGGCTGCAGATCTGCTCGACTTCCTCCATGTAATGGCTGGTATACACCACCGTGGCGCCCTCGTCGCGCAGGCGGCAGATGCCCTCCAGGATGGCGTTGCGGCTTTGCGGGTCGACCGCCACCGTGGGTTCGTCAAAAAAGATGAGCTCGGGCTTGTGCGCGATGCCGCAGGCAATGTTGAGACGACGCGCCAGGCCGCCCGAGAGCTTGCCGGGGCGGAACTTGGTAAAGTCGCCCAGGCCGACAAAGTCGATCGCCTCGTCCACCAGCGCGCGGCGGCGCTTGCGGTCGTTGACGTAGAGACTACAGAAATAGTCGATGTTCTCGCGCACGGTGAGCTCGTCGAACACCGCCACCTGCTGCGGCACCACACCGATGCGGCGCTTGAGGTCGTAGCGGGCGGGCGTCATGCGCTCGCCGAATAGCTCGATGGTGCCCTTGTCGTAGGCGAGCAGCTGCAGGATGCAGTTGATGGACGTGGTCTTGCCCGAGCCGTTGGGGCCCAGCAGGCCAAAGATCTCGCCAGGGGCGATGCACAGGTTAAAGTGGTCGAGCGCGATAAGGTCGTCGTAGCGCTTGACGAGGTTTTCGACGTGGACAATGTCTGTCATGAGGCGGCCCTTCTGTTGGTCGTGGCCCGGTACGATTGCATCATCGCAGGAGCGGGCGGCGCGCACCAGTGAGCTTTGTCACGAGTGCGGGGCGGTCGCGTAGCCTGCTGACGCGACCGCCCCGCCGCGTGGGAGGAATGTCACGGTTGCTTTGAGTGGCGCCTCCCCCGTGCGCGGCATCGCGTACAATACCCGTATGAACAGGCTTTTCGACAAATCGATCGTGCTGGCGTGCTGTATCGCAGCCGCTCTGGGCCTTGCTGTGGACGCTCGCCTGGTCGCGGCGTTTTGCCTTGGCGTTATTGCCACCTCGCTGGCTGAGCTCGCGCAGGGGAAAAGCGCCCGGCGCGCGAGCGAGACCGCGAGCTGCGCTTACATCATCGCGGCTGTCTTCGTGCCGCCGTTTGTGCCGTTTGCGCCTCTCGCCCTCTATGACATCGCGCGGCGGGTGCGCCGTGAACGCATCTGGCCCGCGCTGGCGATTGGCTCCGTGTTTGCCTGCGCACTTGCCACGGACCTTCGCTGCGGCGCGCTCACCACCCGAACGCTGTTGCTAACCGCCATCCTTTCGGTCGCCGCCACGTTGCTGTCGCTGCGCACCGCGCAGCTGGAGCGCGAACAGGAACGCATGCGTCGCACCCGCGACAAGCTGCAAGAACGCGCCCTGGCACTCGAGGCACGCAACCGCGACCTCGCCGACCGCCAGGACTACGAAGTCGAGCTCGCGACGCTCGCCGAACGCGCCCGCATCGCGCGCGAGATCCACGATAACGTGGGCCACCAGCTCACGCGCGCTTCGCTTCAAACCGAAGCCCTGCGCGTGGTCCATGCCAACGAGCCCGGCGTTGCCGCCGATTTCGCCGACGTCAAATACACCGTCGATGAGGCACTCCAGCTCGTGCGCGCCAGCGTCCACGCGCTCAACGACAATGCGACCAACCTCTCCGTGCAGCTCGAACGCATCGTTGAAGGCGCGCGCTCGGACAGCGGTCCGCAGATTGAGCTTGAGGTTTTGGCCGAGCATGCGCCCGCCAACGTCGCCAACTGCTTTGCGGCGGTGCTGCGCGAGGCGCTTTCCAACGCCATGCGCCACGCCCATGCCAAAACCATTACCGTGCGGTGCATGGAGCATCCGTCGTTTTACCAGCTCATCATTACCGATGATGGCGCAGACGCGACCCCGGCGAGCAGCAGCAACGTCGCAGAAGGCATGGGGCTCGTCTCCATGCGCGAGCGCGTCGAGGCGCTTGGCGGAACCTTCACCGCCGGCCTGCGCGCCGGCGCCCCCGGCTGGCGCGTGTTTGCCACCGTCCCCAAACAGCAAGGAGATGACGCCCGATGAGGCTCATAGTTGTCGACGACGACCGCTTGGTAGTCGATTCGCTCAAGATTATCCTGGGCGCCCAGCCGCAGATCGAAGTGGTGGGCACCGGAGCCGACGGCAACGACGCGGTGGCACTCTACGCCGAGCACGCGCCCGATATCGCGCTGCTCGACATTCAGATGCCGGGGCGCGACGGCCTTTCGGCGGCGCGCGAAATCCTTGAGCGCGACCCTTCGGCGCGCGTGGTGTTTCTGACGACATTCTCGGATGACGAGTACATTGTGTCGGCGCTCAAACTGGGCGCCCGCGGCTACCTGATTAAAACCGATGTCGCCGTCATTCCTCCGGCGTTGGCGCAAGTCATGGACGGCAAACGCGTGCTCGAGGGTAAGGCGATCGAAGATATCAACTTTGATGGGACGGGCGTCGATGCCGGCACGACCCGCCGGCCCGCGGCCTTCGCCAGCCTAACCGACCGCGAGTTCGAAGTCGCCGAGCTCATCGCCCGCGGCCTCGACAACAAGGAGATTGCCGCCACCGCCTATATGGGCGAAGGCACCGTACGCAACCACATCAGCTCGATCCTGGCAAAGATGGGCCTGCGCAACCGCACGCAGATCGCCATCGCCTACCTGCGAGGGTAGTTGCCCGACGATCAACCGCTCCGGCATAGCAAAATGGCTGCCACCGATTTAATGCCATTTCAAAACTATGCCGGTTTCCGGGGCTAAGTCACGAGTCCCCAACCATGCCGATATTCGTGAAAATAAAACCGCAGGTAGACGAGCCGTCATTTTGCAGAAAACGCAGGTATGGATGGGAGTCCTGAGTTTAGCCCCGAAAACGGCATGGTTCTGTTTGAACGGTCCTGCGCGAACGCACCCACCAGCCGTGTGGGGCCAAAAATGATCCGTTTTCCTCCGTCCCCGGGGGATCATTTGGCGGCGCCAACCACGAAATCGGCCCATCTACTACGTTTGACTCGATACCCCCAACCACACCCCCGTTTTCCAGAAAATCGCAGGCGTTCTACCTGCGGTTTTGTTTTCGCGTTTTTTGGCATGGTTGGGGGTAAGGGGATAAACGTAGTAGATGGGCCGATTTCGTGGCGGCCCTTCCTCCCCTGCGCACAAAAGTGCCGCCACGGAGAAGGGAGACGTCTCCGTGGCGGCTGGGGGTGGGGGGGTGGGGCTATGTTCTGGCTCCCCGCCGACCGCCCGGGGCCTTTTGGCCCCGGGCGCTGCCAGCGTGCCTAGCGCTTACGGATACCCCAGACCAGGGCTCCGACGCCGGCCATGGCAATAACAAATGCCATGAGCAGTGCAGCGGCCTGCTGGTCACCCGTGGTGGGCAGGAAACCCTTGACCGTCTTGACGATGTTCGTCACGGTCTTGGGCGTGCCGGGATCGGGCGTCGGCGTAGGGGTCTCGGGCTTCTTGTACGTGTTGTTGAACACGATACCCTCGACGCTCTTGTCGCCCTTGGTAAAGGCGACGTTCGCCTTGAGGTTGCCCTCGCCGTCGTCGACCACGTTGACGGTCGCGGTAAAGACGGACTTGTCGTAGGTCATACCGGCCTCGTCGCCCTTGACCTCGCTGATGGTGTAGACGTACGTACCGGGCTCGCTGTACTCGAACTTGTCGAAGTTGATCTTGCCATCGGCATCGTTGGTGACGGTGGACTCGATGTCCTCGCCAACGAGCTTAAAGCTAAACTCGTCCTTCTTGAGCTCGCGTCCCTCGAGCACCTTGATGGCGCCGATGGAGACCTGCGTGGGCATGGCGTGATACTTGTTGGTAAAGCCAGCCGACTCGGTGGTTCCCTCGAGCTTGTGCGTCGCGGTCAGCGTGCCGTCGCCATTGTCGGAGACGGTGGTCACGACGGTGTAGGTCGTGCCGTCATAGGTGACGCCCTTGTACAGGCCGAGCGCGTTGGGGCAAGCCTCGCGCAGCGTGTACGTGTGCGTGCCGGGCGCCTCGTAGCGGATCGGGCTCAGCGTAACGTTGCCGCTGGCGTCGTTGGTGCCACTAGCGACAGTCACGCCGTCCTCGAGCAGCTCAAACGTGAACTCGCCAGCTGCAAGATCACGTCCGGTCAGACGCTTGACGGTCGTGACCTGATCGGTCACGGAAGAATCGGTAGGCGTCACGCTGTACGTGTTGGTGAACGTAAAGTCCGCACCGTCGCCGCCGTCGCGCTTGACGCTCAGGTGCCCAGCGCCGTCGTCAGTCACGGTGTAGGAAACCTTGCGCGCGGTATTGGCGTCGTTAGTCACGCCAGGGGCGGTGCCGGACTCGGTCACCGTGTAGGTAAAGGTGTGCGAGCGCGGGGCAGCGGGATCTGCGGGCTCGGACTCGTCGCTGGGCTCGTCGGCGTTGGCATCAGCGTCGGCGTTGGCCTCTTCAGCCTCTGCCTCGTCGGCCTCGTCTGCCTCGGCCTTATCGGTCGCATCGTCCGTCACGCCCAGGGCGCGGTTGAGGTCCTCGAGCGTAAAGTGGATCTTGCCAAAGTCCACGTTGCCGGCCGCGTCGTTGGTTGCGGTCGTGCGCTCGGGCATCGGAGCGCCGGCCTCGTCGGCAGTCACGGTGAAGGTGAACTTGCCCGTGATATCGGCCGGGGTCAGGCCCTCGGCAGCCTGGAGCTTCTTGGTGCCGGCGAGTGCGGCATCTGCGGCCTCGGCGCCGTAGACGTTCTCGAACAAGGGCTGAATTCCGTCGTAGGCGGGCGTCGCCGTCAGGGTCCCGTCACCGTTGTCGACGACGATGACCTTAAAGCTAAAGCTCGGCGTTGCGGCCGTGATGCCCTTTGCTGCGAGCGGAGACGTGTACTCGAAGGCCGTGTAGTTGATGGTCCACGCAAGCTTGGCATCCGTGTCGGTGCGGATGGCGCGTTTGGCGCTTACCAGGTCGGCGAGCATCTCGGTCGTGTAATGCAGAGCACCAAAACTCACTTGGCCGTTAACGTTGGTAACGCACGTACCCTCGATGGCTTCCGTCTCGCCCGCATAGGCGATGCCAAAGTAGAACTCGCCGTCGACCATCGGGCGACCGGTCAGGGTCTTGGTGGCGACAATCTGCGCAGGCTTATCGGTCGATGCGCTATAGCTGTTTTTGAACGGGACCACAGCGCTCTCAACCTTGTTCTCGCCGCTCTTGTAGATCGTCTCATGCGTGCCCTCAGGGCCGCCGGAAACGGTCGTCGTAGCGGTAAGCGTGCCGGCACCATCGTCGGCGATAGCGATCGTCACGGTGCGCGCGGCATCGTCGTAGGTGTAGCCGGGCTTGCCGTCGTTCTTCTCGGCCACGGTGTATTTGAAGGTCTTGCCGGCGTCAGCCTGCTTAAACTTGACCTCATGGCCCGCCAGAATGTCAATCAGACCGACCGTTGCCTCTGCCGTCGCAGGGGATTTGAAAGTGTTGGCCCCAGGCAGCAGGCCAAGTGCGCCAGCCGAAGCCTCGTCGGCGGGCGTCACGGTAAAGCTAAACTGGCCCTCAGTCATGGGACGGCCGGAGAGGGTCTTGCTGAGCTTAAGGCCGCCGGCCGCGGCGTAATCGAGCTCAGTGCGGTACGTGTTGGTGAAGCGGCCGCTTTCCTTCTTGGTGACGTTGGCGGTCAGGACGCCCTTGCCGTTATCAGTCACGGTCACTTCGGCGGTCGCGACATGTCCGTCATACGTCATGCCTGCCGCATTGCCCGCGTTCTCGCGAATCTCGTACTTGTAGGTTCCGGCAGCCGTGTAGCGTATCTCGCCGAAGTTGATGGCGGCGATGCCGTCCTTCGCGTCCTTCTTGCTCACGGTCACGGTTGCGGGGTCGGGCAGCGGGGCGTCCGTACCCTCGGCTGCGCTGATGGTAAAGCTGAACTTATCGGCGTCCGTCCAGTCGCGGCCGTCAATGGCCTTGCTCAGGCCAAAGTCGAGCTCAGTGTCGAGCGGGGTCACGCTGTAGGTGTTCTTGAAGATTGCAGCCTCGGCGTTCTTCAGAACATGCTGGGCGCTGAGCGTGCCGTCGCCGTTATCGGTGATGGTCGTCTCGATGGTGAACTTGGCGTCACTGTAGGTAATGCCCTTGCTAGTGGTTCCACCGTTGACCTCGCGCAGCGTGTAGGTGTGCGTTCCGGCCTTTTCGTACTTCACGGGGCTCATCGTAATCGTGCCGTCGGCGGCGTTCTTGCCGGTGGCGACGACCTTGTCGCCCTCGACGAGCTGGAAGGAGAACTCGCCGTCCTTGAGGTCGCGCCCGGTCAGGACCTTGGTCGCGGTGATCTGGTCGGTGACGCTAAATTCGCCGGGGTTCGGCTTGTAGGAATTCTCGAACTCAGCAGTCTTGGCATCCTTCAGCTCGTGCTTCGCCACGAGCTTGCCCTTGCCGTTATCGGTGATCGTAGTCACGACGGTATAGGTCTTATCGTCGTAGGCGATGCCGTTGCCTTCGGCGCCCTTGGCCTCACGCAGGATATAGGTATGCTCGCCGGCCTTGTCGTAGGTGATTTTGTCCATGACGATCTTGCCGTCGGCATCGTTCTTGCCGGTGGCGACGACCTTGCCGTCCTCGACGAGCTCGAAGGAGAACTCGCCGGCGGTCATGTCACGCCCGGTCAGGAACTTGGTCGCGGTGATCTGATCGGTGACACTGGAGTTCACGGGAGTAACGCTGTAAACATTCTCGAAGATAGCCTTCTCGACGTCCTGCAGCTCATGCTTAACCGTGAGCTTGCCATTGCCATCATCGGTGACGGTGGTCACGATGGTGTAGGCCGCGGTGCTGTAGGTGATACCGTTGTCGGCGTCGACCTTGGTCTCGCGCAGCATGTAGGTGTGCTCGCCAGCCGCAGTGTAGGTGATCTTGTCCATCGTGATCTCGCCGTCGGCCGCATTGGTGCCCCTGGCGACGACCTTGTTACCCTCGACGAGCTCGAAGGAGAACTCGCCTTCCTTGAGGTCGCGGCCTGTCAGGGTCTTGGTCGCGGTGATCTGGTCGGTGACGCTGGACTTATTCGGGGCAGTGTTGTACTTGTTCTCAAAGCGTGCCGGCTTGGTGCCCTCGAGCGCATGGGTCACCTTAAGCGTGCCGTCGCCGTTGTCGATGACGCTCGTCTTGATGGTGTAGTTCGTCTTATCGTACGTAATCCCGTTGCTCAGCCCCGCCTCGTTGGGGAGCTTCTCGCGCAGCGTGTAGGTGTGATTGCCAGGCTTATCGTAAGTGATTTTGTCCATGGCAATCGTGCCGTCGGCAGCGTTAGTGCCCTTGGCGACGACCTTGTTACCCTCGACGAGCTCGAAGGAGAACTCGCCTCCTTGAGGTCGCGCCCGGTCAGGACCTTGGTCGCGGTGATCTGGTCCTCGACAGGCTTCACGCTATAGGTGTTCTTGAACTCGGTCTCGCCCGAGATCTTTTCAACGTCGGCCTTAAGCTCGCCCTTGGCGTTAACCGTCACAGTCACCTTGAACGTGGCAACGTTCTTGCTGTAGGTAATGCCACCGGCGTCGCCCTTGACCTCGCGGACCTCATAGGTGTACTCGCCCGGCTCGGCATAAGTAATCTTGCCAAAGTTAATGGCTGCCTTGCCCTTGTCGAGATCGGCATTGGTCACAGTTACGGTCGCGGGGTCGGGCATCGGGGCATTGTTGTCGGACGTCGCGGAGAGCTCAAACTCAAACGCATCCGTATCCGCCCACTTGCGGCCCTCGAGCACCTTGGTCAGACCAAAGTCAGTCTTGGTATCAACCGCTGTCGGCTTGGTTGCAAGGCTAAAGATAATCTTGCCGTTGTTGCCCAGGTGCGAATGCACGTGCGTGGAAGTCGCAACGGAGGAAAGGTCATTCCACCTGGGGTTAAGCACGTCGCGCGCGGTCTCGGTCTTGTTGCCGTTCGCCTCCACATCGTCCTTGGTGGTATGCAGCTGGTCGATATAGGCCAAGCGCGCGGTTCCCTTATTAAAGGACCAATAGCCGTCATCTTTGACCAGAGCGCCGTCGTAGCTGGCGATCTCGTGCCCCTCAAACTCCACAACGGCATAGTCGTCCTTCGGCTTGCCGTTTGCGCCCATCGCCACAAACTCGTCCTTGTAGTAATAGACGTCGTTGCCCTGCGGCTTTACCGTCGCGCGCTGGGTGCATTCCTTGTCCGTGTAGATAGGCGTGATTTTTTGGAAGTAATAGTAGCTGTTGGTATCGGCGGGCTCAAACTCGGCGACAACATCGCCCAGCTCGCCGCCCGACCACTTGTTGGCCAGGAAGTAGACCGTCTGGTTGTCGGCACCCTTATGTTTCTCGATATACTTCTTGAGTCCGTCATCGGGCGTAAACAGGTTGTTACGCGCGGCGTCCTTGACGCTCGAGGTGTATTTAATCTGAATAGGCTTGATGTCATTGAGCGACGTGCGCTCAAAGATCCCGTTTTCCATGTCCACGTGATAGCGGATCAGCGGAATCAGTGATGCGGGAATCTTGACCGTCACGATATCGCCCTGCTGCGCATTGGCAGAGCGCTCGACGGTGATGACCAGGTCCTTGGCCACGCCCGAAAACTCGTACGTGTCCGTATTGCCCTTGGTTGTCTTGGTCACTTCATCAAAGGGGACGCCATTAATCTGAGCGCTGACAAACGTATCGACCTGCATAAAGTCGCCCAGCTCATCACTAAAGGTGATGTAGCCGGACTTGCTCTCGTCGTAACCATCCTCGATCTGAGTGGGAGAGCCCTTGCCCGAGGTGATAGAGCTCGAGATATCATCAAACACCTTCTTGAGCTCATCGGCGTTCGACGCAGCCTTGTAGAAATCGGAATTCTCCGTGCGCTTACCAAGCTCATTGGTTGTGTAGGACGTGGCGTTTGGATAGTTGCTCGACACGGCGTGCATGAACTTGTTTTCGTTGCTCGTCCAGTAGTTCGTAGGATCGGCAGCGGGATTCGCACCATTAAAGATGCCGATCGTATAAATGTCGGCACCTTTATTCTTGAGACTCTTGGCGCTTTTGACGGCGCTATCGGCAACACTTGCTTGGAATCCACTAGAACTCGTAGGTGAACCATCAGCGAAGAAGACAACGATCTTCTTGGCGTCGGCGCGACCAGACGAAAATACCCCATCAGCCAGCTGTAAGCCATAGTCGGCGCGCGTGGCGCCATTAGGACTGATGGAGTTGACCGTACTCTTAAGGCTCGTCGCGTCATCGCCCGTGCAGGGCGTCAGCTTCTTCATGGTCTGCGAGTAGTTGTACCTATACCCCGACTCCCAATACGTGTCGTTGCCGACCCAATCAGCCCTACTTCCCGCAAACTTTACGATGGCAACCTGATGCTGCTTGGAAGCATCGATCTTTGCATTCTGCTCGGCAATGGCGTCGATAAAGGAACTGGCAGCGTTCTTAAGTGCGGTGATGCGTTTGGTCTGATCGTTGCCGCCCATGCTCTCATCCATCGACCCGGAGGCATCAAGCACCATCACGATATCGAGCGGTTTAGTGACCAGCGACGTTGTGTCAGAAGTCGAAGACATCGTGGAGAGCGTTGTCACAAAGTCGGACTTTTCGTCCTCTGCGGGCTCGACCGTCTTGTCCGTCCAGATTCGGCCTACATAACGTGTCGTCTGGTCCTGCTCGCCGCCCGACGCCCAGTATTGCCAGCGGCCGGTAGTGTCGGGGTCGACTATCTTTTTGCTCGCCGTCGGTCCGTCCATTCCGGTGCTGGACCTGGCGTTGGCCTCGGGCAGCATGGCAAATGCTGCAGCCGGCAACACCAGCACTACGGCCAGTATCACCGCCAAGAGACCCCTCGTGTACTTACTCATCGCGTCTCCCTTCTCGCGGTCTCAGACCTTGCATCAGCCTAAAGTTACGGAATGAGACACAATTAGGGCAGGTGACACATGTTCCAGATTCTGTTTTGGGCGTGAGACAAATGTCTCACCAAAGTTGAGACACGGCGTTTTCGCAGGAAAATAGGTGCGACTCAAGATGGACGGGGCAAAAGGGCCCGTTTTCCTCCGTCCTTGGGGGATCAAGGGCCGTCACCGATATGGCGCCATTTCAAAACTATGCCGGTTTACTACGATAAAAATAAGATCCCCGACCACGCGTGACTTTTTCGCAAAACCGCAAGCCGTCTACCTGCGGTTTTGATTTTGCCAAATGCGGCGCGGTTGGGGGTAGGCGATTTATCGTAGTAATCCGGCATAGTTTTGTTCGCGGCGGCACAGCCGCGCGTTTAAGCGCGGGGCCGGTGGGGCAATTTTGCCCCACCGGCCCCATCCCAGTGCTATTCCGGCTTGGTTTCTACCGTGGGAGTCTTGTCCGCCGCGACTGGAGTGCGGGCGGTGTCCATAGTCAGGCAGTGTTTGGGGCAGCTCTCGATGCACTCGCCGCATACCACGCAGGCATACGGGTCAATCGACCACGTTCCTCCCTTGCGATCAACCGCGAGCGCGCCCGCCGGGCAGCGGCGCGCGCACATGCCGCAGCAAATGCACACGTCCATGTCGTTAACGATGTGCCCACGCAGGCGCTCGGGTGCCGCGAGCTTCTCCTGCGGATAGCACACCGTTACCGGCTGCTTGACCATAGAACCCAAGGCCGTCTTGGCAAATGTCAGCAAACTCATGCCGCGCCTACCTTTCCGTGCAGCTAATGCAGGGGTCGATGGTCAGGATAATCATGGGCACGTTGGCAATGAGCACGCCCTGCAGCGCATGCGTCAGACCCGCCAGATTTTGCGACGTCGGCGTGCGCACGCGAAAACGGTCCAAGTTCTTGGTGCCGTTGCCGCGCACATAGTAATACGCCTCGCCGCGCGGCTGCTCAATCACAACCTCGCCGCGCGCGCCGTCGGCCGGCGTGAGCTTGGTACGCCCACCGATACCGTCGTGCGGAATCTTGCCCACAAGCTCCTTGATGATGTCCATAGCCTGCGTGACCTCGGCGCAACGCACCTGGCAGCGGGCATAGCAGTCGCCATCGGTAGCGACAACCGGCTCAAACGCAGCCAGGTCCGCATAGGCACCGTCGCCAAACATGCGCACGTCGTAGTCCACGCCCGAGGCGCGCCCAAACGGGCCGACCATCGAAAGCTCCAGCGCGTCCTTCTTGCTGATCACGCCCACGCCATGCAGACGCTCGCCGCAGCTGTCGTCGTCCAAAAACGTATGCACCAGGGCCTCGTAGTCGGGACGCATGGCATCGAGTGTCTGGACAATGCCCGCCAGCTCGGAGTCCTCGATATCGTGCTTAAGGCCGCCGATCTCGTTAATCGACAGAATCACGCGCCCGCCGCACGTGCTCTCAAAGATCTTGAGAATCTGCTCGCGCAGGGTCCACGACCGATAGAACAGCGCCTCAAAACCAAAGGCGTCGGCGAGCAGGCCCAGCCACAGCAGATGCGAGTGGATGCGCGAAAGCTCGTGCAGAATGGTGCGGATATACTGCACGCGGCCGGGCACCTCAATGTCGAGCATACGCTCGCAGGCGCTGGCATAGCCGTAGCTGTGACCCACGGCGCAAATGCCGCAGATGCGCTCGGCGATGTAGCCAAACTGATGCATATCGCGCTTTTCGGTGAGCTTCTCGAGTCCGCGGTGCACAAAGCCGATCTGCGGAATTGCCTCGATGACGCGGTCGTCCTCGATCACCAGGTCCAGATGAAGCGGCTCGGGCAGCACCGGGTGCTGCGGGCCAAACGGAATAACGGAGCGATGTGCCATGGGCCTTACGCCTCCTTTTTCTGCTTGTCGCGGGCGGCCTTGGCGGCAAGCGCCGCACGGACCTTGGCCGCTTTCTCGGGATCCATGGCGGCGAGCTTTGCCTCTATCTCGGCAACCTTGAGTGCGGCCTTCGCAGCAGCCTCATCGTGCTGAGCATCGGAGCCGGCAGCCGCAGCGGGCTGAGCAGCGACGCCCGCGGCAT
>OGXT01002637.1_pt1 | contig 13842 bp, 14 predicted proteins | sample 1576361 | NCBI WGS metagenome assembly OGXT01 (sample SAMEA3541514, study PRJEB24748) | human gut metagenome | biome: human gut; feature: human-associated habitat; material: faeces | place: China | collected 2012 | reverse complement strand
GAGATAGGTCGCGCCGTTGATGGCGGTGGGACCGGGGGTGGATTCGGCGATAACGGCGACGTCATAGCCCATGTCGCGGAAATACTCCGCGATGGTGATGCCGGTGTAGATGGACGCTTCACGCGCCGCGACCGGCATATCGGAGGTGTTTGCAATCAGGACTGTGCGCTTCATCAGGGGTTCGCCGGTGTTGGGGTCGTGCAGCTCCGGGAACTCCATCAGAACGTCAGTCATTTCGTTGCCGCGTTCGCCGCAGCCGATGTAGACGACGATATCGACGTCCGACCACTTTGCCAGCTGGTGCTGCACGACGGTCTTGCCCGAACCGAACGGGCCGGGGACGGCGGCTGTGCCGCCCTTGGCCAGCGGGAACATGGTGTCGATGATGCGCTGGCCGGTCATAAGGGGCTGAGAGGGGGTAAATTTCCGGTCATACGGACGGGCCACGCGCACGGGCCACTTCTGCATGAGGCTTAAATGCTCCTCGCCCTTTTCCGTTTCCAGTACGCAGACTGTCTGCTCGACGGTAAATTCGCCGGATTTGATCTCTTTGACGGTGCCCGCCATTTTGGGCGGCACCATGATCCTGTGCAGAACGGCGCTCGTCTCCTGCACAGTGCCGATCACGTCGCCGCCGGAGAGCTTGTCGCCCTTCTTGACCGTGGGCGTGAAGGCCCACTTCTTTTCACGGTTCAGCGCCGGGACCTGCACGCCGCGGGCGATGGTTTCCCCGCAGCGGTCGCGGATCTCGGTCAAGGGGCGCTGAATGCCGTCGTAAATATTTTCGAGCATACCGGGCCCAAGCTCGACGGAGAGGGGCATACCGGTCGTCGTGACCTCGGCGCCGGGGCCGAGGCCGCTCGTTTCCTCATAGACCTGAATGGAGGCCGAGCCGCCCGTCATATTCAGGATCTCACCGATCAGCTGCTGCTTGCCGACGCGGACGACGTCTGCCATGTTGGCGTCTTCCATCCCCTCGGCAACAACAAGCGGGCCGGATACCTTTACAATTCTACCTGACATTTCATCGAATCCTTTCTAAAATTCAAGGATGCTGTTTAAAGAATATTCGAGCCGACCGCGCGTTCGACAGCGGCGTTCAGCGCGTTCATGCCGAGCCCTTTGCAGCCGCCTGCGCCGGGGATCAGAATGACCGCCGGGGTAACGCTGGACGCATATTTTTCGATCTGCGCGTGCAGCGCCTCGGCATACGTCTCGGTCACATAGATGATCGCGTATGCGTCGGACTGCCTTGTGAGGCGGTGGAAGACCTCCGCCGCTTCCTCGGCGGAGTCCACGGGGAACACGGCGAGGCCCAGAGCCGCAAAGCCCATGACGCTCTCGCGTTCGCCCAGAACTGCGATTTTATACATACCGATCACCTCGCTCATTGATACAGATCCCGCAGCCGTGCGCGGATCGTGTCGGCGGGCAGCCCCGCCTGCAGGCCGCTTATGATCATGCGGGCCGCTGAAATTTCATTTTCCAGCGCACAGAGATAGGCGATGACGACCTGCTCCCCGAATACGACCGACTTTGCCTTGGCGAAATACGCTGTGAGCGTGTTGTCGCACAGCCGTTCAAACGCAGTCAGAGAGCCAGACTGCGACTCGTCGCCCGCCTGTGCGGCGGCGAAGAGCGCGGTGTTCGCGAACAGCGGCGCAAACGGCTCATCCTGCGCAAGCACCTGGCAGATCTCCTCCGCCGGAACGCTCCCGCCGGGAACGAGGACGCTCTTTAAAAACGCAGCGTCCTTGTGCATACGCCGTGCACGCACGGCGGCGCGCAGATTCGCGCTGTCCGATTGCAGCTGCGCATAGCCCATCAGGAACGCGCTTCCGACCTGCGCGGCGGTTTCGTGATACTCGGCAAAATACGCGCGGTCGAGGATCAGATCGGCCAGCTGCGGGTCGGCGCTTCTCGAAAGCGCGTCGCGCGCGGCCTGCATTGCGGTCAGAACGGCCTGCGGGACGCTTCCGGACTCGCCGGTTTCATAGGCAGTTTTGAGCGCCTGCGCGTCTGCGCGGCCAGCGCCGGAGAGCAGGGGAGCCGGGTCTATCCCGACGGCCTCGGCCTTGACGATCGTCTTGGCGTTGTGATAGTCATAGCGCATACGAAACAGCGATACAACGCCGTCCTTCGGCGCAAGCGCCTCCACCTCGGAAAACACGGCGGCGCGCCGGTCGCTCAGCGCCTTGTCAAGCCCGACAGCCAGCACATCGGCATAGCCGCAGCTCTCCAGGATCCGCGCCGCCTCCTGCACGGAGGAGCCGAGCATCCGCCCGGCCTTCTCCGCGTTGAGCAGCTGCGGCTCCTTTGCGCGCAGATACGCCGAAATAAACAGATACTCCGTGTCCTTGCACGCTTTTACTTTCTTTTTTTGTTCCGTCACGTCAGCCTCCCGGCCTCAGCCAAACAGGCAGGCCGCAACCTTGCCGGAAAGCGCGGGCCGCAGGCCGCTTATCATTGTGCCGATCGAGCAGTTCGTCTCGACCAGCCCGTCCTTCAGCACCACGCCGCCGCGCATCGGCCGCGTTTCGGCGGAAAGCGTCAGCTTTGCCGGCTTCCCGGCCTTCTGGAGCAGCGCGTTCGCCTGCTCCACGACGGCCTGTCCGACCCGTTCGCGGTCCTCTGTGCAGAAGATCAGCTCCTCGCTGCCGGACGCGCTTGCCCGTGCGGCAAGCTGCGCGCAGAGCTTCGTATACTCCGCCGTGGGGAGCGAGAGAAGCTGCTGCTCCGCCTGCCGGAAGGCGGCGTCGACGAGCGCCTGCTTCGTTTCGAGCAGCTGCCGCCGCGCGGCCATCCGGGCCGCGCCCTGATCGCGTTCGAGCTGCTTATCGGCCTCGGCCTGTGCTTCCGCCGTCAGCCGCTGCTGCTCAAGCTCGATCCTGCGGTCATAGTCCGCGCGGAGCTGCGCTGCCTTTTCCCCGGCCTGCGCGCGGATCGCGGCGGCCTCGGTCTCAGCGTCGGCAAGGATGCGCGCGGAAATTTTTTCAATTCCGTTCATTGCTTCACCCTCTTCTGCGGGGTTACTTGCTGATATTGATGATCATCAGCATGGAGGCCAGCAGGGAAAGGATCGCGTAGAACTCGACCGTGACGCACAGCACCATGCCCTTGGACCAGTGGTCGGGCTTCTTGGCCAGCAGATTGATGGACGCGCAGGCCACGCGGCCCTGTGCGATCGCGGAGATCATGCCGCCCAGCGCCATAGGCAGGCAGGCGACAAAGTACTGCAGGCCCTGCGTGATGCTCAGCTCGGGCAGAGCGCCGGACAGCAGGCCCATGCGGAAAATGGCGAAGAACCAGACGACGAGGCCGTACAGACCCTGCGTGCCGGGGATGACCTGAAGGATCAGGACCTTGCCGAACTTTGCCGGATCCTCGCACAGAAGACCCGCGCCGGCCTCACCGGTCATGCCGGTGCCCTTTGCCGAACCGATGGCGCACAGCGCCGCCGCAAGACCCGCGCCCAGAAGCGCCAGAGCCAGACCGCCGAAAGCGTCAAAAAATGCTTGCATGATAGAGTTCCTCCTTAAGATTGAATATCCACGTATTTTGTATTGATCGCCAGGGGCTTGAACGGCCTGCCGCCGTCCTTGTAGAATTTGCCGAAGTATTCCAGACACTGCAGACGCAGATCGTGGACGTAGCAGCTCAGCAGGTTCAGCGCGAAGTTGAGTCCGTTGCCGAGCATCGACACGATCAGGAAGATCACCACGTTCCCCGGGATCGCGCCGAGCGTATTGAAGACCGAGGCGATGACAGAGCCTGCCAGCATCAGGGTCATCAGTCTGGAATACGAAAGAATATCGCCGAAGTAGCCCGTCACATGGTTGTAGACCGAGCCGAAGATCGCCGTGACCTTGCCGAAGCCCTTCGCGCTCCAGCCGGAGCCGACCACGACCATGCCGATGCCGACGTACAAAACGATGTTTGTCACGCCGAGCGCCATGCACGCGATGCCCGCGAACACGACCCACCAGGTCAGCTCTTCCCAGATGGCGTCCATGATCTCGCCCTTCTTGAGCTTTTCAACGAAGCTGATGGCCATGCCGGTCACGATCTGGACAAAGCCGAGCGCCATGGCGCCGATGAGGATCGTGATCGTGTCGTCAAGCGGGGTGAAGAGCGAGGGGAGCGCCTTGAACGTCGTATTGGGGTTGATGATTCCCGCCAGCTGCGGCAGGAAATCGCCGAAGAAGCCGCCCGTCAGCGCGCCCATGATAAATGTGCTGATGCCGCAGGAGAACATGAGGCCGAACATCTGTCCGCTCGTGCCCTTGGGCCGGGACTTTTTTGTGATGATGATGGAAGCCAGGATCATCAGCAGTCCATAGCCCATGTCCGCCATCATGATGCCGTAGAACAGAATGAAAAACGGCGCCATGAGCGGGTTCGGGTCCACGCCGTCATAGGCGGGGAGGGAATACATCTCCGTGACCATGTTGAGTGGCCATGTCAGCCTGTTGTTCTTGAGCTTGACCGGCACGTCCGGATATTCCTCCGGCGACGGGTCCTCCAGCTCCCATGCGCAGCAGAATTTCTCCAGCAGCGCCTCAAGCTTCGGTACGTCCTCACACGGCACCCAGCCGTCCAGACAGAAGGTCCGTTCTGAGTGTGCCAGCCGGTCTGCGGCCTGCGCCTTCGAGATCTCCTGCGTGCAGCGATCGGCTGCCAGCCGGATGGCGGGCACGTCACCCGCAAGCGCTGTGAGCTTGTCCGTCAGGCGCTTGTCCTCCTGCTCACAGGCGGCAAGCTTTTCGTCCGTCAGGCGGATGTTTTCTGCCGCCGTGCCTGTTACGCCGTCGAAGCAGGTCTGTGTGAAGCCGGATTCGCGCAGCGCGGACGCTGCGGCGTCATACGCGCCCTTGTGGACGATCACCAGCAGATACTGGCTCTGCAGGTCGGCGCTGATGCGGTCGACCTGCGCTTCGCCTGCGGCTCCGTAAACGGTCTCGCGCAGCGCGTCAAGCGCCGTCTGTGCCGAGACGGTGCCGAGCAGCACACGCGTGTGCTGCGTTCCGCCTGTTTCCAGCGGCAGATCGAGCGTCCGCCACGGCACGAAGCTCTCGCGCAGCGCCGTGAGGCGGCTCTTTTCCGCTTGATTGCGGCTGCGTGCGTCCTGCGTGTCCAGCGCCTCCTGCGCCGTCTGTACAGCCGCGCGGTACGCGTCGTCGTCAAACAGCTCGCCGAGCGTCTTTTCCGGTCGGGCGGAGAACATCCCGCCCTTTTTCGTTTCATAGTGCTTGAGCGTTTCCAGCGCGGAGGCGAGTGCGGCGGATGTCTGGCTCAGCGCGTCCGCGCCTCCGCCGTCTGCTGTGCGGAACAGCTGCGTCTGCTGCGCTTCGGTCAGCGCCTCGGGCGAGCCGATCTCGACGCTTCCGAGCAGCTGCAGCTCACGAATGAGCTGATCCTGTTCCTCCGCGATGCCGCACAGCCGAATTTTTTTCATTTTTAAGATTGCCATTCGCTGTCCCAGATCCTCTCTACGATCATTGCCGCCGCTGCGCCGGACCGGCTGGCTGCCGCCTGCTCCAGTGCCCGGCACTGCGCGGCTGTTTTGCTGTTCAAATCCGTTTCAAATGCCGCTGCCTGCTTTCCGGCCTGCCGCTTCGCCTCGCGCATACGCTCCTGCGCGCCGGATATCACGGCGTTCAGACGGGCTGTGCCGTCCTTTTCGGCCTGTACGGCCAGCTCGGCGGCCTCCGCACGTGCCTGCTCGCAGATCGCGCGGGCCTGTTCCTCCGCTGCGGCGATCTGTGCGAGCTCCTGCATCGCCATTTCCATCACCTCCTTCATGTACACCCTGCGGCGCTGCTTTTTCCAAGCCAGCGCCGCATCATATTTTCCAGAACAATACAGAAAATGCTCTATATATTATGTACAGAATGTACTCGATTTTGTAATTCTAGCATAGCCGTTAAGAAACTGCAATAGATATCGATAAAAAAATGTTTAGTTAAGTGTTTTCGACAATTTTTTCTAAAAGCACTGGATTTCTCCCGAAAAACCGTGTAGAATAAAAAATTAAATGCGCATGGAGGTGTTGGCATGGAACAGATCCTGAGCGGCTACTGCCGCACGATCGACGCTTCGCGGATGGTCCTGGTAGAGGACGGCGAGGCGGACTGTGATTTTGAAGTCTGCGCCTATCGGGACGTCTGCCAGATCGGGCAGCAGATCGCGCAGCTGCAAAAAACGGAGGAACGGACATGAACATTTGTCTTTACGGCGCGTCAAGCCCCGCGCTTGACCGCGCATATTTTGACGCGGCGGAGGAATTCGGCCGCCTGCTGGCAAAAAACGGCCACACGCTCGTCTACGGAGGCGGCGCGCAGGGCGTTATGGGCGCTGCAGCACGCGGCGCTGCGGACGCGGGCGGAAAAATCACCGGCATCGCGCCGAACTTTTTAAATGTAGACGGCATTCTGTTTGAACGCTGCACCGAGTTTATCCTGACGGACACCATGGCCGAGCGCAAGGCCGCCATGATCGCCCATGCAGACGCGTTCGTCATGGCCCCCGGCGGCTTCGGAACGCTCGAGGAGTTTTTCGAGGTGCTGACGCTCAAGCAGCTTGGCCGCCATAACCCGGCCATCGCCATTCTCAACACGAACGGCTTCTATGATAAACTGCAGGAATTTGTCCTGTCCGCCGTGGAGCAGCGCTTCATTCGCTCCGCCTGCCTGAACATTTACGCTCTCTGCCCCACACCGGCGGATACGCTGACGTATCTGGAGCAGTACGACCCAGCTGTCCTCGACGTGCGGCATCTGAAGAACATCTGAGCGCCCTGCGCCTGTACGCAAGGCGGATATGGATCAAAATAACGGGAGGAATCGCAGCATTCTGCGGTTCCTCCCGTTCCATTTTCAAAAATCCGGGTTATGCCTTTGCCATCAGCTCGGCGGCGGGCAGGACGGCGCTGACGTCGGCCTGCGCCATTTTGCCTTCGTCAAACAGGGAGGCGATGTCCGGATTGATCGGCAGGCGCGCGAGGACCGGGAGCGAGAATTGCAGCGCCAGCTCATCCAGCCTGCTTTTGCCGAAGATCTCGACGCGTTTGCCGCAGTCCGGACACTGGAAATAGCTGTAGTTCTCGACAAAGCCGTAGACCGGAACGTTCATCATCCGCGCCATGTTGACGGCCTTGGAGACGATCATGGACACGAGGCTCTGCGGGCTTGTGACGATCACCACGCCGTCGACCGGCAGCGACTGGAACACCGTCAGCATCACGTCGCCCGTTCCGGGCGGCAGATCGACGAACATATAATCCACATCGCCCCAGCAGACGTCCGTCCAGAACTGCTTGACCGCGCCGCCGATGACCGGGCCGCGCCAGATGACAGGGTCTGTCTCGTTCGGCAGCAGCAGATTGATGGACATGACCTTGACGCCCTCGGGCGTCTCGGCGGGGAGCATACCGTCGTCGCTGCCCACGATCTGCTCATGCAGACCGAAGGCTCTGGGGATGGACGGGCCGGTGACGTCCGCGTCGAGAATGGCCGTTTTATAGCCCAGCTTCTGCATGGCGACAGCCAGCATCGACGTGACGGTCGACTTGCCGACGCCGCCCTTGCCGGAGACGACCGCGATGACCTTTTTGACATTTGATTTCTTGTTCGGCTCTGCCAGCAGGCTCTCCGGCTTGCGGTCAGAGCAGCTTTCTCCGCAGCTGGAACAGTTGCCGCTGCATCCGCTCATAAAAAACACTCCTTTTTGTGTCGTTTGCTGTTATTCTACCACCAAAGCGGGAAAAGTCAAACGTCCGCATGGCGGTTCTGGATGAGGCTCCGCAGTTCGTCGTGCGCATGGATGAGCGCGTCGGCGTTTTTCTGGAATTCTGCCCAGCGCGCATCAACCTGCGCACCGGCCTCAGCCAGGATCCTGTCTGCCTGTGCCTGTGCGTCCTGTACGATCTTATCAGCCTGCTGTTTTGCGTCCTGTAAGATCGCCTCGCGCTGCCGCTGCGCCTCGTCCGTCTTCTGCACCATCTCGGCTGTTGCAGCTTTGACGGAGGCAAGATACTGGTCGGCGGCGGCCTGTGCAGCCTCGAACACGCCGTTTACCTGAATGGCCGCTTCGGCAATAGAGCCGGCGGACGCAATGCGAAGCGTCCGGTCCTCCAGCTGCTGCCGCAGCGCCTGATTCTCTGCCAGACTGTCCTCATAGCGCTTCCGCTGCTCATAGAGAATGTCCAGCAGCTCCGCACGGCTGAGCCGTCTGAGATCCTTATCGGTCATGATATCTGCTCCTTTCCTGTTTCTGTACGGTCAAACGCATCCGTGCGCTGCCTGCCAGAACGCCTTGGCAAAGGCGAAGACCTCGCGCAGCGTGTAATTGACCTTCAAGATCCACGGCCAGGTATCGCTTGCTTGGCCGTATGGCTCCATGGAGAGCGTCCGCGCGATATACTTGGCGCGGCACATATGAAAATCGCTCGTAACGATCAGCACGCGCGACGTATCAAGCCCCGCCGCCTCGGCAAGCTTCGCCGAAAACAGCAGATTTTCCCGTGTGTTGGAGGCCTTGTCCTCCTCGATGATCCGGGACGCGTCCGCGCCGTGCTCGATCAGGTACCGGGCCATGACGGACGCTTCCGTATGGGCCTCGTCCGGTCCCTGGCCGCCGGAGACGATCACGGTCCTGTCCGGGTGCTCCTGCATGAATTCGAGCGTTTTATCCAGCCGCTTTTTTAGCGTCAGCGACGGCTCGTCGCCCTGTACCTGCGCGCCGAGTACGACGACAAACTCCGGCGTCTCGTCCTGCGTCATAACGCTGTCCTGTCCCTGCATGGCAATATACCCCATTGCGCCGAAGATCACCGCCATACCTGCGGCGGTCAGGCCGGTCAGAAGACGGCTCCAATGCTTCGGCGCGTTCTTTTTCTTCAAGAGCCGCAGTGCCAGCAGCACCGCCGCAAGCAGCAGCAGACAGACGCCCGTCATGCCGATATGCAGCGGCAGCGCCAGACATACCGCGCCGAGCACTGTAAGCAGCGCGATCACCCAAACCGGAATCATGTTGCACCCTCCAAATCAGACGAAAGCCGCTCCCACTCGTCCATCAGGCCGGTAAGCGCATCGTCGCAGGACTGCTTTTCTGCCATCAGCCGCGCCAGTTCCTGATAATCGGATGCGGCGGCTTCAATCTGCGTATCCAGCTGAGCGGAAAGCTGCTCTTGCTTTTCAATCTCACGTTCCAGCGCACGGACTTGCTTTTCCAGCATCTTACTGCCGGAGGTCTTCGGTTTTTCCTTGCGCTCCTTTTTGGGCTTTTCCGGCGCGGGAGCCGCGATGGCCTCCTTTTCTTTGATGGAACGGTATTTTTCATATCCGCACGGGAAGTCCCGGATATGCCCGTTTTCCAGCTCCCAGATCCGCGTGGCGAATTTGTTGACAAAATAGCGGTCGTGGGACACGAAGATCAGCGTTCCCTCATAGTCCTCCAGCGCATCCTCGATCCACTCGCGCGAGGCGATATCGAGGTGGTTCGTCGGCTCGTCGAGGACGAGCAGGTTGATCTTCTCATCCATCAGCATACACAGCCGCAGACGGCTCTGTTCGCCGCCGGAAAGACTCGAAACGGTCTTGAACACGTCCTCGCCCTCGAACAGATACGCGCCCAGCCGGTCGCGCGCGGTCTGCACGGTGCAGTTTTTTTCATAGAGCATCGTGTCCAGCAGCGTCCGTTCGGGGTGGGCGAAGTGAATGATCTGCGGCAGGTAGGCCCACTTGACCGTGGGGCCGAACTTCACGCGGCCCGCACCGGCCTCCTCGCCGAGCAGGAGCTTTAAAAACGTGGACTTGCCGGTCCCGTTGTCGCCCAGCAGCGCAATGCGTTCGCCGCCCGCGACCTGCAATTCGACGTCCGAAAACAGCGTCCTGCCGTCATACGCCTTGCCGAGTCCCTTGACGGACAAAACCTCGTCGCCGAAAAAGTCCTGCTGGGCGAAGCGCGCCCGCAGGGTCTTCTCCTGCGTGGGCCGGTCGGTCTTTTCAATGCGCTCCATGCGGTGCTGGATGGACATGGCGCGGCGGTAGAGCGTGCGGTTGTTGATGCCCCAGCCCTTCATGCGCTCAAGCGTGAAGCCGAGCTGGCCGAGCTTGGCCTGCTCCTTTTCATACTGCTTCAATTGCAGGTCGAAACGCGCCTGCTTTTCCTGCACGTAGAACGAATAGTTGCCGGAATAAAATTCCGCCTTCCCATCGTGTAGCTCGATGATGCGGGTCACGACGCGGTCAAGAAAATACCGGTCGTGGGAGATGGTCAGGACGGTTCCCCTGAATTTTTCAATATAGCCCTCGAGCCATTCGACCGCGTGCATATCCAGATGGTTCGTCGGCTCGTCGAGCAGCAGGATATCCGTCTTTTCCAGCAGCAGCCGCGCCAGATTCACGCGCGTCTTTTCGCCGCCGGAAAGGCTGTCAAAGTCCTGCTGCCGCTGCGCGGCGGGGATGCCAAGACCGTTGCAGATCTTGTCGGTCTGCATATCCGTCTCATAGCCGCCGCCGGTCTGAAAGCGCGTGGAAAGCGCGTCGTATTCGGCAAGCAGCGCCTTGTCCGGCTGCGCGGCCATCTGCTCTTCCAGACGGCGCATTTTGCTCTGGATATTCGCAAGCTCCCGGAACGCCGTGCGCAGCACGTCCTCTACCGTATAGCCCGCCGGGTAATGCGGGATCTGGGAGATAAGGCCGACCTTCCGGCCCGGCGCGAAGCGCACCTCGCCGGTGTTGTAGTCCAGCTCTCCGGTCAGTATTTTGAAGAGCGTCGTCTTGCCCGCGCCGTTTCGCCCGAGCAGGCCCACACGCTCGCCTGCCTGAATGTCAAAGCTCACGCCGTCGAGCAGATTCGTGTCGGCGTCGAAGCTCTTGACCAGGTCCTTTACAGATAGATCGATCATGGATGTTCCTCTTTATTCTGCGGCGATTTCAGTCTCCGCTGTCATCGCCCATCAGCGGCCGGATGACGCCTGCGGCGTCGAACCGGGTATCGTGGGAGGTCGTGACGAAAACGAGCTGCGTGGCCGGATCCGGCAGCACCTCGCCCATGGCCTCGGTCATGGTCATTACGTCGTTGGCCTTTTCTGTCGTGATATACACGCGGCTGGCATACTGCGCGACGGACGGGACCGTCGTGCCCAGCGCGAGGCGGATGGAGCTGCCGGTCAGATTCGCGCCCAGCGTCTCCGCGCAGTCCTCCAGTGCGGCGACCTGCGTGATAGCCTCGGCGTCCCATGCAATGGAGCTGTCGTCCGGTACGGTGAAGTTATCGAACAGCACCTCGTCAAACCCGCGTGCGTCAAGCTCCAGCGCGATGGCAGCCAGATAACTGCGCGCGTCGAGCGAGTCGGGCCGCAGCCAGTAGCACCGCCGCTCGTCCATCCACAGATCGCCGGAGGTCGTCGTCAGGGCGGAAGAATAGTGCTTGGCGACAAAATTCGGGTCGGAGAACGCGGGCACGCGGGCGATCACGATCAGGTCCGGCGTTTCGGTCAGCTCCTTTATGAGCGCGTCGCAGGCGGCGATGTCCGCGTCTGCCGTCTGGGCGTCGGCGATGTCGGTCGAATAATAGAAATTGCCGAGCGGGCTTTTGACGTCGATGAGCACGGCGTTATAGCCGTCCGCGTCGGCCAGCGCCTGCCGCACCTCGTCCACGCTGTTTGCCAGCATGGTCGTGGAGATATAAAAGCCATGCAGCTGCACCGCGTTCGGGTCGACGTCCGTTTCCTCGGCAGCGGCGGACAGGATCGTTTCAAATGGATAGTCCTCTGCGTCGGCGGGCGCTTCCGGCGTCTGCGGGGTGCGCTGGAGCTTCTGCGTTTTGTCAAAATACACGCCGTTTGGCGAATATACGACGTAGCGGCCCAGATAGCTGATGCGCGCGAGAATGAGCAGGCCGAGCAGAACGACGGCCAGCAGCGCGATCAGCGCAATGCGCCGCAGCGTCCGCTTGTTGCGGTAGGAAAAAATACGCATGGGGTTCTCCTTCCTCCCGTCACGCTTCCGGCAGCGCGGCGGTCACGCGGCACCAGTCCTCCTGCTGTTCAGTGGAGATGATCTGAAGCCCGTTTTGCTCCAACGCGGCCAGAACCTCCGCAAGGCGCGTGTTAAGAATTCCGGAGCAGATGAACACGCTGTCCTCCTGCAAAAATTCCGGCACGACGCGGCTCAAGGGAATGATGACGTCGGCCACGATATTGGCCAGCACCACATCGTAATGTCCCCTGAGCGATTCCATCATGGCCCTGTCTCCGATCACGTCGCCGGTGACGGCGGTAAAGCGGTCGGAGAAGATCTGGTTGATGGCGGCGTTTTCCCGGGCAATGTCCTCGGCCTTGGGGTCAATGTCCACGCCCGTGGCGTGGGCCGCGCCGAGCAGGACGGCAGTGATGGACAAAATGCCGCTGCCGCTGCCGAGATCGAGCACGCGCTCGCCGCCCTGAATGGCCCGTTCCAGCTCGCGCATACACATCTGCGTGGACGCGTGCGCGCCGGTGCCGAAGATCATGCCGGGGTCGAGCAGGACCTCGACGCGGTTTTCCGGGTTTTCCGGGTGCAGCCACTCCGGAACGACCAGCAGCCGTTCGCCGATGGGCAGCGGCTGATAGTACCGCTTCCAGTTGTTTTCCCAGTCCTCGTCCTTGACGTTTGCCAGCTGCACGTCGAGAGAGCCGAAGTCCACGGTCGGGTACTGCGCGCGCAGCGCGGCCAGCTGGCTTTTCAGACTTTCGACCGTTTCCGGCACGGAAGCATTCTGCTCCAGATACAGCCGGATCTGCGAAAGTCCCTGCATCTGCTTTTCCAGATCCTCGTCTACATAGTCCCAGTACTGACGGTTCTGCTCCAGAAATTCATGAAACTGCTCCTGATCGTCGATGATGAAGCTGTCAAAGCCCAGCACGGTCAGCCGGTCGCAGACAAGGTCAATGGCCACCGGAGCCGTTTTGATGGTCAGTTCGATCCACTGCATGATAGTCCTCCCGATCTCCAGGGCGGAGATCTTTCAAATTGCAATATTTGTTCTATTTTACACGAAACCGGAGCAAATGACAAGTAGGGAGATTCTGATTCGATCACCGGGATGCCTCCGGCGGTCCCCGGCTTTTCCATCCTGCCGGGAGGCTGTTTGATGGAAAGAATCAGCGCCCGGCTCCGCAGAGGGGCCGGGCGCTGTGCCTGAGGGGGAAAAGGGGCTTCGCGAAGGGTTATGATACTGCGGGCAGCTTCACAAGGGGCGCATACCGGTGTTTGGGTACCCGCCGTACATACCGGTGGCTGCAGCGCCTATCGCGCCGTATAGTTCCGGCCGTGCCGGTCTGTAGTGTCAGCGTCACTGGTCACTAGAAATACTTATATCGCTGGTGTAGTTCAGACCGTTGTAAAAATAGGTCGCGTTAAGCCAATAACTGATATTGGCTGACAGGCTGGTTCGGTCGATAACATACTGTCCGCCTTCAACCCACCCTGTAACAGCCGCAGGACCTGCTGACCATTGTACATTGGCAGCGTTAAAATTGGGAATATTGGTCTCAATGCGAAAGACCAAACGGTCGCCTGTAACAGGATAGACCGGGACGATGTTAAACGTATACTTGACCTGATCCATCGTCTGCCTCATGCTGTCGGTATAGGTTCTGCCGTTATAGACATAGGAAGCTGTTATCGTGCAGGTGATGCTGCTGTCGACATATGCACCTCCGTCTAGTGTGTACCAGTCAGCATCGGCCGGGGTGACCGTCCATGTAACATTCGCATCGTTGAAGTCAGGAATGTTGGAGCTAATACTAAAACTTAATTAAACGCTTTAATAATCCAATCGCGTCCGGTAATGCTG
>OGXT01002614.1_pt1 | contig 13946 bp, 9 predicted proteins | sample 1576361 | NCBI WGS metagenome assembly OGXT01 (sample SAMEA3541514, study PRJEB24748) | human gut metagenome | biome: human gut; feature: human-associated habitat; material: faeces | place: China | collected 2012 | reverse complement strand
CGGTTGCCGCCGCCTGACGGGCAAAGGGAGGAACCGCGATGACACAAAGCGATCGGCTGGATTATCTGATCGGCGCCCTGCTGGCGGAGCGGCTGCGCCGCATGACCGCCGCCGCCGTGCTCTCCATGTGCCCCCAGGGCGACATAGAGGTGAACGCCCGGCTCAAGGCCCGGACGACGGCGGACCTGGTGGTGGACACCATCTGCGGGCAGCCGCCGAGCGAGCACGACGTCCTCATCTGAAAAAACTTCATCTCACCGCGTCCCCGCGGCGGAGGAGCCTGGCTCCCCCGCCGCGGTCTTTGCGTTTTAGTAGGTGATGGCGCCGGTCGCCGGGTCGAAGACTATGGTGTAGCTGCCGGGAGCGACGAGGATGTTCTCGCCGGCGGCGTCGCCGTACCAGTACTCGTTGGCGACGCAGCCGCCCGCGCCGTAGGCTATCTTGAAGGCGACGTTGCCCTCGGTCCAGTCCTCGGTCTCCTCCTCGGTGAAGGTGACGTCGAGCGTGTAGGTGCCGTCGTCCTGGGCCTGCATCTTGTAGGCCGTGTTCTCGGCGTTGGCGTCGGCGGCCCAGCCCGCGTTGCCGCAGGTGCCCACGACGTAGTAGGCGGGCTCCTCAACGAAGAAGTTCTTCACGGTCGTCTGGTTGTCCTTGAGTTCTATCTCCAGCCAGACTATGTAGGTGCCGGCGGGGACGATGAAGTTCGGGGTGGCGGCGGGGTCCATGTTGCGCAGGTCGTACCAGTCGCCGTTGACGAGGTTCTTGACGCCGAACATGGCCGCGTCAAGGTCGTTCTGGGTGTCGTAGTCGGCCTCGGTGACGGTCAGCAGGTAGTACCAGATGTTGTCGTCGCCGTTCTTGAGCATCTTGAAGCTCTCGGGGTCCTCGCCCCAGTTGTTGAAGGTGCCCTGGAGCTGGAAGTCGAACTCGGGCGCGGCGAGCTCGGCGGCGTCGCCCAGGCGCTCGGCGGAGAGGGAGCAGAGGCTGATGGTCTCGGCGTCGGTCTTGAGCACGAGCTTGTAGAGGCCGGACTGGGCCACGACGATGTTGGCGCCGGAGTTGAAGGCGTCCTCACCGCCGGCGAAGTACTCGCTCTCAACAAGGTGGGAGGCGTCGATGGTGTCGGACCAGTTGTAGTCCTGGTCGATGACGGCGATCTTGAACTGGTCGCCCTCGTAGAGGTTGACCTCGATGGCGAAGACGTTGAACTCGCCCTCGACAGGCTGCAGCAGGAAGTCGTCCTGGGGCCAGGCCATGCCCCAGCCGTTGTCGGGATAGCCCGCGAGGCTGCCGGCCAGCATCCAGGCCCTCTCGTCCGCGACGGAGGACTGCCAGGCGACGAAGACGGAGGTGTCCGCCGTGACGGGGGCGCTCATGTCGTAGGGGATGACGAGGGCGGGCGTGGCGTAATAGCCCTGGATGACGTAGCCCTCTTTGCTGAGCTCGGGCTCGGCGACGGGCTGGCCCTCCTCGGCGTTGACCTCGGCGAGCACGGTGGTGCCGTCGCTGTCGTAGAAGGTGACCTTGAAGCCGCCGGAGGCGTCCCCGCCCGCCTCGCCGCAGGCGGCGAGCGCAAGGACCATCGCAAGGGCGAGCGCAAGGCAGAGCAGTTTGCGCATCTTTTTCATTTTTTGTCCTCCTTGAATATAAATAATTCCTTTTCCTCTCTGGCTGCCTTCGCTTTAAAGGGACTTGCTTAAGCGTTTAAGCAACCTCTTGTGAACATGATAATATACAAATATTGCCCTGTCAACGGCGGCATACCTGAAGCATATTTTTTGTATATTCCACCAGAAAATAGGCATAGTTTTTAAACACAAAAACGATAAGCCCGGCCCGCGCGGCCAAATGACCGCCGGAGCCGGGGCAAAAAGGGCGCAAAAATGCGCCCGGAGCCGCTTGAAAGCTCCGGGCGCTGGTGCGAGAGATGGGACTTGAACCCACACGCCTATAAATGAGACACAGGCACCTCAAGCCTGCCTGTCTGCCAGTTCCAGCACTCTCGCATATCCGCTGGGGAAAGGCGCATTTGGTATTATAGCAGAAACGCGGTTTTTGTCAAGAAGATTTTTCTCGTTTCACGAGTATTTTTGCCTCCGGACCGGATGCAGCTGCGCCGCGGTGAAGACGAGGGCTACTATGAGCACGAAGGCGAGCGCCGCCGCGCCCCAGTGCATGAGCAGGAGATAGCGCATCTTCAGATAGGCGTGGTAGCCGAGAAGGGAGGCGAACTCGCACAGGAGGGGCAGGAAGAAGTAGGCCGGCGCCGCGACTGCAAAGGCGAGGCTGAGTATGTCCGCCGCGTAGAAATACCTGTCGTGCATGTGAGGCAGCAGGAAGGGGATGCCGACGACAAGGATGAGCGCCCCGCCGAGCAGGGCCCAGTTCGTGATGGAGCTGCGGCGCCACCAGAACCAGGCGAAGACGGCGAACATCAGCGTGAAGGCTGCGGCAGTACCCAGCTTTGCCGCCAGGGCCTCGTCGGAGACGTCTCGCGCAAAGGCGAAGATGGAGGGGGAGTTGTAGTTGAGCGCGCTGCCCACGCTGCCCATCTGGTCGAAGTAGAGCGTGATGGTGTCGAGCACCGGCCGCCCGGCGAGAATGGCGGGCAGCATAAGCAGCATGTACACGGCGGGGAAAATGAGGAAATGCCAGAGCTTCACGCGCTTTGCGATGAGCAGCAGCACAAAGACGGGCATGATGAACACCGCCTGGAGCTTGAAGGCGAAGGAGCAGGCCATCGCCGCCATGCCGAGGGCAGGTTTCCCGGACATGCCCCAGTAGAGCGCGAGCAGGGCGAGGGAGACATAGATGCTGTCGCACTGGCCCCAGACGGCGCTGTTGAGCACCACGGTGGGCCAGAAGAGCACGGCGAAGTAGACGAAGAGCAGCCTCACCCGGCTGCGGGTGAAGAGCCCGGCCAGACGCATGGCCCCGAAGGCAAGCAGCACGTCGAAAAGGGTGGAAAGCAGCTTTATAAGATAGAGGTCGTCCGTCCCGAGATAGGAGAAGAGCGCGAGGAAGTAGAGGTACGGCACATTGTAGTTGCCCACTGAACCGGAGAGCGCGGCGAAGCCCCCGTTATCCCGGAAGTGCTGTACCCAGCGGGAGAGGAAGTCCTGATAGTCCAGCGTCTCGTAGCCGAAAAAGAGCGCCCGGACGGCGAAGGCCAGGGCCACGAGCCCCGCGCAGACGAGCACATGCGCAGGCTTTTTGAGCAGCCCGTCGAAATACAGCAGCAGCAGGGCCAGCCCCGCCTCCAGAAGCAGCAGAATGAATGCTAAAGCGTCCATATCGACCTCCACGCAAACAAAAAAGGCGGAGAAAACATCCCCGCCTGAAAAATCGTGAATTCTTAACAAAATGGCACTTGACATTAAGTGCAGTATGATGATACAATAACTTGCTATGTCTCCTGAGGACGGATATTATCCCATTTTCAGCTATATGTTTATTCTATCAGGTTTTCGTTAAATTGCAACAGAGCGCCGCAAACAACTGACAACCCTGCCGGGTGTACACAAGAATCCAACACAAGGAGTGTGCATTGATGCCAAAGGATATTTGCTACGGGAAGACGCTGCGTAAGAGCTTCGCGAGGAGCACTGAGATCCAGGACATGCCGAACCTCCTGGAGATCCAGAAGAAGAGCTATAAGTGGTTCCTCGACACGGGCCTGCGCGAGGTCTTCCGCGACGTGGACGCTGTGACGGACTACTCGGGCAACCTCGAACTGAGCTTTGTGGACTACTCCATGGACGAGAAGCCGAAGTATTCGGAAGAGGAGTGCAAGGCGCGCGACGCGACCTATGCGGCCCCTCTCAAGGTGAGCGTGCGTCTCCGCAATAAAGAGACGGAGGAGATAAAGGAGCAGGAGATCTTCATGGGCGACTTCCCGCTCATGACGGACGGCGGCACCTTTGTCATCAACGGCGCGGAGCGCGTCATTGTTTCGCAGATAGTCCGCTCCCCCGGCGTGTACTACGACAAGAAGACGGACAAGGCGCAGATATCCACCTACGGCACCACGGTGATACCCTACCACGGCGCCTGGCTGGAGTATGAGACGGACGCGAACGACCTCTTCTATGTCCGCATAGACAAGAACCGCAAGCTGCCCGTGACTCTGTTCCTCAAGGCCATGGGCCGCTATGATGCGGATAAGCCCTGCACCTGGCTGAGCTGCCTGCCGGACCCTGTTGCCGGCTGCGTGACGAGCGAGCAGCTCAAGGAGGTCTTCGCCAACGACGAGCGCATCGTCACCACCCTGGACAAGGACACCTTCGTCACCCGCGAGGACGCGCTGCTGGAGATATACCGCAAGCTGCGCCCGGGCGACCCCCCGACGGTCGAGAGCTCCGAGACCCTGCTGGACGGCCTGTTCTTCGACAGGAGGCGCTATGACCTCTTCGCTGTGGGCCGCTATAAATTTAATAAGAAGCTCGGCCTGGCCGGGCGCCTCATAGGCCACCAGCTGGCCGCCCCCGTGGCCGACCCCGTGACGGGCGAGCTCATTGCCGAGCCGGGCGAGGTCTTCACCCGTGAGCGCGCGGAGTATCTCGACTCCTGCGGCGTCACGGACGTGCTGCTGCACGCCGACGGCAGGGACGTGCGCGTGTTCACGAACGGCATGGTCGATATGCGCCACTTCGTCGATTTCGACCCCGCCGAGGTCGGCGTGAACGAGAAGGTCCGCCTCATCATCCTGCGCCAGCTCATGGAGCAGTTCGAAGGCGAGGAGCTCAAGGACGCCATCCGCGACAACATCGACATTCTCATCCCGAAGCACATCATCGTGGACGACATGTTCGCCTCGGTGAACTACCTCTGCTGCCTGGCCCACGGCATCGGCACGGCGGACGACATCGACCACCTTGGCAACCGCCGCGTGCGCAGCGTGGGCGAGCTGCTGCAGAACCAGTTCCGCATAGGCTTTAGCCGCATGGAGCGCGTCATCCGCGAGCGCATGACCCTGCAGGACCTCGACATCGTCACCCCGCAGAGCCTCATAAACATCCGGCCCGTGACGGCGGCCATCAAGGAGTTCTTCGGCTCCTCGCCGCTTTCTCAGTTCATGGACCAGACCAACCCCCTGGCCGAGCTGACGCACAAGCGCCGCATGTCGGCCCTCGGCCCCGGCGGCCTGAGCCGCGAGAGGGCGAACTTCGACGTGCGCGACGTCCACTACAGCCACTACGGCCGCCTCTGCCCCATAGAGACCCCCGAAGGCCCGAACATCGGCCTCATCAGCTACCTCGCCTCCTACGCCCGCGTCAACGAGTACGGCTTCCTCGTCACGCCCTTCCGCAAGGTCCGCAAGCCGGACTGCTGCGTGACGGACGAGGTCGAGTACATGACCGCCGACGTGGAGGACCGCTACATCGTCGCCCAGGCGACGGAGCCGCTGGACGAGAATGGCTGCCTCAAGAATAGGCGCATCACCTGCCGCCACCGCGACGAGATAATCGAAGTTGACCGCGAGCGCGTGGACTACGTCGATATCTCCCCGCGCATGATGGTCTCCATCGCGACGGCTATGATCCCCTTCCTGGAGAACGACGACGCCAACCGCGCCCTCATGGGCGCGAACATGCAGCGCCAGGCCGTGCCGCTCATGACCACGGAGGCGCCCATCGTCGCCACCGGCATCGAGCACAAGTGCGCCGTGGACTCCGGCGTCACCGTCCTCGCGGAGGACGACGGGTACGTCGAGAGCGTTTCCGCCACCAATATCGTCATCCGCTACGACTCCGGAGAGGTCAAGAATTATAAGCTCATCAAGTTCTCCCGCTCGAACCAGGGCACCTGCATCAACCAGCGCCCCGTCGTCGGCGCGGGCGAGCGCGTGGCGAAGGGCGACGTCATCGCGGACGGCCCCTCGACGAGCCACGGCGAGATAAGCCTCGGCAAGAACATCCTGGTCGGCTATATGAACTGGGAGGGCTACAACTACGAGGACGCCATCCTGCTCAACGAGCGCCTGGTCATGGAGGACGTCTTTACCTCCATCCACGTGGAGGAGTACGAGTGCGACGCGCGCGACACGAAGCTCGGCCCCGAGGAGATAACCCGCGACATCCCCGGCGTGGGCGACGACGCGCTGAAGTTCCTGGACGAGCGCGGCATCATCAGCGTCGGCGCCGAGGTCAGGAGCGGCGACATCCTGGTCGGCAAGGTCACGCCCAAGGGCGAGACGGACCTCACCGCGGAGGAGCGCCTGCTGCGCGCCATCTTCGGCGAGAAGGCCCGCGAGGTGCGCGACACCTCGCTGAAGGTCCCGCACGGCGAGAGCGGCATCATAGTCGATGTCAAGGTCTTCACCCGCGAGGCGGGCGACGAGATGAGCCCGGGCGTCAACCAGGTCGTCAGGGTCTATATAGCGCAGAAGCGCAAGATCTCCGTGGGCGACAAGATGGCCGGCCGCCACGGCAACAAGGGCGTCGTGTCGAGGATACTCCCGCGCGAGGATATGCCCTACATGCCGGACGGCACGCCGCTCGACATCGTCCTGAACCCCCTGGGCGTCCCGAGCCGAATGAACATCGGTCAGGTCCTGGAGGTCCACCTGGGCTACGCTGCCCAGGCCCTGGGCTGGAAGGTCGCCACGCCCATCTTCAACGGCGCCAACGAGGCCACCATCCGCGAGACGCTCAAGTTCGCCGGCCTGCGTGAGGACGGCAAGAGCTACCTCTACGACGGCCGCACGGGCGAGCGCTTCGACAACGCCGTCACCGTCGGCTACGTCTACTTCCTCAAACTGCACCACCTGGTGGACGACAAGATACACGCCCGCTCCACGGGCCCCTACAGCCTCGTCACGCAGCAGCCTCTGGGCGGCAAGGCCCAGTTCGGCGGCCAGCGCTTCGGCGAGATGGAGGTCTGGGCCCTCGAGGCCTACGGCGCGGCGTATACGCTGCAGGAGATACTCACCGTGAAGTCCGACGACGTCACGGGCCGCGTCAAGACCTACGAGAGCATCGTGAAGGGCCACAACATCCCGCAGCCCGGCGTGCCGGAGAGCTTCAAGGTCCTGGTGAAGGAGCTGCAGTCCCTCTGCCTAGACGTGAGGATACTCGACAAGGACGGCGAGGAGATAGAGCTCAAGGACGACGACGAGGACGACTACATCCCCGGCATGCGCGACGACTACCGCGCGGACGACAGCGAGATCGAAGAGGCCGGCTTCTCGATAGAGAACGTCCCGGAGGACGAACTTGAGCTGGACGGCCTTGACGACGAGAGCGACGACGACAGTTTCCCGGGCTTCTCGGGAGACGAGCTTGATATGGAGGAGGAATGAGCCATGAGCTATACACCCTTTGACGCCATCAAGATAGGCATAGCCTCCCCTGAGATGATACGCTCCTGGTCCTACGGCGAGGTCAAGAAGCCGGAGACCATCAACTACCGCACCCTGAAGCCCGAGCGCGACGGCCTTTTCTGCGAGCGCATCTTCGGGCCCACGAAGGACTGGGAATGCCACTGCGGCAAGTACAAGAAGATCCGCTACAAGGGCAAGATCTGCGACCGCTGCGGCGTCGAGGTCACGAAGGCCAAGGTCCGCCGCGAGCGCATGGGCCATATCGAGCTGGCCGCGCCCGTGAGCCACATCTGGTATTTCAAGGGCATCCCCTCCCGCATGGGCCTGCTGCTGGACATCACGCCGAGGATACTTGAGAAGGTGCTCTACTTCGGCGCCTATATCGTCACGGACCCGGGCGATACGCCGCTGGAGAAGTGCCAGATCCTCTCCGAGCGCGAGTACCGCGACATGCGCGAGAAGTACGAGGAAGACTTCGACGCCGGCATGGGCGCCGAGGCCATCAAGAAGCTGCTGCAGCAGATAGACTGCGAGGAGCTGTCCGTCAAGCTGCGCGAGGAGCTCGCCTCCGCGGGCGGCCAGAAGAAGGCCAAGCTCGTCAAGCGCCTGGAGGTCGTCGAGGCCTTCCGCCAGAGCGGCAACAAGCCGGAGTGGATGATAATCGACGTTCTGCCGGTCATCCCGCCCGAAATTCGCCCCATGGTCCAGCTCGACGGCGGCCGCTTCGCCACGAGCGACCTGAACGACCTTTACCGCCGCGTCATAAACCGCAATAACCGCCTCAAGAGGCTCATGCAGCTCAACGCCCCGGATATCATCGTCCGCAACGAGAAGCGCATGCTCCAGGAGGCCGTGGACGCCCTCATAGACAACGGCCGCCGCGGCAGGGCCGTCACCGGCGCCAACTCCCGCGCCCTCAAGAGCCTTAGCGACATGCTCAAGGGCAAGCAGGGCCGCTTCCGCCAGAACCTGCTCGGCAAGCGCGTGGACTACTCCGGCCGAAGCGTCATCGTCGTCGGCCCGGACCTCAAGATCTACCAGTGCGGCGTGCCGAAGGAGATGGCCATTGAGCTCTTCCGCCCCTTCGTCATGAAGAAGCTCGTCGAGGACGGCGTCGCCAACAATATAAAGTCCGCCAAGAAGATGGTCGATAAGCAGCGCACCGAGGTCTGGGACGCGCTGGACGTCGTCATCAAGGAGCACCCGGTGCTGCTCAACCGCGCGCCCACGCTGCACAGGCTCGGCATCCAGGCCTTCGAGCCCATCCTGGTCGAGGGCCGCGCGCTCCGGCTGCACCCCCTGGTCTGCACCGCCTACAACGCGGACTTCGACGGCGACCAGATGGCCATCCACGTCCCCCTGTCCGCCGAGGCCCAGGCCGAGGCCCGCATCCTCATGCTCTCCGCCAATAACCTCCTGCGCCCGCAGGACGGCCACCCCGTCACCGTCCCGACCCAGGACATGATCCTCGGCTCCTACTACCTCACCTATGTCCGCCTCGGCAAGGCCGAGAAGGGCGCGGAGCAGGTGTTCGTCACCGACGCCGGCGAGACCGGCCTGCCCGCGGGCGAGGTCGTGGACGCGGACGAGTTCGTGGCTGCGAACAAGGCCGCGAAGAAGGAGGGCAAAAAGGAGGCCGAGTACCGGCCCCTCAAGTCCTACGTCACCCCCGCCGAGGCCATCATGGCCTACAACTACGGCGATATCGGTATCCACGCGCCCATCCTCGTGCGCGTCGAAAAGACGATAGACGGCGTGCCCGCCCACAAGCTCATCCGCACCAGCGTCGGCCGCATCATCTTCAACGAGCCCATCCCCCAGGACCTGGGCTATGTGGACCGCAGCGACCCGGAGCATGCCTTCGACCACGAGATAAGCTTCCAGGTCGGCAAGAAGCAGCTGGGCGACATCATCGACCGCTGCATCCAGAAATACGGCTTCACCATTTCCGCAGAGGTGCTGGACAACATCAAGGCCCTCGGCTTCAAGTACTCCACCAAGGGCGCCATCACCATCTCCATTGCGGATATGACCGTACCTGACGCGAAGAAGACCCTCATCGAGGCCACTGAGAACAAGGTCCTCGACATTGAAAAGCAGTTCCGCCGCGGCTTCATCACGAACGACGAGCGCTACCGCCTGGTCGTTGACGAGTGGGAGCAGACGACGAAGGACGTCACCGGCGCCCTCCAGGACTGCCTGGACGAGTACAACCCCATCTATATGATGGCAAACTCCGGCGCCCGCGGCTCCATGAACCAGATCCGCCAGCTGGCCGGCATGCGCGGCCTGATGGCCAACACCGCCGGCAAGACCATCGAGATCCCCATCAAGGCGAACTTCCGCGAGGGCCTGTCGGTCCTGGAGTACTTCGTCTCCAGCCGAGGCGCGCGCAAGGGCCTGGCCGATACCGCCCTGCGTACCGCGGACTCCGGTTACCTGACCCGCCGCCTGGTCGATGTCTCGCAGGACGTCATCATCCGCGAGGACGACTGCGGCACCACCGAGGGCGTCTGGGCCTCCGCCATCTATGAGAAGGGCCAGGAGGTGCAGTCGCTTGCGGTCAGCATCCACGGCCGCTTCCCCGCCGTGCCGATAACGGACCCGCAGACAGGCGAGGTCATCTTCGGCACCGACCATATGCTCATGCCCGAGGACGCGGACGTACTTGCGGCCCACGGCATAGAGAAGGTCCTCATCCGCAGCGTCCTGGCCTGCAAGGCCAAGAGCGGCGTCTGCGCCAAGTGCTACGGCATCAACCTGGCCGTCGGCCAGCCGGTGAACCCGGGCGAGGCCGTCGGCGTCATCGCGGCGCAGTCCATAGGCGAGCCCGGCACGCAGCTGACGATGCGTACCTTCCACACCGGCGGCATAGCCGGCGACGACATCACCCAGGGCCTGCCCCGTGTCGAGGAGCTGTTCGAGGCGCGCAAGCCCAAGAAGATGGCCGTCCTGAGCGAGATAAGCGGCACCGTTTCCATAGAGGAGACGCGCAAGAATTCCATCTTCGCCATCACGGTGACGAACGAGGCCGAGGGCGACACCCGGGTCTACACCGTGCCCTATTCCTCAGGCATCCTCGTCTCGGCGGGGGACCACGTGGACAAGGGCCAGGAGCTCACCGCAGGCGCGCTCAACCCGCACGAGGTCCTGCGCATCCGCGGCATAGACGACGACGAGTTCGGCCGCCAGGGCGTGCGCAACTACCTCGTCCAGGAGGTCCAGAAGGTCTACCGCCAGCAGGGCGTCGATATCAACGACAAGCACATTGAGGTCATAGTCCGCCAGATGATGCGCAAGGTGCGCATAGAGGACGCGGGCGACACCAAGCTGCTGTCCGGCGCCACCGTGGACATCACGGAGCTGCGCGCCAGCAACGAGGAGATAGCCCGCCGCCGCGAGGCCGGGGAGCTGGGCGAGAACGGCGAGCCCCTGCGCGAGGCCACCTATACCCAGCTGCTCATGGGCATCACGAAGGCCTCCCTTGCAACGGAGAGCTTCCTGTCCGCCGCCTCCTTCCAGGAGACCACCAAGGTCCTCACCGAGGCCGCCATCAAGGGCAAGGTGGACCACCTTGTCGGCCTGAAGGAGAACGTCATCATCGGCAAGCTCATCCCCGCGGGCTCCGGCCTGGCCGTGTACCGCAACTTCGAGTCCAAGACGGACGAGGAGATGGAGTCGGCTCCGGAGGAGTACGTGGACCTCTCCGTCCTCGTGAACCGCTCCAACGCGCTGTAATAATCCCAAGCCCCGGCCCGGAAGCTCTGCCTCCGGGCCGGTTTTTTCAAACTTAATGATTTTGTAACAAGAAGGAGATTGTTCTCTTAACATATTGCGGGTAATATAAGTCCTGCAAGCAAGGGTTTCTTCTTTTTCATTTCATGATCCTCTTTTGGCCGCGCGGCGAAGTCCGCGCGGCCCTCCTTTTGCCGGAGCAAAAAATGCTTGCAATGGAAGGCCGTATATGTTATTATACTAATGTTAGTTATGTAGTTTTCGTCTTGAGTGGGTCCCGCCCACTCTTTTTGTTGGGGAAAAACAAACTGTCAGAACATGGCAAAGGAGCGCGCGATGAGCAAAGTCACAGATACAGTCCTGGCGCTGGCGAAGCCGGCGGCGGAGGCCGCGGGCTGCGAGGTCTGGGACGTGGAGTATGTAAAGGAAGCCGGGGCCTGGTATCTCCGGGTGTATATCGACAAGGCCGGCGGCGTCTCGATAGACGACTGCGAGGCCGTCTCCCGCGCTCTGGACCCCATCCTGGACGAGGCGGACCCCATCCCGACGAGCTATATCTTCGAGGTGTCCTCCGCGGGGGTGGAGCGGGAGCTGAAGCGCCCCTCGGACTTTGAGAAGTTCATGGGCTCCCAGGTGGAAGTGCGGCACTATCAGCCGGTGGAGGGCGCGAAGTCGCATACCGGCCTGCTCCGCGGCTGGGCGGACGGGGCCGTTACGATAGATATAAACGGCGTGGAAAAGACCTACCAAAAAGCTCAGGTCGCCCAGGTGCGGCTGAGCGTGACGATATGATAAAGGGGCGCAGTTAGAATGAACGCAGAATTCTTCGCCGCGGTGGAGGACATAGAGAAGGAAAAGGGCATACCCCGCGGGTACATGTTCGAGAAGATACAGCAGGCCATGCTGGCCGCCTTCCGGAAGGACAACCCGGAATACGGCGAAAACGTGGAGGTAATACTGGACGAGGGCAAGAAGCGCATCGAGCTCGTCATCAACAAGACCGTCGTGGACGAGGTCGAGGACCCGACGGCGGAGCTGGACCTGGACTCCGCGCACAAGCTCTCGAAGAAGGCGAAGGTCGGGGACGTCATCTCCATCCCTGTTGAGACGAAGAAATTCGGCCGTATCGCCGCCCAGGCCGCCAAGCAGGTCATCATCCAGGGCATCCGCGAGGCGGAGCGGAGCATAATCTATGACGAGTTCACCTCGAAGGAGCACGAGATACTCACGGGCGTGGTCTCCCGCATAGAGCCGCGCACCGGCGGGGTGTCCATCAAGATAAGCTCCAACTCCGAGTTCACGGAGGCCATGCTCTCCGCGAGCGAGCGGATAAAGGGCGAGGAGCTGCACGAGGGGGACCGCATCAAGGTCTACGTTGTGGAGGTCCGCAAATCCACCCGCGGCCCGCAGGTACTCATATCTAGGACGCATCCCGGCCTTGTAAAGCGCCTGTTCGAGCTGGAGGTGCCGGAGATATTCGACGGCACGGTGGAGATAAAGTCCATCGCCCGCGAGGCGGGCAGCCGCACGAAGATGGCCGTCTGGAGCGAGGACCCGGCTGTGGACCCGATCGGCGCCTGCGTCGGTCCGAGGGGCGGCCGCGTGGCCAGCATAGTGGAAGAGCTGGGCGGCGAGAAGATAGACATCGTGAAGTACAGCGAGCAGCCCGAGGAATACATCGCCGCGGCCCTGGCCCCGGCGGAGGTCGTGAGCGTGACGCTGCTGGACGAGGGCAAGAGCTGCCGCGTCATAGTGCCGGACAGCCAGCTCTCGCTGGCTATAGGCAAGGAGGGGCAGAACGCCCGCCTCGCCGCGAAGCTGACAGGCTACAAGATAGATATAAAATCCGACGCCGAGGTTTGAACCCGGCCGGAACGCCGCCTGAAGGAGGGTGAGCAGCCGTGCAGAAGAAAATACCCATGCGGCAATGCCTCGGCTGCCGCGAGATGAAGCCGAAGCGGGAACTCCTGCGCGTGGTGCGCTCGCCGGAGGGCGAGGTCGCCTTTGACGCGCGCGGCAAGCTGCCGGGGCGGGGGGCCTACGTCTGCCCGAACCCGGACTGCTTCAAAAAGGCGGTGAAGACCCGCGCGCTCGACAGGGCGCTCGAGGTGAAGATACCGGAGGAAGTAATGGAAAGGCTCGCGGGCCAGCTGGAGGAGACGCAAGACGGACAGGGCTCTTAACTATCTCGGCCTGATGCGGAGGGCCGGGAAGATCGAAATAGGCGAGACAGGCACGGGCGCGGCGGTGAGAGCCGGACGCGCGCGGCTGCTGCTCCTGGCGGCGGACGCCTCGGAGAACGCGCGAAAGCGTGCCGAGGGCTATCTGTACGGCCGCCGGGCGCTGCTGGTGCTGCTGCCGTATGCAAAGGCGGAGCTTGAAGCCCAGCTGGGCAAGAGCGGCTGCAGCATGGCGGCGTGTACTGATTTTGGGTTGTCGGCAGCCTTTTTAGAGGCGCTGGCCGAAAAAGCGCCGGAAGAATACGGGCCGCTCTCGCTTGAGATGGAGCGCCGGGCCGACAAGGCCGCGAGACGCAGGGCCGCAGGGCCAAAAAGGAAACCGGGGAGGGAACACCATGAGTAGTTTTGACAAGTACAGGGTACACGAGCTGGCGAAGGACTTCGGCATGACCTCAAAGGCCATCACCGAGATATTGACGAAGTACGCCACGACCCCCAAGAACCACATGCAGGTGCTGGAGGATCAGGAGCTCTCCCTTGTTTTCGAGTATCTGACGCAGCAGAACCAGTGCGCCTCCATGGAGGACCTGTTCAAGGTCCCGGAGACGCCGAAACCCGCGCCGAAGAAGGCGGAGCCCGCAGCGCAGCAGGCTCAGGCGCAGCAGGCCGCGCCCCAGCAGGAGCGCCAGCAGCATAAACGACAGGGAAAA
>OGXT01002608.1_pt1 | contig 13975 bp, 9 predicted proteins | sample 1576361 | NCBI WGS metagenome assembly OGXT01 (sample SAMEA3541514, study PRJEB24748) | human gut metagenome | biome: human gut; feature: human-associated habitat; material: faeces | place: China | collected 2012 | reverse complement strand
CTTCCAAGGGGTGCCAATAACAGGACTCGTCATGTGTACTCCTGTACTCCTGCACTGTGATGTGCGATTGTTTATTTCCTTAGGTCATGAGCCATGCCTAAAACCTTGCGGTTACGCGGTATGCCTCATTTCCAGTCACTTGCACATATTACGAGCGCGGTTCGACTTTTTGCTGTTTTTTTGCGACTGTGTGTTCAATTGTTATTTTTCTGTACGCAAATGTGTGCTTTTATCGGGATTTTTGTGCGTACTTCACACTCTATCAAAAAGATTGAAAAACGGCTCAAAATCAACGTTTTTAGTCGGTTAACACATGTTTCCCACGTTCGTTTCCCTAGATACACACGCGGCGTGTTGAGTAGGTGGGAGTAAGCAATTGTGAGATTCGTTCATTCTCCGTTCACGTGTTTCCAATGTCTCCTTGCAACGTCACAATAGAGCAGTTAGTATTGTTCGTTTCTTGATACCTCATATTAAAGGGAGAGTGTTATGGCTGCAGGTCCTGTGCTCGTTGTCGATTTCGGAGCCCAGTACGCCCAGCTGATCGCACGTCGCGTGCGTGAGGCCAATGTTTATTCGGAGCTCGTGCCGCATTCCATGCCGGTCGATGAGATGCTGGCCAAGGATCCGCAGGCCATCATCCTGTCCGGTGGCCCCGCTTCCGTGTTCGAACCGGGCGCTCCGCGCGTCGACAAGAAGCTGTTCGACGCGGGCGTTCCGGTGCTCGGCATCTGCTACGGCTTCCAAGCCATGGCATATGCGTTGGGCGCGGATGTCGACAAGGCCGCCCTAGGCGAATACGGCAAAACGGAAACCACCATCGACAAGGCGGAGGGTCTGCTCGACGGCTCTCCCGCAGAGCAAAGCACGTGGATGAGCCATGGCGTGGCCGTCAAGACCGCGCCGGAAGGCTTCGAAGTGCTCGCCCACACCGAAGGCGCACCGGTCGCCGCCATGCAGGACGAGTCCCGCAAACTGTACGGCGTGCAGTGGCATCCAGAAGTCAAGCACACTCCGATGGGCCAGAAGCTCATCGAGAACTTCCTGCACAAGTGCGCCGGCCTCGGCGATAACTGGAACGCGTCCAACATCATCGAGGACCAGGTCAAGAAAATCCGCGAGAAGGTCGGCGACGCCCAGGTGATTTGCGGCCTGTCCGGCGGCGTCGACTCCGCCGTCGCGGCGGCTCTGGTGCATAAGGCCATCGGCGAGCAGCTCACCTGCGTGTTCGTGGACCACGGTCTGCTGCGCAAGGGCGAGGCCGAGCAGGTCAAGCATGATTTCGTCAAGGCCACCGGCATCAAGCTCATCGCCGTGGACGCCTCCGAAGACTTCCTCACCGCGTTGAAGGGCGTGAGCGAGCCGGAGAAGAAGCGCAAGATCATCGGAGAGAAGTTCATCCGCACTTTTGAGAAGGCGCAGCGTCAGGTCATCGAAGAGGCCGGTGCCTCCGGCAAGGAAGTCAAATTCCTCGTGCAGGGCACGCTGTATCCGGACGTCGTAGAGTCCGGCTGCGGCGATGGCGCGGCCAACATCAAATCGCACCACAATGTGGGCGGCCTGCCGAAGGACATCAAATTCCAGCTCATCGAGCCGCTGCGCACCCTGTTCAAGGATGAGGTGCGCGCCATTGGCACCGAACTCGGTCTGCCGGATGAGATTGTCTGGCGTCAGCCATTCCCGGGTCCGGGTCTCGGCATCCGCATCATCGGCGAAATCACCAAGGAACGTCTTGACTTGCTGCGCGAAGCTGATGCCATCGCACGTGAGGAGCTTTCCAAGGCCGGCCTCGACCGCGACATCTGGCAGTGCCCGGTCGTGCTGCTTGCCGACGTGCATTCCGTGGGCGTGCAGGGTGACGAACGCACCTACGGCTCGCCGATCGTGTTGCGTCCGGTGTCGTCCGAAGACGCCATGACCGCCGACTGGTCGCGTATCCCGTACGACGTGCTCGCCACCATCTCGACGCGTATTACCAACGAATGCCGTCAGATCAACCGCGTGGTGCTTGACTGCACTTCCAAGCCGCCGGCAACCATCGAATGGGAGTGAGCCCGCAGGCTTGACGCATAGCGGAAGGGGCTTTCCACAAACTATTCTTGTGGAAAGCCCCTTCCGCTATGTTACGGAAACAAGTCCGCTCTCGTCAGACGGACCGAACGTCCCCCGACGTCACTTTTGCATATCCGTCAAACAAGCATGTCATTCCACAGATCCACGAAATTCGGTAGGGTTTTCGCCGTCGTGGCGACGTTCTTCACTTGGATGCCTTTGATGCGTAGGCCAAGCATCGCCGCGAATGTGGCCATACGATGATCGGCATAAGTCTCCATCACGGATGGTCTAAGACGATTCGCCGACACAGGGGTTATCTCCAATCCATCGGGCAGTTCGTGGGCAGCTCCCCCAACGCGCGTAATCTCGTTGGCCAAAGCCTCCAGACGGTTCGTCTCATGCCCTCGTAAATGACCGATGCCGATCATGCGGGTAGGCTTGTCCGCAAAAACCAGAATCGCTGCAAGCGACGGCGCGATCTCACCTGCCGCCGTCAAGTCGAAATCACCTAGGCCGCTGACATGACCGTTGCCGGTCACTTCGCAGTACCGGACGTCGTCAATCACCGGGAAGCTGATCTCGGCTCCCATACGTTCCAAATATCCCGGAAGCATGCCTCCGGGTTGCGTAGTGGATTCCGGCCAATGAGGTACGCGCACGGTTCCTCCGGCGATGAGCGCTGCGCCAAGGAACGGGGCGGCATTCGACAGGTCAGGTTCGACCGTCACAGTTTCGGGCAACTGCACGGCTCCCGGCTGCACGGTCCACACGCGAGCGTGTTCGTCTGCGTTGACACGCACGCCGGAACCATGCAGATCGGCCACGGTCATGCGAATATGCGGCAAACTCGGCGTCTTCTCCCCCGTGTGATGCAGTTCCAAACCGCCTGGCACTCGAGAGCCGATGAGCAATAGTCCTGAAATGAACTGCGAGGATCCCGAAGAATCAATGCTGACCACGCTCGGCTCAGCGCACTGGCTCACCGTTTGAGGTGGAGTGATTGTAAATGGCAGTCGACCTTCCTCGCCGTGGTATTCGATACATGCCCCCAACTGTTCAAGACCGTCCAACACCGGCTTCATCGGACGCGCGTACGCCTGCTCGTCACCGTCGAAAGCCACAGGACCGTCCGCGAACATGGCAAGACCGGGCACAAAGCGCATCACCGTTCCCGCAAGACCGCAGAACACCTTCGTACCACCGTGGAACCGGCCGTCGGACGGCGGCACCACTGTAACCGTGGTGTCAACCTGCTCGTCGATTTCGCAGCGCACTCCCAACGCGCGCAACGCGTCCATCATCAACTCGGTGTCACGTGAACGCAATAGACCGACCAATCGCACGGGTCGATGTCCGAGCGCCGCGAGAATGAGATAACGGTTCGACAGTGATTTGCTGCCCGGTACCACCACAGTGGCGTTCAACGGTTTGCCGGCATACGGTGCCGGCCACAGGTTCTCATGAAGTGCTTCCATATGGTTCATGGTAACCAAACCATGTGGAAAACGCCGCGCCCGTCTCGCATAGGTCGTCTTCCTGGCATGTTCCACAAATACATTCCTTTTTCATAAGACAACGCAATGTAATACGATGCTGTCATGGAGCATTTCATTTCACGTTGGTTGGTTTTGACCATTGCGGCCGGGGTCATGGTCACACTGCTTCCCGGCATGCACGCCGTTGGCGAACCACCCATTCTCGGCATCGGCGCGTTCGCGTTGTTCCTTGCGTTGATCAACGCGTCGATCAAACCGATCGTGCACACCATCGCATTGCCATTTTCGATTCTCTCGTTCGGACTAATCGCGTTAATCATCAACTGGCTGTTCATGGAGCTTGCGTCTTGGCTGGCCATAAGCCTGTTCGACGTAGGAGTAACCATCGATGGATTCTGGTGGTCCGTAATCGGATCGCTGATTATGGCCATCGTCTCCGGCATTGTCGGCACCGTCATTCAGGACTGATGCGATCGCGTATATAACTAAATGTCCTCCGCAATCTATCCGATTGCGGAGGACATTACTTTCGTTGTCGGGCTGACAGGATTTGAACCTGCGACATTCTGCTCCCAAAGCAGACGCGCTACCAAACTGCGCTACAGCCCGTTCATGCACTCCCGCACGTGGCAGGTGAACACGAGTTTCCATTGTAGCGTATGGTAGGACAACGACAGGCTAGAATGGCAAATACTGGAGGGAACGCGCATGGGACGTCATCAGCAAGCCGAGGCTTCAGGCATCATTTCCTTCATGGCATGCGCCACTCTTGCATGGATCGCCATGGACCTATATCTGCAATTCGCTCCCGCCATCTGGCGTGTCACCCAACGCCTGTTCACCGTGTGTGCCGGAATCACCGCGGGATGTGGAGTCATCTCGTTCACCTTGGGGTATGCGCGCAACTCCAGGTCGATGACGTTGAAACATGGCTGGACCATTCCTATTCGCCGTATCTTCGAGATACTCGCTTTGTCCGTGGTCTACGCGTCGACCATTTTCGTCACGGCGTTCATGCTGCTTTCCATTGCCAGCAACATGATGGGGTTGCGCACGTTAAAAGGCTATCTGACTGCGCTCTGCGCCGCGATCTCGGGGGTCGTAGGCTATGTCACGTTCGTACAGGCGGAACTCATGAATGCCAAGACCATCGCATCCTTGTTGCCGTTCTTCGTGGTTTCCGGTGTCAGCATCGCAGGATTGACGTCCGATGATCCATACTGGTACAACAACAATTTCTCCCAATTGGGCGATCGAACCACTTTTGCTGCTCGTATGTTCAATTCGACATTGATGTTGGCCGGCGTCTGCATCGTCATCATCAGCTATTTCGCGATTTCGGAGCTCATCACCACGCACCGTCTGCAGATGCAGTATCTGTCTGCAAGCGATGAAAAAGAAGCTCCCAAACACTTCAAGGCGCGGATTCTTCTGCTATCGACCATGCTGACGCTCGCAGGCATCGCCTTCATCGGCATCGGCATGTTCCGTTACACGCCGCATCCGATTCTGCACAACGTATTCGCCCGCGGTCTTCCCTGCCTGATGAGCGTGCTGATGATCGCGCTGCCTTGGCTGGCCCCGCAGCTTTCAAAAGTAGTATATGTGATTTCAGACCTAGCTATCGTGATCGGGGCTCTTGCCGGGTTCCAGTGGTTGGCGGGGCGTAACACGTTGACGAACGTCGAGGCTCTTGCCGGCATGATGTTTCTGGGCTGGTTCATCATCTTTTCACGGCAGATTGCGGCCATCGAATCCGATCGTGTGCAGACGCAGCTTATTCTGGCGCAAACCAAGCGGACAGAATCCGTCGAGGATCTTGCGGAGGTCAGCGAAACCGTTCCTGGAACCGTTTCCCGACTCTCGTCGGAAGTCTAATTCTCGTAACGGTTCACGAGCACAGTCCACAAACAATACGGCGAGGTGTCACCCGTACGGATGGCACCTCGCCTGTTCTCATGGCTATCAGAAATCGTAGTTCTTTGTGGTGGGCTTTCTATCGCTCATCAGCAACAGGAAGCTTCTCGACTGCGCCGTGATCGCGAAGCCGGCCTCATAGTTGAGTTCCGGACCCTTCGGATTATGCGTGTCGACGACCAGACGCCATTTCTTGCCATACCGCTCGTCCGGCAAGGTGAACATAATCGGCTCGTAATGCGCGTTGAAAATCAGGATGAAGTTATTGTCCACCATCTGGTTGCCATACCAGTCGGCTTCCGGAATATCGGAACCGTTCAGATAGATCATCACCGAGAACGCGTGGGTATTGGACCAATCTTCCATGTCCATGATGGAACCGGTGTGGTCCATCCATTCGACCTGCGGAATCTTATCGTCCGGGTCTCCTGGCTCGCGGCCGGTGAAGAAACGACGACGGTGGAGCACCGGGTGCTCGAGTCGCAGATGAATCAGCTTCGAAACGAACTCAAGCAGATCCTTCTGACTATCGTCAAGATCCCAATTGGTCCATGAAATGGCGTTGTCCTGGCAATAGGCATTGTTGTTGCCCTGTTGCGTGCGTGCCACCTCATCGCCGCCGCAGATCATCGGAATGCCCTGACTGCACAGCAGCGTCGCGAACATGTTGCGCATCTGCTGTTGCCGCAGGTCGTTGACGTCCTTGATGGTGGTCGGGCCTTCGACACCGCAGTTCCAGGAACGGTTGTTGCTTTCGCCATCCCTATTGCCTTCGCCGTTGGCGTCGTTATGCTTCTCGTTGTAGCTCACCAAATCGTTCATGGTGAAGCCATCATGTGCGGTGATGAAGTTCACGGAAGCCACCGGACGGCGGCCGTTCATCTGATACAGGTCGGAGCTGCCCATCAGACGGCTGGCGAATTCCGGTAGCGTCGATGGTTGCGAACGCCAGAAGTCACGCACGCAATCACGGTAGCGGCCGTTCCATTCGGACCAGCTGGACGGGAAGCCGCCCACCTGATAGCCGCCGGAACCCAAATCCCAAGGTTCGGCGATGAGCTTGACACGGGAGATGACCGGATCCTGTTCGACGATGTCGAAGAAGGCGGACAGCTTGTCGACTTCCTGGAACTGGCGGGCCAGCGTGGCCGCAAGATCGAATCGGAAACCATCGACATGCATTTCGGTGACCCAGTAGCGCAGGCTGTCCGTGATGAGCTGCAGCGCGTGCGGCGAGCGCATCAGCAGGGAGTTGCCGGTGCCGGTCGTGTCGAAGTAGTGGCGTCGGTCGTTGTCGACCAGACGGTAGTAGGCACCGTTGTCGATGCCTTTGAAGCTTAGGGTCGGGCCGAGGTTGTTGCCTTCGGCGGTGTGGTTGTACACCACGTCGAGGATCACTTCCATGCCGGCGCGATGGTAGGCCTTGACCATGGATTTGAATTCGTTGACCTGCTCGCCGCGTTGTCCGGAGCTTGAGTACGCGTTATGAGGCGCGAAGAAGCCGATGGTGTTGTAGCCCCAGTAGTTGCTCAGGCCTTTTTCCTGCAGGAAGCTGTCGTTGACGAACTGGTGGATCGGCATAAGTTCGATGGCGGTGACGCCGAGCTTCCTCAGATATTCGATGACCGATGGATATGCGAGGCCCGCGTAGGTTCCACGGATGTCCGGCGGCACGTCCAGGTTGAGATTGGTCATGCCACGCACATGGGCTTCGTAGATTACCGAATCATGGTAGGAGATGTTCGGATGTTGGTCGTTGCCCCAGTCGAAATACGGATTGACCACGGCCGATTTCATGGTATGCGGCGCGGAATCCAGCGTATTCATGCTGGTGACGTCCTCAGGGCTTTTGAACCAATACGAATAGAGGCTTTCGTCACCGTCGATGTTTCCCTCGATGGCTTTTGCGTACGGGTCGAGCAGCAACTTGTTCGGGTTGCACCGCAGGCCCTTTGCTGGATCATACGGACCGTACACACGATAGCCGTACCGTTGCCCGGGTTGTATTCCCGGCAGATAGTTATGCCATACGTAGGAGTTCTGCTCCGTCATTTCCACTCGGGTCTCACGGTCTTCCTCATCGAAAAGACAAAGCTCGACTTTCTGGGCCACTTGAGAGAAGAGGGCGAAATTCACGCCGGCGCCGTCGTAGCTCGCACCGAGTGGATACATCGATCCAGGTCTGATTTGCATAATTCAAGTATCGCACGTTTTGCGAGTTGAATTCGTTATTTCGTTTATTCCGGCGATTGTTTTTACAATTCGAAACCTGCAGGCCGCTATTGTTGCCGCATTCTGCGAATTTGCTCATGCAAAATGGCGATCTCCGAATTGGAGGCCGTGATGTGCGTGTCTCGTAGCTGCTTCCACGGGATCCAAGCAGATTCGACATGCTCGTCGGCGTCGAAATGCCGTTCGACGGCCTGCCAGTGGCGCAGGTGCACCACCATGATGTTGGCCAGTTCGTCGGTCATGCCTTCGGATGAATAGAATTGCCCGACATGGTCGATATCGCAACTGTTTTCGTCGATTGGCTCGACGCCGGTCTCTTCGCGCAGCTCACGCAATGCGGCCGCATCGACCTCTTCCCCGTCATCGATGAGTCCTGCCGGCAGACCGTAGGCGAAGGCGTCGCAGCCGACACGGTATTCTCGTTCGACCAAGTACAAATCCTGCGCGCAGTCATGCACCAGCATGACCACACAGGGCGCGTGCCGCATCACCTGTCTGCGGATCACGGTTTGTCCGCCGTCTCGTGTCTGCAACGCGATACGCATGTCCTCCACGCCGAAAATCGCGCCTTGATACACGTGCTCTCTGCTGAGTACTGTGGCCGGTCTGGTCATGTCCACGCCATCGCTGGATTCGTTCAGCGACATATCCATGCTGGTCGTATCGGACATCGTCGTTCAGCGTTCCTGCCCGCAGGACGGCAGTATCAGATTCCAGGGATCGGTGTTCATGGAAATCCAGCGGACGGTGGGGATGTCTCCGGTCGCCTCAGATACGGCACGAGGCACATCGCCCATGGCGTATTGGAACCATATGGATTCGATGGCGCTGTGTGGCGTGTTGATGAACATCGGACGAACAGTGGCGTCGCCTCGGCCGAGTTCGATGTCCGCGGCACGCATGGACGCCTCATAGCGCGCCTGCTCGATGGCATCGGTCACCGGATGATGGCGCAGATCGCTGGTCACATACACATCGACGCCTGCGGCACGCACTTCATCGAACAGGGAATCGCCCGAGCCCGGCAATACCGCCACCGTGCCGATCGTCGCGTCAAGGTCGCCGCACACCTGCACGCCAAGTTCGGTGTATGGCAGCGCGTCGGCCACACGACGGGCGAAATCACGCAATGCGATCGGCTCCTGCAACCGGCCGACACGGCCCAATCCGACCGGATGTTCGGCTTTCGGATCTTCGATGGGTACCAGCGGACGCTGTTCGATCAGGCCGAACGCGTCGGCGGCGGCCATGCTGACTCCTCGGTAGGAGGCATCGGCATTGGTGTGCCCAACCCACAGCGCGCAACCGGCGAGGTTGAGCTTCCGGACGATCTCACCACGGAATCCTAGTCCGGAGACCGCATGCACGGAACGGAAGAACAGCGGATGGTGGCAGATCAGCAGGTCGATGCCTCCGGCGATAGCCTGGTCGATCACCGCCATGGATGGGTCCGCCGCGAACGCGATGTTGCGCACGTCGTGGCGAAGGTCTCCCACGATGAGTCCCGGCTCATCCCATTGTTCCGCGTATCGCAGCGGATACAGCGTTTCAAGCACATCCACGACCTGCTTCAGCGTTGCCACAATCTTCCTTCTTTCTTTTTTAATCAGCCTTCGATTATCCGACGGGAACGGATCAGTGGGCCGCCAATTGCCAATCGGAACCGATGCCCGTCGATACGTCCAACGGAACGGCCATGGTGACGGCATGCTCCATGGCATCCTTCACCAGCGCGGTGGCCTGCTTCTCCTCACCGGGCGCGATCTCCACCACAAGTTCATCATGAATCTGCAGTATGAGGCGACTTCCAAGGTTCGCTTCCTGCAGTGCGTCATACGCACGAATCATGGCGATTTTCATGATGTCCGCCGCCGAGCCTTGGATAGGCGCGTTCAACGCGGCGCGTTCGGCCGCGTCCCTCACGGCACGGTTCGGCGATTTGAGACCGGGGAAATACCTGCGCCTTCCGAAAATGGTTTCGGTATATCCTTTTTCGCGTGCGGACGAGACAAGCGATTCAAGGTATTCATGGACTTTGCCAAAAGTGGCGAAATACTGGTTTTTCAGCGATTCGGCTTCTTTGGGCTTGATCTTGAGCTGCTGGGCAAGTCCATACGTGCTCAGACCGTAGGCAAGTCCATAGCTCATCGCCTTGACGTGGCTACGCTGATCGGACGTGATGTCGTCAACGGGAATGCCGTAGACCAAGCTGGCCACATACTTATGGAAGTCCCTGCCGGAGCGGAAGGCCTCTATCAACGCCTCATCACCGGAAAGGTCGGCCATGATGCGCAGTTCGACCTGCGAGTAGTCGGAGCTCAGCAACGATTCGAAGCCCTCTCCCGGCACGAACGCGGATCGAATCTCACGACCTGCGGGATCCCGGTTCGGAATGTTCTGCAGGTTTGGATCGACGGAGCTCAATCGTCCGGTGGCTGCCACCGTCTGTTCGAAAGTGGTGTGGATGCGACCGTCATGACGGTTTGTGGCGTCGATCAACGTCTGCACGATCTGCTTGAGCTTGTTCTTTTCACGATGCATCAGCAACGCGTCAAGGAACTGGCATGCGCGGTCGTTATCGTACGAGCGGTCACGCAAGGTCTGCAATGCCGCGGCATTGGTGGTGTATGAACCGGACTTGGTTTTTTTCGTCGGTTTCAATCCCATGTCTTCGAACAGGATCTTCTGCAGCTGTTTGGGGCTTTGCAGGTTCACCTGCTCCCCCGCGAACTGCCACGCCGTTTCCTGTGCCTGGGCAGCGTCGGCGGCAAGTTGGTCGCGCATCTGCACCAGACGTGTCATATCCACTTGGGCGCCGACCTGTTCCATGCCATGCAGGACCTGAGAGACCGGAAGCTCAATGGATTTGAGGAGACCGAATTGTTCGCGCTTATCCAGCACACCGGCCAAATATTCGGCCAAAAGCCCCACGATTGCGGTGCGGGTGAGTATCAGCTCGTCGTTCTTGGAATCGTTTTCCTCAGGCTCGTCGAAGTCCAAGGTCCCCTGTGTCGCGGCTTCGGCTTGTGCTTCGATGTGCAGATCAAGGAAATGGGCCGCAGCCTGTTCCAGCGTGTCCGCGTGGAAATCCGGGTGGGCAAGATATCCGGCGAGCTTGGTGTCGAACAATGGTTCCGGAAGTTCCACGCCGATGCTGCCCAGCAGATGCGCATGTTCTTTGTAACCGTGCACGACCATGGAATGGTGATAGCGGTCGAACAGCCTTTGCAGGCATTGCACCATATCCGGACTGAATACGTCGATGCGAATGGCTTCGCCGTGCACGGCGATCATCAATGTCGAAAGAGAGGCTTCTCCGGGTTTGCTCGTGCCTTCGGCGTAAAGCGTCCAGGACTGTTTCACCTTGTCCGTGCAGCGGGTCGAAGAATCGATTTCGAAGCCGAATTCCGGAATGTCGTTGGAGGAGCGTTCATGGCGTTCGTGCAGATGTTCCTGCACCACGGGGAAATGGTTTTGGACCCATGTCTCCACCACATGCGGATCGTTGACGTCTTCGACATGTGGCAGCTCGAGCTTGCTGGATTCGTGCACGTCCCCGGATGGTTTGTCCGCATTGAACGTTTTGAGCACGCGATTCTTGGTCCGAACACCGAATTCGAGCTTGGTGAATAGATCGTCGAGTTGACCAGCGTCGACTTGTCCAAATGTCAGGTCGGATACCGACACGCCAAGATCAAGGTCACGAACCAAAGCGTTCACGGAACGGTTCAGTTTGACCTGTTCGATGTTTTCGCGCAGGGCTTCGCCTTTTTTGCCGCTGATCTCGTCGGCGTGTTCGATGATCTGCTCAAGTCCGCCGTACTGGTTGATCCATTTGGCCGCGAATCCGTCGCCGACTCCGGGAACGCCGGGGATGTTGTCAGCGGTTTCTCCGCGCAAGGCGGCCAGATCCGGGTATTGCGCGGGAGAGACATGATATTTCTCCTGCACGGCATCCGGGGTCATATGTTTGAGGTCTTTGAAATGGTGGCCGGGATACAGCACGGTGATGTCGTCGTTGATCAGCTGGAAAGCATCACGGTCGCCGGACAGCACCAATGTGCGGTAGCCTGCCTGGTCGCCCATGCTGGCGAGCGTGCCGATCACATCGTCACCTTCGTAACCGGGTTTTTCGATGTATGTGACGCCCAAGGCCGTCAGCATCTGCTGGATTAATGGCAGCTGGCTGAGCAGTTCCTCGGGGGCCGCGTCGCGAGTTCCTTTGTACTGCGGCAGCATCTGGTTGCGGAACGTGCCGCCCTTCACATCGAATGCGACGGCAAGATGGTCTGGATGTTCGGCATCGATCACCTGCGAAAGCATGGTGGCGAATCCCCAGACCGCGTTGGTGGCCTGACCTGATGATGTACTGAAATTCTCTACGGGTAAGGCAAAAAAAGCGCGGAACGCCAAAGAATGGCCGTCAACGACCAATAGCGTTCCGCGTGAAGTGCCTTCCACAGTTGGTGTGTTAGCGCTCATCCTCTGCTTCCGACTTCTGTTCGCCATACTTGGCGATGATGGCCATGGCCAGACGCTTCTTCGGAATGCGCTGGTCCATGGAGGTCTTCTGAATCCAACGGAAAGCGCCCTGTTCGGAGAAGTCCGCCTTGTCCATCAGCAGGCCCTTGGCGCGGTCGACGAGCTTGCGCTCCTCCAGCGTTTCTTCGGCCTTCTTCAGCTGCTCTTCGGCCTTCTTCAGCTGTTCCTCGGTTTCCTGCAGTTTGGACTCGCTACGTTCGACATTGTCAAGCAGATCGTTGATTTCGGCGAAACGGCCCATGGCGACTTCCAAAGCCGGCAGCAGCTTGGATTCCTCATACGGCTTGGTGACATACGCCATGGCGCCAGCGCCCGTGGCCTTTTTGACCAAATCAGACTGGGAGAATGCCGTCAGCATGACGACCGGAGCGATGTTCTCATCACAGATGATGCCAGCGGCCTCGATGCCATCCATGCGAGGCATCTTGACATCCATGCACACCACGCTCGGGCGGAACGTACGGGTCAGTTCAACGGCTTCCTCACCGTTGGCGGCCTCTCCGACGACCTCATAGCCGTTATCCTCAAGCATGGCGACCAAATCCATGCGGTTCACGGATTCGTCTTCGGCAACGACGACGGTGCGCTTGTGTGCCTCGTTATTATTGGCAAAATCCGGCTCGGGAGCCGCAGCAGCTTGGAGCTCCTCATCAGTGAGTACTTCGTCCGGTTCCGTGGTCTTCTCTGCAGCCATGTCGGTCTCTTTCCACTGTCACACCCAAAGCCGGTCTCACAAACCCCAACCTGGTCCTGGACTGATTCGATGCCGTTACTTGCAATCGTTCGGATTCTGGAAATCTTCAGCTTTTCACAGCCTTGATTCACCCTCCATCACGCAAGTTGGAACGAACCGGCTATCTTCCTTGTACTTTCATGGATGATACTAGCAGAAGCCTACAAGCGCGTGTTGCCGCAATCCTCATTCCTGCCTTGCGTATCAAGCTGGAAAATTCAGGAAATATCACGATCTTGCAAAGTATCTTTCCGGGAATCATGTTCAACGTCACCTTGTTTATACTGGGCGTATGAGTAGCACTTTCACCATCAGAGATATTGTCAACGAAGACGCAACGGCATCAGTCAGCGATTACGGTGCGCATGTGCTTTCCTGGGCACCCGCCGGCGAACAGCCTGTTGTCTGGCGCCCCAAGGCGATTTACCTTAAGGAAGGCACTGCCATCCGTGGCGGCGTTCCCATTATTTTCCCTTGGTTCAATTCCGGTTTCGGAAACGGCCATGTGGCTTCGAAGAAGCCCAAGCATGGTTTTGCCCGCAATAGCCTCTGGCATTATGACAAGGAAGGTTCTTCCGATGCCTTGTTGCGCTATACATTGGATTCCAGCGAGATCAACGCAGATATACTTTCCCAGTTTGTTTCTGGACCGAATCCTCAATTTCATGCCGTTTACACCATTGAAGTCGGCTGTGAGTTGACGATGTCGCTTACCGTATATAACGATGGAGACGAGCCATTGTCTTACGAAGAGGCACTGCATACGTATCTGCAGGTTGGCGACGCCGAACAGTCGCAGGTGTGCGGGCTGGAGGGCACCGATTATCTCGATACCGTATTGGACGGCGATCCCCGTTGCAGCCAAGGTGATGAACCAGTGACCTTCCAAGGCATGGTTGACCGCATCTACTATTCGGCTAACACGCTTGAGCTGCGCGATCCTGTGCTGAAACGCACCGTCGTTGTTTCCAAACAGGGTGCGGCGCAGACCGTGGTGTGG
>OGXT01002607.1_pt1 | contig 13979 bp, 10 predicted proteins | sample 1576361 | NCBI WGS metagenome assembly OGXT01 (sample SAMEA3541514, study PRJEB24748) | human gut metagenome | biome: human gut; feature: human-associated habitat; material: faeces | place: China | collected 2012 | reverse complement strand
AACGAGGAACAGACATTTACGGTTTGTTTGGGCTTAATTTGGACGACGACCAAAAAGAGGCAATTAATACGTCTATGCAATACGCATTGGATGCGTTAAATACATTCACGGCGGCACGTGTTGCCGCAGCAGATGCAGCCGTTGAGCAAGCGGATAAAGAGGTTTCCGCCGCACAATCGGCGTTGGATGCAGAATTGGAAGCAAGGGCAAACGGGTACGCCAATAATGTTGTACAAGCGCAAAAGGAGTTGGATTTGGCAAAGAAAAACCAAGAAAAAGCGTTGAAAGAACAACAGAAAGCGCAAAAACAGCAGGCAGCAATACAAACATTGCAGCAAATCGGAAACATGGTAACAGCAACGGCGTTGATATGGTCGCAATTAGGTTTCCCGTTTGCAATACCTGCAATTGCCGTAATGTGGGCGAGTTTTGCAGCGTCTAAAATCAAGGCGGCGCAATTGGCAAAACAGACCGGAGGAACCGGAGGAACCGGAGGAACGGAAACATACGGCGACGGTACCGTTGAACTTTTGGAGGGCGGTTCGCACCAAAGCGGAAATGATATTGATTTAGGAACGAAACCGGACGGAACCCGCCGACGTGCCGAGGGAGGCGAATTTTTCGCCGTGATAAATAAACGAAGTTCACGCCGTTTCAGAAAGATAATACCGGACGTTATCAATTCGCTAAACAATGGTACGTTTGCACATAAGTATTTAAAATCCTATTCAGACGGCGACGGTTTGACGTTAAACGTTACCGGACAAAGCCCGGATTTACGCAATTTGTCGGATGATGTAAGGGAAATTAAGGAACAGAACCGACGACGGGTTTACGTGGATGGCGACGGAAATACGATTGAAAGTTACAAGAATTTGAAACGTAAAATAAAAAGACTATGACACCAAAATATAGATTCTTTTTGCAGATAGGGGAGGACGGAACCAAACAAACCGTCCGCCCCAATTATAAGGATGATTTAACGTTGGATTATGAGTTGGAAACAAATCAAAGGTTTTACCGGGCTAAATTGTCCGGTAAAATAAACTTTGTCCGTGCTGATTACGATATTATCAATAACGCCCCGTTTGATTCTGAATTTTTCCTATATATCGAAAAAAGCGATGATTGGGGACAAACATACAATCAATACTATAAAGCAAAGTTTATGAAAACGGATTGTACGTTTAATGATGATGATAAATTGGTTACGGTACAGCCGGAAACAATAGACCAATACAACGACGTTTTGGCAGGATTGGAAAAGGAATACAATTTAATTGAGTTGGCCCCACAAATCGAATTTCTTACAATAAGAAAACGCCCATTGATACAAATATACGTTCCCGGAGATAGTATTGTTTCGTGCTTTTTGGGCGGCACGAATTGGGAACAAGACGCAAACGCCACGACTGACCAAAACGCATTAATACAAACCTATCATTTTGCACTATGTAATATTTTGAAAGAAATACAAATTACGTCGCACGGTTCCCCGGCGGTAATATCCGGGCTTTATGTTGGGCGGATGTCGACGGGTGTAAGTCCTGATGAATTTATGGGAGATTTATACCCGGAATTAAATGTAAATTATTATATCCATATTGCACAAAAACTAGTTGCGGGTGGGCTACCTATTGGGCTAGCAGGTGTTGAGATACGCCGCCGTTCTGATGATGTGGCAATGTTCCGGTATACAAAGATAACGCAAGAACCTTTTGATACGTTGGAATTTGATTTAACCGCCGTTGAGGGTTCTGGAGCAACGGGTACGATGCACGCCGATATGAAAAGTTATAATATATACGCCCGATATTTGGTTGATGTTGATAAAATAGACGATTTAGATACATACCCGTTGCCGTCCGATGATATTGTAGATAATAATAGAAATTACCGCCGGGCAATTGGTTACGCAATCGACGTGGCATTTATATCTAAAAATTTTTCAGATACGCCGACCGAGTGGGGATTAGCCGACGGTGGAAAGTATTTTGAGCCGCCTTATTCCATATATGAACAAACGTTTTATCCAATCGCCCGGTCAACGTGGCGTTATGCGTCGTTATGGTTTGGGTTTTATCTGATGGATTGGATATTAGAGGAAAAAGCCCGAAAAGCATATACTTTGCGTGATGCGTTTACATTGTCGTCATGTATCAATGTGCTATTAAAAGAATTTGCGCCCGGAATAACGCATGAAGCGACGCCGGAATACAGCCAATTTCTTTATAACACAAACAATCCTATTTCCGGGCAGTCATTTAAGTTGCTAATAAGTCAGAAAAGTAATATCATTAATGGCGAATATAAAACCCCGGCGCAAAAAGCCCCGATTACATTACAACAGATTATGACGATGTTACGGGATATTTACAAATGTTATTGGTATATTGAGGACGGAAAATTTAAGATTGAACAAATAAATTGGTTCAGAAATGGCGGTTCGTATGGATATAACCCGATTATTGATTATGATTTAACACAATTAGAAAACGTTAGGAACGGCAAAAAATTAGCTTTTGCAACGTCTGAATATTCATTTGACAAAGTAGAAATGCCGGAACGTTATCGATTTGAGTGGATGGATGATGTAACAACACCATTTGAGGGGTTGCCAATAGAAATTACGTCAAAATATGTAACAGCCGGGAAAATTGAAGAAATTAACATATCAAATTTTACGTCTGACATAGATTTGATGTTGTTAAACCCCGGTGCAATTAGTTCCGATGGATTCGCATTGTTTGCAGCAGTTACGCCGTCCGGCGGCGGACAATTGGAATTGCCTTTCACAAGACAAACCGTTGATAGCGTAGAATATTTTTTGCAAAATGGATATTTAGCGTTTATCAATATACAACCGACATATTGGGTTTATGATATGCCCGCACGGAATTTCAAAATAAATAATTCCCAATATTATGCTTTGGGAGGATTGGAACGTAAAAAGAAACAAACATTGAATTTCCCGGCAGGAACCACAGACCCAAACCCGATGCAGTTAGTTAAAACATATATCGGTAACGGTCAAGTTGATAAACTTTCAGTAAATTTGTGTAGTCGAAACATTAAAGCAACGTTGAAATATGATACAGAATAACAACATAAGCGTTTTACCGTGGTACACGTCAATAAATGAACAGAACCACCGAAAAAGTTACGCATACGGGGAAATTTACCCGCTTTTTGCGCCCGCTGATAAATTGTTACCATTCCAAATTATGCGAAGCACACGGACAAATAGTATTACCCGTGTTATTCTGTATTCTGAGGATGGAAAACAAGTATCGGATATTACACAATTGATGAAAGATGCAGGTTTGCAAATTGTACGATTTGAAAGTTTGGGTTATGATGTAATTGTTTACCCGGCTAATTTGCCGTTGGCAATAAATCAGTTTGACGGGATTTATTATTGCACGTTATCCGATGGCATACAAACGTGGTATTCCGAAATGTTTACGGCGGTACAAGATGTTTCCGGCTATCTTAAAATTGAATGGTACGACATAGAAAATTTAGTTTTTGATGCCGGACAAATAGTTTACCAAAGCCCCGGCTTTCGTAATGTTTTGTATCTTTGTACAGAATTAGGGAAACCCGAATATAAATTTGAGGAAGAGGGGGAAGAACGGGACGGGTATTTTTTCCCGGAAAAGCAAATATCGGAGAAAACATACAAATGCACCATATTAGCCCCCGAATACCTTTGCGACGTTATGAGGTTTATCCGAATGGCTGATTATGTAAGGGTAACTGATAAGTACGGAAGAAATTACGATTGCGATACTTTCTTAATTACCCCCAAATGGCAGACGCAGGGTAATTTAGCAAGTGTTGAAATTGAGTTTGAAACCGCAACAGTTGTTAAGAAAAATGGGCGTGGGTATATTATTGCCAATAAAGGTGATTTTAATAATGATTTTAATAATGATTATAACTTGTAAATTATGGCAAATTATTTAGAACTAAAAGATTCAATTAATGAGTCTATTAAGGGTAATGGTAAACAAGAAATTACCGGATGGAAATTAAATGCAGTATTAAACACAATGATTAACGTTTTAGGCGAAAACCTACAATACAAAGGTGTGGCGTTATTGGAAACAAAACCGGGAACGCCCGACCAAAATATTTTTTATATAGCAGGTAAGCCGGGAACTTATGTTAATTTCAATAATATTGAGGTAAAATGGAATGAAACAGCAATATTAGTTTGGAAAAACAATAAATGGACAAAAAATGTTTTGGGGTTAGCACCGGGGTATTTAATGAATAAATCAATTTCCTTTGAAAAAGGAAAATATATTGATACCAAAGGTGAATTAGTTTCGTATGAACACTCTAAAATAAGCGAAATTCTTTTTTTACCTAAGAAAGATTGTGTAATATATGGCGCATGGAATGGTTTAACCGCAGGTTATGGATTCGTTTTTTTAGATGAAAATTTCGGCTATATTAATGGAGTTAATCCAACGGGATATGAATATAAATGGGTCGCAGGAGGTTCGCATATACCAAGTAATGCAGTGTATTTTGTAATTCAGTGTAATATCGATGGCTTGATTGTTGCAGGAGAAGAACAATTGACAACAAGTATTCCATATAGGAATAGGAAAGAAGTATCAGAAATGATAAATAAAATAACAAATGACCTAAATTCATTAACAAGTCAAGTACAAGAAAATACACAAAATATTAAAAACAAGGCTGATTATACATTTATTGTAGGTAAAAATCTTTTTGATAAAAATCAAATTATAAATGGTAAATATATTAGTTCGTATGCAGGAATTTTAATAACTAATGAAAAAACAGCAGTAAGTCCGTTAATTCCTATTGAAGCGGGGAAAAAATATTATATATATCGTGATATATTTTTGCCTGCAAATGAAATACGTTTTGTTAAGGAAGATAAAACAACGCATTTAAAAGCATTAAATCCGGACGGGTCTGAAAGAGATAATTATCAATTTAGTGAAAAAGGAGCAATAATGGCACCACAAGAAGCTAAATACTTTCAATTTACTTGTAAATGGGATAATAAAGAGTGTGGTTATGATAAGGCACAAGTTGAAGAGGGGGATGAATTTACAGGCTATGAACCTTATAAAGGACGGAATGTGGTACCTTATGAACACTTGCCTTATGAATTAGAAGGATTGCCAAAAAGAGTTGATAATTTGGAGGAAAATCAAAAAGCAGAAACAATAACAATCGCAAATTCCGGGAAAATTGGATTTTTCTCAAATTCATTTTTAAATGGATATTGTATGAAAGGGAAGCACGCATTGGATAACTTATCCATGTGGAGCGATTATTTGTTTTATAATTTTGGGCATTCCGGAGATGATGCGTTAGAGTGTTTGGGGAAAATAAATAAAAATGAAACTTGGTTAGGTGATGTTCCGGTTCAGCAGTGGGGGTTAACGTACGGAGTTATTGCAATGCAAGATAATGACGGGGCTTTATATGCAGCAAATCCAAATACATATTATGAGAACTTTAAAAAAATTGCAGAAGCGATAAAAGCAATGGGTGGTATCCCAATTATAGGAACGGAACACGATAACGCAAATTATTATTATGCGTTGTCGAGATTATCAGAAGAAATGGGATATATGTTTATGAATTGGGGTAAAATTGCGACAGCATTGTTTAATACCGTTTTCCCCCCATTTTGGAAAAATTCACACCCGGCAACAAGAACGCATTGGCTTTGGACGTATGGAATGAAACAATATTTAGATACGTTACCAAGGCCAAGAAAGGCAATAAAATTATTTCGTGTTCGCCCCGGAGTTGATGCGTCAAATTTGCAAAATTTGGTTTATACAGATTTGGTTAGCCGTTCTAAGCGTTTTGCCGAAATAGAAAATGGTGCAAGCGTTCTAACAAGCAATACAGAAAAGTATTTTGACCGGCTAAATCAAGGTGGAAAATATGAAACAGTAAAAAATGAATATCAGAAATTGCAAGCAAAGACAGGTTCTGTTTCTTTTTCTGATTATGCGTTGATAGAATGTGTAACTCCGTATGACAGAAACAACATATCTTATTTAGATATAACTTTGAATGCAACGGGGGTTACAGAAGCATACATTAAAAGAAATTTGAGTTTAAAAAATCCATTACCGGAAAAAAGATATATTGCATTTGGCGTAACTGATGGGAAAGAATTTTTGAAACCCGGAACACGATTTGAAATAACCGGGGGTGTGTTTAGTGAAACTCTAAAAGGGGAATATGTTGTTGAAGATGTAGTTAATAATATAGTGGTTACAACTACTTTGTCAACCGGGAAAACTACAAGTGGAACAGATAACCCTACAACAAATGTAATCGGAGTAACATTGAAAGGGTCGTATGATTATCCAACTGCAGATTACATGAAAAGATATACAGAACCGTTGGGCGAATGGGATAAAATTACATTAATTTATAATGGAAAGACAGATTTAACACAATTCCTATCGTATGCAATGAATTTCGACAAAGTATCAATTTTGTTAAAAGGCTCAAATATTCAATTATCTGAGGTTTATTTTTCATGCAGCGGATATAATGAAAAGGAGAATTTGACAAAGAAATTTATTCAAAGAAAGTATGGAAAATCATTGCTTACAGATAGTTTGTTGGATGATGGTACAGCATGGGATAGTATAGATAGCGTTGCCAAATATACCCCCGTTGCAAATCCAAGCGGAGGCGGGAAAGAAGCATTGCCCAAAGGGATAACAACGGTAAGAGAATTGAATAAAGGCGAAAAGATAAGCCAAACAATAAAAACAAGTGAATTGAATAAAAACCAATATAGATATGATAATATACAAATAAGAATAATTGCGAGATATTTCCCATTATATGTTGATTCTGATGAAAAGTACAATCAATCAGAAATTAAACCGGGAAGTTATGATTGTGCCAATATGAGTGTTAAAATAGGGGATGCAGCAAATTGTTTATCCGCAGAAGTGGGCGCATATTGGAATGAATTTGTATTTAACACTACTTATTCAATCGGAGATAAAATACATATTGAATGTACCGATAAGAAAATACAAATTGCAAAAGTAGAGGTTGATTTAATTGAATAATAACGGTGCGGAACAATCCGCACCACAAAAAAGACCGATGGAAAAGTATTTTTATTTCATTCAACACGACATGAAAGTTTGTTTGATAATAATCTTTGTATGTTGTGTTTTTGTAGTATTTGCGACATTCTTTGATTTTTGGACGGCATACGAAGCCGTGAAAGCGAGAAAAGAAAAATTAAGCAGCCACCCGATGCGGAAAACCGGGCAAAAAATCATAGACTATTTGCGTTTAGTTTTATACGTATTGATGATTGATGTTTTGGGGCTTATGGTTTTTCCTTTTTACAGTATTCCATTTTTTGTTGTATTACTGACATTGGGTATTCTATTAAGGGAGGGTTGGAGCATGAAAGAGAATTACGAACTCAAACAAAGCAATGCAGTTGAGGCAATAGATATGGCGGCGGAAATAGTCAAGTGTATAACGAAAGAAGAAGCCGAAAGGCTAATAAAGGCGATTAATGATAAACATAGTATTAACAAGAAAAAATTCAAATGATTATGGCACAATTAAAGCAATTATCAGCAGGCAGTAGCCAAATTATTATGATGATGTTCCGGGATAAGAACAACGCCCCAATTAAGGCGGATTCCGTACACGTCAAAGGTTCGATTTTTACCGGAAGCGGTAAGCCGTTTGAATTTGAGGTAAACAAAGGGGTTTGCACCAATTGTAAGATTCAGAACGATATGTTGTTGTTTAATATCGTTCCGCTTTTGGGTTTGGGGCAAATGCAGGTTTATACGCAAACTTTTTTGGGCGATGCAAAAGCAATAACCGGAACATACATTTCAGAGAACCAACAGAAATTGGGCGTTGAAGTGGTTCAGAAAGGTACATTCCTTTCAGATAGACAGGGCGCAATGTGGGTTGATGTATATTTGCCAATAGAAATTAATGATGCAGCACAAATTACGTGGGTTCCGGCAGGAGCGGACGAACAATGGATTAAAGATTATTTGGATAAGTATGTAAAAACCCCGGCGTTTGCGGCAGTTTTAGCAAATTTGGCGGTTGCTGACAATACTTTGTCAAATGTAGATAACAAAGACTTTGAGCAAAAGGGGAAAGACGCAAATTTTGCCCAAAACGATTTGGCAGATGTGGATTTGGCAAAATTGAAAGAAAAAGGGTTAGCAGCAGGATTGGCAGACGCAAAGAACCCAATAAGCCCAACAGAGTTTGACCGTATGATTAAGCAAAATGCGGCTTTTATTGCATTGTCTAAAACAGCGCACCCGGCAACAGCAGGAAAGACAAACGAGCAGATTAAGGCGTTATTCTATGCCAACCGCCAGGAGGTACAAAAGGGGGTAAATCTGAATACAGACCCGTACAACAAAAGTACAACTTTGTTGTTGGTTTATCAGATGAGCAACAACCAAACAATTCAACAGACATTGCCGCCCGTATCGGATAACCGAATTATCATTTTGGAACTTATACAAGAACCGGGGGCAGCCAATTACAAGGCAATAATTAGCCCGGCAGCCGGAGAAAGTATTGATGGGGCAAATACACCAATAACCGTTACAAGCAATGGGATTGCAGGTATTTTTTTGCCTATTCAGAACGAAAATACGTGGGATTTTATTCCGTGGTATAAAACTATTGATAGCAGCCTAACAACAAGCGATGAGCAGGGAAATATTGTGTTGCAGACAAAGAATTTACGATTTAAAAAACCTTTCTTTATTGAATACGATAGTGATACAGACGAAGCAAATGTAAATTTGGGAAATGTTCCATTTTTGTTTAATGATAAAATAGCAAAAAAAATCATTTAAAGCAACAGAGGTCGGAAGTATGGATGGAACGGTTCGTATTTCGCAAATGGGAAACGGACAAACACCCGATGGAGACCCGATTTTCAAGGCTGATTTATCCGTTGTTCCGGGAAAAGATGCAGAGGGAATATTGGCAATGTTAGGTAATGATGAATTGGTAAATTCTAAATATGCAAAATCCCGCTTGTGGTTTTCTGATTTGAAAGTTAAGGGCGGTATGTCAGTATATCAAGATATGAAAAAGAAATCTTTTGTTATACAAGATATTGACCCACAAGACGACCCAAATATTTCCGGAGGAACAACCTTTTTAATTGGCTTGTATATTGAGCCAACGCAATATGGGGATAACAGAATTACGCAGGACGGTTGGGTTAGACTTGAATTTGCTGACGATAACGACCAAACGTTATTAGATGTAAACGGCAACCCTATGGCGGTTCAGATTGACTATAAAGCAGGCGACAAACAACGCAAAGAATTGTATTTGGGAGAGTGTCAGGCAAAGGCATTTACTGATGTTCATTTGCGTATAGAAACCAATTTCCCGAATGAAGAATTATTGTCTATTGGGGCAAATTCATGTGTGTTGATTCAGTCAGTAGGCAAAGACTATGGAGTCGGAAAGGCATTGTTAGCATTTATGGCGTTTACCGGGTATCAAATCAAAATGAATAATAAATATTACGGTTACAACTCTTTGAACCTTTCAAGGGCTTTGGTTTTTGACGAACCGGAAATTGACGTCAATAATGATGTAATGTATTTCGGCGATAATACATATTTGTCTGTTAAAACAGCCGCAAAAGTAAGTATTTCAAACAATCAGTTGGTTGTAAAAGATAACGGAAAGGATTTACCCGTATTTTCTTTGTTTAAGAAGTACAGCCGATTTGATACCCATGTACTTAAGGGGAAAAATTATAAAGCAACGGTTAAGATTACGGATAAACAAAACTCTTTTGTTGTTGCTTTGATGAAGTACACCGGAACGGAAGCGGTCGCACCGTCCCCGGAATTACTTAGTATTAACAATGACCAACCGCAATTTAATGCAGGATGGAGCATTGCAGACAGATTGTTTATTTCGGAAGATGTAGTAAGCGGAATCCACGAGGCAACCAAAACTTTTGTTGTTCCGGCTGATGCAGTAGAATTTGCGGTTATTATATATCCTACTGAATCACAAACGCCAACCGATATGGTACTGAATGATTTTGAGGGGGATATAACCCCGTGGTTTAATCGAATGGTAGTAACAGATAGTTCGCATATTTCGGAAAAATATTTGGAATATCAGAAAGACTATGCAAAATTTGTTGTTATGACCCCGGCAGGCGATGCAAGTTACCGATATACGTACAACAAGACCGCAGGAAATATACCTTTGGGCATTAAAAAGGGTTTGGCTTTGGTTAGCAATAATAACGCATGGGCAGACCCCGGAGCGTCAGACCCTAACAAAGTTCAAGGAGATTTATTGGCAGAGGCGGACGGAATTATAACAATTCAGTATTCCGGGCAGGCATACAACGAAACAAGCACAATGAATGAGGCAAATTTTTGGGCTGTAAAGGTTGCGCCGGATGGTTCATTAACGGAAGTTCCAAACAGCCGATATTCAACAACCATTGAAGCAAACAGAAAGATTGCCAAGAACATTCAGTCTAAAAGTATATCATTCCCAATTCAGCAGGGCGAGTCAGTTATATTTTTGGCTAATTCAAATATTGATGATGGCTTTTATCTGCAAAGCGGAACAGACGGAAAACCTTTGTTTGAGGTTATTGTAAACTTCAAAGAAATGGTAGGTATGCCGTTTATACCGGATGAGTTAGAAAAGGGGGCAACAGAATTTTATGAATAATAACCGAGGGGGCGAAAATCCCCCATAAAAAAAAGAAAATGAGTAAATAAATAATTATATTTGCAACGGGGATAGGCGGAGTAATTAACCGGCCGAAAGGGCAAGCCAACAGCCCGTCCCCGTTTCTTATTTGTTGGCAGTTCTTAAAAGTTGGCAATTATGGAAAATGAGATTTGGAAAGATGTTCCCGGATATGATGGGTATTATCAAGTTAGTAATTATGGGCATGTTAAATCATTGAGCAGACAAATAGTTGTAAGAGGAAATACACGTTTATTGCATAATGATAGATTTATAAAAATAAGCAAATATAATAACGGATATTGCTTTGTAACATTATCTAAAAATGGGAAAAATGAACAAATATTACTGCATAGATTGGTAATGAAAACATTTGTTGGTAATTCTAAATTGGAAGTAAATCATAAAGACGGGAACAAAGAAAATAACAACATTAATAATTTGGAATATGTAACCCATAGCGAAAACCAATTTCATTCTTTCAGAGTTCTAAAAAGGAATCCGGTTAAAGCATGGTTAGGAAAGAGAGGGGAAAAACATAATAAATCAATAGGAGTAATTGCGTATAATACAATTACAAATGAAAAAAAAGATATGGTTCCATGAGAATAGCAGAAGAAAAAACAAGTATAAGCAGGGTTACAATAAGAAAATATATAAATAAAAACAAACCATATAAAAACATTTTATTCTATGAATCAAAAAACAATAATTCTTGAAAACGGGCATGGTTCGCAGACCCCCGGAAAACGTTCCCCCATTTGGGGCGACGGTTCCCAATTGTTAGAATGGGAGTTTAACCGTGATATTGTACGCCGTATTGCGGCGATGTTGAAAGCGGAGGGAATAAAGTTTGAAATTTTGGTACCGGAGGACAACGACGTATCATTACCGGAACGTTGCCGCCGTGCTAACGTGATATATGACGATTGCGGGCAGAACGCCGTATTGTTCAGCATACACGGGAACGCCGGAGGCGGCACCGGATGGGAATGTTATACAAGCGTCGGCAAAACGAAAGCCGATGAAATTGCAACCGTCCTTTGTAATGAGGCAGAAAAGGAGTTTGCCCCGGATGGTTGGAAAATGCGTTTCGACCATTGCGACGGCGACCCGGACAAAGAAAGCCAATTTTATATTCTGAAACATACGGTTTGCCCGGCGGTATTATCTGAAAATTTCTTTTTTGATAATGAAAAGGATTGCCGTTTTATGATGAGCGACGACGGAAAAGAAAGGATTGCAAAGGTACATTTTGAAGCAATAAAGAAAATTGTATGAAAAAGTATTTGATTTGGGCGGCAATTGCGATGGTAGTTGCCGCCGTTGCAACAATATGGGTGCAACGAACGAAAATTGAAAAATTGACGGACGAACGGAACAGATACCGGGGAAATACAGAAACATTGTTGCAGGACGTCGAAACGTACAAAACAAAGGATAGTTTGAACGCCGCAAAAGTTGGGGTTTTGGAACTGAAATTGTCAGAGTTTGAAAGATACCGGGCGAGCGATGCGGAGTTGATAAAGACGTTGCAGACAAAGAACCGGGAGTTGGAACGGGTTACAACAACCCAAATGGAAACAATCAACGAATTGCGGGCAACCGTCCGGGATAGTGTTGTATATTTGCCCGGCGATACGGTTACGACTGTATTACGTTGTATTGAGTATTCCGACAAATGGGTTGATTTTGACGGATGTATTAAAAATAATACGTTTTCGGGCAAAATTATAACACGGGATAGCCTTTTAATAACGGAAACTGTGCAATATAAGCGTTGGTTAGGTTTTTTATGGAAAACAAAACGGATAAAAAACCGTGAATTTGATATTGTTTCAAAAAATCCACATACAAAAATTACCGGGTTTGAGGTTATAACAATCGAAAAATAACTATCTTTGTATCGAATTACATTTGACCATATAATTAAAGATTTTTTCAAGGATTAGCCGGGTTTCCCCCGGCTTTTTTCGTTTTGCCCATTTTTAGCCCCGTAGCGGGCTTTTCTTTCCCGGATGGATAAATTACACATTTCGCCCGAAAAAGTGGCTTAAATCGAAAATTCGACCAAAATAACTATCTTGTGAACCAAAAACAGAATTTTTTGCCATTTTCCGATAAAATAAAAAGAAATTCTTTTGGTAATTAAAATAAAGGTTGTATATTTGCATTGTCAAACAACAACGACGGGGCGTTTACCCCGAACAATTAAAAGAAAATCAAAATGGCAACAACAATTTACAACGGTTTATTATACACAATAAAAGAAATTAATCGCAATTTCCGCATTAAAATCAACGGTATTGTTGACGGTAAAAAGGTTAACAAGTTGGTCGGCGTAAAAGGATTGATTGAATTGATTGGCGTTGAAATGGCTAATAAGATGTTGTGCCGTGCATTTAATGGCACCGATGATAAAACCGTTTGCAAATTGCGCAGAGGAATAAAGATAAGTTGCTATGTTAAATAATATCCGACCGGGCGGGTTCCCGGAACCAAATACAAATTCGTATGAGTTCAGAAAAAAGAAACAAGTTAAGCGAGATTTTCAAATTGGCGTGGCAGTTCGTAAAACGCAATGGTTATAAACTTTCAGAGGCTTTAAAATGTGCATGGTTGAACATTAAGTTGAAAGCCGAAATGAAAAAACGAATTGTAAAATTCTACTTTCAGAAAATAGACGGTTCATTGCGTGAGGCATACGGAACCACAAACCCGGAAACAATCCCGGCAACAACCGGAACCCGGAAACCCGCCGACACGGTACAAACGTATTTCGATACAGAAAAGCAGGAATACAGATGTTTCAAAAAAGCTAATTTAATTCGTATTGCATAATCAACGCCGGGGATTTCCCCGGCAAAAAAACAAATGATATGAAAACAATAAACAACGTTGATGATTTAAGCGACGATTTGTGTTTATATTGTCCTTTGGATGATGGCGAAAAAGGAACCCACGGCGTCCCAAATGGATATATAAGTTGTGAGGGGCGTTGTTGCCAAGAAGCGTATGAAATGTATATTGAGGAATGGACGGAATAACAAATTGTATGGAAAGTATAATAATAAAAGAAATTGAAATGATGTTGGAATTACCTATGCACGAAAGACAAAAAAGCTATTTTGTAGACTTGTTTAATGCTGCAAAGCCCGTTAAAATTGTTCCGGCGGCTGATGTATTGGAGGATTACGAAT
>OGXT01002601.1_pt1 | contig 14018 bp, 9 predicted proteins | sample 1576361 | NCBI WGS metagenome assembly OGXT01 (sample SAMEA3541514, study PRJEB24748) | human gut metagenome | biome: human gut; feature: human-associated habitat; material: faeces | place: China | collected 2012 | reverse complement strand
CGTAGCAGCGGGCTTCGCCGTCCCATACTTCGTATTCGTTATTATCGTTCCAGGTCGAATCGATGCCCATCTCCAGTAGCTGGGTGGTCACGCCTTCCTGCCACCAGGCCACGGTTTGCGGATTGGTGAAATCGAGATGCGACCCTTCATCATCCCAGAAGCTGGAACGCTCCGGAGCGTCAGTTTGCGAATCGCGAATGAAGAGACCGCGCTCCGCCACCTCGCCGTAGCGCGGGTGATCCTGCAGCAGGCACGGTTTGATATTGGCGGCCAGCTTCAGCCCGGCATCGTGAAACGACTGGCTCATCACTTTGGGCTGCGGCACCTTGTCGTAGTTCCAGTTAAAGACGTAGCGCTTGCCGTTGATTGAGGTATAGCCGGAAGAGAGCTGGAACGAATCGCAGGGGATCGCGTGCTGCTCGCACAGGCGGATAAAGTTCATCAGCTGATTTTGCGCATCCGGCGCGTCGGTATAGTGCATGGTGGAGCCGCTGTAGCCGAGGCTCCATTTGGGTCCAAACAGCGTTTTACCGGTCAGGCGAACGAAGGCTTTGGTCACATCCAGCACCTGCTTACCGGTAAACAGGTAATAATCGATGTCGCCGGCTTCCGCCTGCCAGCGGCGATAGGCGGTGTGGTAGTTGTCGATCTCGTTCCCCAGATCCAGCCAGCAGCTGCTCAGGTTGTCATAGAACAGGCCGTAGCTGATATCGCTGCGCTGGGTGATGGTGAACGGAATATGTTTATACAGCGGGTCAGTGCTGACGGCGTTGTAGCCCATGGCATCGAGGTTACGCATCTCGTAGCGTTTACCGGTGCGCTGCAGGTCGCCGGCCTTTTCGCCCAGGCCGTAGAAACGCTCGTCTTTGCGGCGGCTCAGATAATGGGCGACGCCGTCGCCGTGGGCATTCGCCTGGTAGGCGCTGGTCGGACGGTCATTGGCAAGCGGCTGCCATTCGCCGGCCTCGTCGCGATAGCTCCACTCCAGCCACAGCGGCTGGTGAACGGTGACGCGCAGCTGGCGGGTGGCGATAGTCAGCGTATCGCCCTCCTGGGCCAGCTGCCAGGCCGGGAGACTAAAACCGCTGAGGTCATCCCGGGCGCGGCCTTCCCACGGCACATCCTGCTGCGGAGCGATGCTCCAGGTGCGATCCAGCGCCAGCTGGCCCTGGCGTTTTAGCAGGACGCGGAACAAATTCTCTTCCAGTACGTACAGGCACAGGGTGTGCTGGCCATCGACCGTCAGTTCAACGTGATGCTCCAGCTGTTGATGCAAACTCCAGTGTTTCAGCGTCTTCATATCTTACATCCACTCTCAGGCGCGCTTGGCGCGACGTTCAGCAATAAATGCCACCAGGAAAACGGCGCCAATCAGGTCAAAGAAACCCATGGCGATGAATAGCGGGTTGAAGCCGATTTTGTCGGCGGTCACCCCGATTAATAACGAGAACAAGAAGCTGGCGATCCACGCTGCGGAGCCGCGCATACCGTTTACCGTCGCCATTTGTCCCTTGTCGAAAGACTCCACCACCAGCGCGCTGAGCATGCAGGAGATGATCTGATGGCCGAAGCCGCCAATGGAGATCAGGATGATGGTGATATAGGGATCGCGGGTGATGGCGACGAGGGCCAGGGAGAGCATCAGGAACGCGCCGGTTACCGAGCTGGCGATCACCGAGTTCACTCGCGTACAGCCGAACCAGCGAACATACAGGCGGGTGAGGTAGCCGCTGACCACGCTGCCGAGATCGGCGGCGAGAAACGGCATGCTCATTGTGCTCCCTCCTCCACCTGAATGGCGATCTGCTTCAAATCCATGCCGTGCTCTTTCGCCAGGTACAGCGGCACCCAGAAACTCAGCACCGCCCAGGCGGGCTCGGCCATAAAGGCGGGAATGGCGATCCCGTAGAAACGTTTATTTTTCGAGACGGTTTTGAGCGCGGTAAAGAAGGGCTGTTCTACCGGCGGGGCTTCGTTATCCTGTTTGATGTACTCCAGCTCGCTTTTGCTGAGATTGGGGTGCTTTTCCGGGGTCTGATAGAAGGCCCACCATAGTACTACCCACAGTAGCGCCAGCGCGCCGGTAAACATAAACGCCCCTTGCCAGCCGAAGGAGGCGTGGGCGAAGTAGATGATCGGCGGGGCCAGCATCGCGCCGATGGAGAACCCAACGCCAGCCCAGCCGGCGGCAATCGGGCGTTCAGATTTCGGAAACCATTCGCCGATGGTTTTGGCGTTGGCCGGAGTAGCGGCCGCCTCGGCCCCACCCATAAAGAAGCGCAAAATAGCCAGGTGCAGCCAGCTACCGGCCCCGGCGTGGGCGATACAGGCCAGCGCCCACAGGGTGGCGCAGATCATAAAGCCAAGCTTCAGGCCGATGACGTCGATAAGCCAGCCGCACAGCGGCTGGAAAATCGTGTAAGCCAGCTGAAACGCGCCGACGATCCACGAGTATTGTTCGGTAGTAATGCCGAGGGGCGCTTTTAGTTCCGGCGCGATAATTCCCAGCGAGTTGCGTGTGATGTAGTTGACGGTAACGCCAAGTAAAAACAGGACCAGCACCCACCAGCGCAGGTTTTTCACTACCCGGCGCGTTTTGCTGACGGCGATATCATTGTTGAGGCCTTGACTCATAGCACACTCCACATGACGTTAGTAGGGGGAAAGTGACGGCCTCTTTCCCTGAGTGGTCACATGGTTTTTTTTAACTATTTGAATAGTCTATTTTTAATCTCAACATCATTGGTATAACTAGTATGGGAGATATTGGACCAATTCAGGCTAGGGCAGAAAAATCGTCTGGCAAAGCGCTATTTATGCAAGTTTTTTCATGAAATGAGCGAGATCGCATATTTGACAGCGGAATTTGCTTGTAACGTGTGCTTTGGCGATTATGAAAATTCTTTCATTTTTCAATCGGAGCTGGATCACAAAATGGATAAAAAGCTGCGCGTCGCCGAAATTGCCGCCCGCACCGGGCTATCGCCCAGCACCGTTTCACGCGTCCTGGCCGGGAAAGCGAATACCAGCGACAAGGCGCGCCGGGCGGTGCTGGAGTACGCCCGCGAGCTGGGTGTCATGCAGGGGTTGGCCGCCGGGCGTCTGCTGCTCAATCATCTGCTGGTGTTTGCCCCGCAGCGCGCATTCGATGAGCGATCGGATATCTTCTACTACCGGGTGATCCAGAGTATCAATAACGCGCTGGCGGCGCATGAAGTGCGCCTGCGCTACTGCGCGCTGGATGAGAACGACAGCGACGCCAACCTGTTTCTTGCCCGCATGAATGAACCTGAGACCCAGGCCGCGGTGCTGCTGGGGATCGACGATCCGCATATTCATGGCCTGGCGGCGGATCTGGGCAAACCCTGCGTATTGATCAACTGTCGGGATGAAGGGATGCGGCTGCCGTCCATCGCTCCCGATCATCGGCTGATCGGCCAGTGCGCGGCCCGCTATCTGTTTGATATGGGGCATCGGGCGGTGATGAACGTGATGTGCCTGCGCCGCTATACCATGGAGCTGCGGCTGGGGGGGATTCAGGAGGCGTGGCGCGCGCGTAATCTGCGCTTTACCGCCAGCCGGGATCTTATCAGCGTCGCCAACTTTAGCGCCAGAGAGACGGAAGAGCAGGTGGGCGCCTGGCTTGACGGCTTACAGGGCAGGCCGTTGCCCACCGCCTTCCTGGTGGGCGGCGATTTTATGGCCGCCGGCACCGTCAGCGCATTGCAAAAGCGTGGCCTGCGGGTGCCGCAGGATGTCTCGGTGATGAGCATTGACGGATTTAATCTGGCGGCGATTCAGGAGGTGCCGCTGACCGCGGTGCATGTGCCGCGGGATGAGCTGGGCAGCGAGGCGGTGCATCTCCTGCAGCAGCGCCTGCTGCGCCCGGAGGCGCCGCACGGCTCGCTACTGCTGCATGGCACGCTGGTGGTACGCGATTCGGTACGGCGGATCCGGCCGGGCAAAGGCCATAACGCCGTCGAGCCGAAGGGGCTGTATGACGATTAGACCGGCATACCCAGCGCCCGTTTGCCGTGGATATTCAGATCCTCCAGGGTGAAGCGCCCCTGCCAGCTGGCTTCATAGTCCTCGCGCGGGAAATCCCCCGGCGAGGCGCCTTTTTCCAGGGCGATTTTCACTTTCTGCGCGTAGGCGAGGTTCTTCTCGCACATCGGCGCGGCCGGAATGTACATCACATTTCCCCAGCCCTGCTGATTTTCCACTGGCGCCACCGAGTGAATGATGTCGCAGTGCCACCAGACGGAGTCCCCGGCATTCAGCGCTGGAATCGAGCTTAACGCTTTAATCAAGAGCGGGTGCCACTGCTCAGAGATCGGCAGCACTCTGCCCGGCGCGACGCCGCACAGCTCATCTTCCGGCACATCGTCGAGCAGGGGGCGCAGCAGCACATAAGCCATCGCCTCCGGGATCGGCACCACGTGCAGCAGCCCCTGACCCGGGATCATGTCCGACAGCGCGGTCCAGCCCTGGAAGGTGCGGAACACCGAGCATTTGGTGGTGTTGTCGACGGTATACTCTTCCACTTCGGTACGGTGCGCGGCGTCCCACGGGTCGTAGGCGTCGATATTGCCATTAAAAACGTTGGCGAAAACCTGCTGATAGGCGGGAAGCAGCCAGCGCTCCAGCGCGCCGGAATCGGTATGCGCCCCCAGCCCCTTCGAAGTGGTTCCCGGCGGGCGGCGGCGGATGCGGTCGGGATAGATCACGCTGACGTCCGGATCGAACCAGCGTTTGCCATTCTGTTCAAAACGCCACAGGCGGTTGAGAAAAGATTGCACTGCCGCCATTTCATCGCTCTGCCGCGCCTGCATTTGCGAGGGCGACCAGTAGATCGGGTAGATCTCCGGGCGCGAAGCCTCCAGCGAACCGAAGAAGCTGTCGCCAGGCCCTTTGTAAACATCGTCGAAATGGTTGCGATCCAGATATTCCAGCATCGCGGTATCCCACGCCAGCGCCTGTTCGCGTGGGAAATGGCCTTTAATCACCGCGCAGCCCCGGCGCTTAATGGCCGCGCGCTGCTCATCGCTCACTGTTCCTTCGGCGATATCGCGAAACGGAATGGTTGGCCAGACCTCCTGGCCTGCGGCTTTCAGTGTCTCAATCTCCTGCAGCCGCTCGCTGATGCGCGCTGAGAGCTTATCGAACACCGCCTGGACGTCGCCAATTTGCGCCCGCAGGGCCTGTTTCATCTGGCGAATCGCCGCTTTGTGATCGGCGGGAAGTGTTTCGTGGGTCGGGAGAGCAGCCATAATAACCTCGCTGTATCTTTCATTCGAAAGTATAAAATCTTACAAACGTTAATTTAAGTTAAAATGGAGTTAATGCAAGATTAAAATCTTGCTGCGGCGCACAAAATGGAAAACCGGGGCGCGATGCCCCGGCGAAGGGTCAGGCGTTGAAGGGCGGGGTGTTATCGAGGACGGCCTGGATAACGTTCAGCGCGCCGTCATGGTTATTATCGTCGGTAGCGTAGCCGGCGATGGCCTTGATGCTGTCGGCAGCGTTACCCATGGCGAAAGCGTATTTCACCAGCTTCAGCATTTCGGCGTCATTGCCGCTGTCGCCGATGGCGACGCATTGCTGCGGCGAAAGATCCCAGCGCTTGAGCAAACGGCTGATGCCGTTGGCTTTATGCAGGCCAGGGATAATCAAATCGACAAAGCCAAAGCCGCTGGTGACCGGCTTCATGATGCCGTCGAGCGACACGTGCAGTTTATCAATCAGCTGTGGGATCTCGCTGTCCGGCAGGTTGAGAGAGAATTTAAACAGCGTATCGTCGATGGCGTGATAGTCGCTCACCCGCTGTAGGCGATGGTAGTGCTTCGACATCAGCTCAACAAAGGCGTCCGGAGCTTTATCGCTGACGTAGGCGCTCTGCAGGCCGCAGGCGACAAAGTTGAGCTGCGGATCTTTGAGCAATTCGCCAATCACCACTTGTGATTCGTGGCGGGTCAGTTCGCCGTGGAACAGCTGCTTGCCATGTTCATAAACCAGAGCGCCGTTTTCTGCGACGAATGAAATCTGCTCGCGGATCTCCGGGAAGAAGGAGATCAGCTGGTAGTACTGGTTGCCGCTGGCGACAACAAATTCAATGCCGCGCTGCTGCAACTGGGCGAATTGCGCCAGAAACCGTGAGCGATCGTAGGTTTTGGCGTCATTGAGAAAAGTTCCGTCCATATCGGTGACGATAACTTTAACGGTCATAAGGGGATGCTCCTGGCTTAACTTCGACCAGTAACATTCTAATTACAATGTGATGGGGAGCACAAATTTATTTCGAATGAAAGTTCAGGCATTCAGAAAATGCCGGAAGGGCATGTCTTTTCCGGCCTGCAGAACAGGGTTGGCCCGCTAAGCATAGCGCCAGCGGGCACGAAGGATTACAGCGTATGTTCGGTACGGGCGATGATATCGTCCTGGGTATCCGGCGACAGGGCGGTGAAGAACGCCGAGTATCCAGCGACGCGGACCACTAAATCGCGGTACTGGTCAGGATGTTTCTTGGCTTCCAGCAGCGTGTCGCGCGACACGATGTTGTACTGGATATGCCAGCCTTTGTGCACCTCGAAGAAAGTGCGCAGCAGCACCATCAGCTTCTGCTTATCGGACTCGTTCTCCAGCGTTGACGGATTCAGCTTCTGATTAAGCAGCACGCCGCCGAGGATCGCCCCGGTCGGCAGCTTGCCCACCGAACTGATAACCGCCGTCGGCCCCAGATGGTCGGTACCGGAGGCCGGGCTGGCCCCCTCCGCCAGCGGGGTATGCGCTTTACGGCCATCCGGCGTCGCCATGGTCTGCGCGCCGAACGGGACGTTAGCGGAAATAGAGGAGGTGCCAGCGTAATAATTGCCGCCAATCGGGCCGCGGCCATAGCGCGGGTTGTGATACTGCTTCAGCTCGTCGATATAGGTCTGGTAGGCCCGCGCCAGCAACTCGTCGACGCTGTCATCATCGTTACCATACTTCGGCGCGCCGTTGATCAACCGCTGGCGCAGCTGCTCGTGGGTCAGACCGTCGAAATCTTCCGCCAGCGCCTTCGCCAGCTCCTGCTGGCCGATGGCGCCCTGATCGAAGACCAGTTTTTTCACCGCCGCGAGGCTGTTGCCGAGGTTGGCGATACCCACCTGCAGGCCGGAAACCCAGTCATACTTCGCGCCGCCTTGCTTAATGCTTTTCGCCCGTTCGATGCAGTCATCGACCAGCGCCGAGCAGAGAATATCGTGGACGTTCTCTTCCAGCATGGTATCGACCACGTACTCAATCTCGATGGATTTACGGGTGTAGTAACGAATCTGGCGGTCCCAGTCGGCCAGCACCTGATCGAAGTTAGCGAAGTTGCCTTTCGACAGGGCGTGCTCCTGCGGCAGGAACACCTGACCGCTGGTGGCATCGCGGCCGCCTTCCAGCGTCGCCAGCATCACCCGCGCGAAGTTAATAAAGCTCATGCCGGTACAGCGGTAGCCCCACTTACCGCCGACCGCGGTTTCGATACAGCCGATAGCCGCGTAATCGTAGGCGTCCTGCGGCTCAATGCCCAGCTTAATGAATTCCGGGATGACGATTTCATCGTTGTTAAACGCCGGCATGCCGAAACCGCAGCGGATCACCTGGACGCAGGCGTCGAGGAAGTCGTTGCTCATCCCGGCGTGGTAGCGCACGCTGAGGTTCGGCTGGGTAGAACGCAGGCGACCGCAGGATTCCAGGATCGCATACGACAGCGGGTTGACCGCGTCCTGCGGCTTACCATCCACCAGATTCTGGCCGCCGATGGTGACGTTCTGGTATAGCGGGCTGCCGGCAGAGGCTTTGGAGTGCGAGCCGGAACGGATCTTATTGACCTCCAGCAGCTTCAGCCAGCAGCTGTGCAGCAGCTCAATGGCCTGTTCGCGATCCAGCGACTGTTGCAACTCAACGTCGCGGCGGTAGTACGGGTAGAGGTACTGGTCCATACGGCCGAAGGATACCGAATGGCCATTGGATTCAATCTGCAGGATAAGCTGAATGAAGTAGCACAGCTGCAGCGCCTGCCAGAAGGTTTTCGGCGGCTCATGGGCGATGACGTCGCAGTTTTCGGCAATCGTCAGTAGTTCGTGGCGGCGTGATTCGCGGGATTCTGCTGTCGCCATCTCGCGCGCCAGCGCGGCGAAGCGTTTGCTGTGATCGCTGACCGCTTCCAGCACGATATCAATCGCTTTCAGGAACTGCTCGCCGTGCAGGTCTTCCAGTACCGTCAAATTGATACGCGAGCGGCGTTCGGCGACTTTCGCACGCATCCCGTCGAGGCCTTTCTCCAGCAGCAAGGGGTAGTTGACCGCGAGGTGAGCATCCCCGGAGGTCATATTGCCTTCCGCCTTAATAATGCCGGTGGCGAGCAGCGCCTTTTGCTCATCGGTGAACATACCGTAGCAGCGGTCCTGTACGGTCTGGCCGCGCCACCATGGGCACACTTCATGCAATACGCGTTTATTCTCCTCGCTGACCGAGAAGCCGGCGCCGGGGCGGTCGGCGAGATCGTCGATCTCTTTCTCAATCCAGCTGACGGTGTATTCCGGGAAAATAGGCGCGGCGCGCACTTCGCTGGCCTGGTTACCGACGATCAGCTCATCGTGCTTGATCCAGATGGTGCGCTCCGCCAGGTGGTGAGCCAGCGCCAGCGCGCGGCGCACCGGGATCGGTTTATCGAGATGCCGCTGATACATCTCCGTATAGTGGCGGGCGCGCTCGGTACAGACCGGCGGCTTGACAATATGCACCAGCGCCATTTTATGGGCCTGGATACGGGCGCTGAGGGTGTTGAGCTTCAGGGTAGTCATAGGGTTATCCTCGTAATATCGCCGTTAGCCCCTTGCTTTGCGCATAATCCTGCGCGAAGGCGAGCAGCTCAGGAGCGTCCAGCGGTTTGTCCGGTGCGGTGTAGGGCTGACTGAGTAACTGGTATTTGTTCATTCCCAGCGTGTGGTACGGCAGGTAATGGATCTCGCTGACCTGCAGGCGATCGGCGGCAAAATCGGTGATCGCGGCAATGTCGGCTTCGCTGGCGTTGAATCCCTGGATCAACGGCACGCGAATAATCATTTTTTTCCCCGCCTGCGCCAGACGCTGCAGGTTATCCAGCACCCGGCGGGCGCTGCCGTCGGTCCACTGCTGAAAAACGGCCTCGTCAACGTGCTTCAGATCGGCGAGAAACAGGTCGACAAAGGGTAAAGACGGTTCAATGTATTTCCACGGCACGTGCAGGCAGGTTTCCACGGCGGTGTGAATGCCTGCCTGATGACTGGCTTCGAACAGCGCTTGCGCCAGCGTTGGGTTCATAAAGGGTTCGCCGCCGGAAAGAGTGATGCCGCCGCCGCTGCGATCGTAGAATGGTTTATCACGCAGCACCGTCGCCATGATCTCCTCGACGCTCTTCTCCTCGCCGCACACCGTGAGCGCGGTGGTGGGGCAGCAGTCGCGCAGCGCGGCGATATGGCTGTCGTTAACGTTTTGCCGGTGAATGATCAGGCCATCGAGGGTGCGGGTGATAACCGCCGGCGCCGCCTGCTGGCACAGCTCGCAGCCGGGCAGGCACAGCCGCGAGTCATACAGCAGATCTTCGCTACGGGCGCGGCTCTCCGGGTTCTGGCACCAGCGGCAGCCCAGCGAGCAGCCTTTCAGGAAGACGACGGTGCGGATCCCTGGGCCGTCATGGGTGGAATAGCGCTGGATGTTGAAGATCATGGCTTATCCTCTTGTTTGCGTATGAACATAAAAACACTTTCGAATGAAAGTTATGTTGACGCAAATCAACAAGCGGGATGGGGATAAGTCAGAGAGGAGAAAATAACGAGAGCGGTCACAAAACCACCGGCGACTCTCGTCGCCGGTGTGGGGGTCAGTGCGAGCCGCATACCTCGCACTGCGGGTGACGCATCAGCCTCATTTCGCGAAACTGGCAGGTCATGGCATCGTAGATGACGATTTTTCCGCTGGCAGGGGTGCCGTAGCCGCTCAGCAGCTTAATCGCCTCCATCGCCTGCAGCGAACCGATGGTGCCCACCAGCGGGGCCATTACCCCGGCTTCGACGCAGGTGAGGGCATTTTCGCCGAACAGACGGCTCAGGCAGCGGTAGCAGGGTTCGCCATCCTGATAGGTAAAGACGCTGATTTGCCCCTCCATACGGATCGCCGCTCCGGAGACCAGTGGGGTTTTGTGCTGAAAGCAGCCGACGTTAAGCTGGTTGCGAATGGCGACGTTGTCGGTGCAGTCGAGCACCAGATCGTGATCGGCAATCTGCGCCGCCAGCGCGGTCTCATCCAGCAAGGCATTGAGCGGGACCAGACGGACGTGGGGGTTAATGCGCGCCAGCGCCTCGCGGGCGGAATCCACCTTCGGCTGGCCGAGGGTGGCGTCGCTGTGCAGCGTCTGGCGCTGCAGGTTGGAGAGCGAGACAGTGTCGAAATCGAGCAGGGTGAGCTGCCCCACCCCGGCGGCGGCCAGATACTGCGCGGCGGCGCAGCCGAGCCCGCCGAGGCCGACCACCAGCACGCGAGCGGCTTTTAACCGCTCCTGGCCGTCAAAATCAAAACCGCGCAAGACGATCTGCCGGTTATAGCGCAGCATCTCTTCATCGCTCAGCTCAACGGTCATTACAGCCCCCCAAACAGGTGACTGAAGGGTTCGACCTCGACCCATTCGCCTGCTTCAACATGGCCGCGCTCACGCTCCAGCACGATAAAGCAGTTGCCGAGGCTGAAGGAGCTGAAAATGTGCGAGCCCTGATGGCCGGTGGTGTTCACCACCAGTTCGCCGTCCGGGTTACGCTGCAGAATACCGCGCTGAAAATCGAGGCGGCCAGGCGACTTTTTCAGGCGCGTGGCGGCGCGGACCCGCAGGCGGGGCGCCTGAAGCGGGCCGTGCTTGCCCGAGAGTTTCGCCAGCAGGGGTTGCACCAGCTGACAGAAGGTGACGGTGGCGGACACCGGGTTACCCGGCAGGCCGCAGAACCAGCTGCTGCTGAGCTTGCCGAAGGCGAAGGGTTTCCCCGGCTTAATCGCCAGCTTCCAGAAGCCGATCTCCCCCAGCTCTTCGAGGATAGTTTTGGTGTAATCGGCTTCACCCACCGAGACGCCGCCTGAGCTAATGACCACATCGGCCTGCTGGTCGGCGGCGATAAAAGCGTCACGCAGCTTTGCCGGGTCGTCAGGAATAATGCCGAGGTTAATGACCTCGTAGCCCAACTGCTGCAGCATCAGGTGCACTGCCAGGCGGTTGGTATCGTAAATCTGGCCGTCGCCGAGCGGTTGACCCGGCAGCTGCAGCTCATCGCCGGTTGAGAAGACCGCGACGCGTACCTTGCGCACCACCTCGACCTCGGCAATGCCGAGCGAGGCCAGCACCGGCAGCTCGGCCACCGTCAGGGGTGTCCCCGCCGGGAAGACCACCGCGCCGTGGGCAATATCTTCTCCGCGGCGGCGAATATGCTGCCCGGCTTTTACCGGCGCGATAAAGCGCACGCCGGCCTCGGTCTGTTCAGTCTCTTCCTGCATCACCACCGCATCGCAGCCTTCCGGCACCGGCGCGCCGGTCATGATGCGGATACAGGTCCCCGCCGGCCAGGCGTCGTTGAACGGCTGGCCGGCGAAGGCCTTACCGGCGACCGGCAGCGCCGCGCCGTCGCGAAGGTCGTTCAGCCGGACGGCATAGCCATCCATCGCCGCGTTATCAAAGCCGGGCACGTCCAGCGGGGAGACGATGTCATGGGCGGTCACACGCGAGAAGGCCTGCAACAGCGGTACAGTTTCCGTCGCGTTCAGCGGCGTAATACGATCGAGCATCTGGGCGAGGGCTGTGTCGAGCGGCATCAGTCCGGCGGTAAAATCCATGGGTCACTCCTGCGGGCAAAACAGCGAAAACGCCTATTATGGCAGAAAAGCGGCGCGGGCTGTATGCCACCTGGGTACGAGGCTTTACATCGCCCGCCGCTCTTTCTATATTCAAAAATTGTATAAGACATTCAGCAATATAATGATATCAATACCCTTATTCATGACGTGACCGGCGCCGCGCCGCGGTACGACAGGGCAGGGGCGATCCACTTCATCGTTAAGGACTGGCGAAATGGGCAAGGCGGTTATAGCAATTCACGGCGGCGCAGGGGCGATTTCTCGCGCGCAAATGACGCCGGAGCGGGAGCGAGAGTATGTGGCGGCGCTGTCGACTATCGTCGAAAGCGGGCAGAAAATGTTGGCCGCGGGCGCCAGCGCGCTGGATGCCGTGACCGAGGCCGTTCGGCTGCTGGAGGAGTGTCCGTTGTTCAACGCCGGAATGGGCGCGGTATTTACCCGCGATCAAACCCACGAGCTGGACGCCTGCGTAATGGACGGCTACAGCCTGCAGGCTGGCGCGGTAGCCGGGGTCAAACATTTGCGTAATCCGGTGCTGGCGGCGCGTCTGGTGCTGGAGAAGAGTCCGCACGTATTACTGATCGGCGAGGGGGCGGAAAATTTTGCCATCTCCCACGGGATGGCGCGCGTGGATAACGATCTGTTTTCCACTCCTGAAAGGCTGCTGCAGCTGCAGGAGGCGAAAGCGGGCGGGGAGATTATCCTCGACCACCACGCCGCTCCCCTCGACGAACGCCAGAAAATGGGCACCGTCGGCGCGGTGGCGCTCGATCTGGCCGGCAATCTGGCGGCGGCGACCTCCACCGGCGGCATGACCAACAAACTGCCCGGACGCGTCGGCGACAGCCCGCTGCCGGGCGCGGGGTGTTATGCCAATAATGCCAGCGTGGCGGTCTCCTGTACCGGCACCGGCGAAGTCTTTATGCGCACCCTGGCGGCCTACGATATCGCCGCCCTGATGGAGTATGGGCAGCTCAGTCTCTATTCCGCCTGCGAGCGGGTGGTGATGGAGAAACTGCCGGCTCTCGGCGGCAGCGGCGGGCTGATAGCCGTCGATCGCGAAGGCAACGTCGTTTTACCGTTTAACAGTGAAGGCATGTACCGCGCCTGGTGCTATGCCGGCGATACGCCGACCATTGGCATTTATCGCGAATAGAACAAGGGAGAGGGCGAGTGTCGCAAACTCACGAAACCGATACCTGCGAAGTGCTGGTGGTGCGCAACCTGAACGTGGCGTTCCGCCAGCAGGATGCGCCGGAGGTGCAGGCCGTGCGTCAGCTTTCCTTCAGCCTGCGCCGCGGCGAGACGCTGGCGATAGTGGGTGAGTCCGGTTCGGGAAAATCGGTGACCGCGCTGGCGCTGATGCGTCTGCTAGACGCGGCCAGCAGCGAGGTGAACAGCGAGGGGCTGTGGTTGCGGCGGCGTAACCGGCAGGTGATCGCGCTCAATGAGCAAACGGACGCTGAGATGCGCCGGGTGCGCGGCGCGGATCTGGCCATGATTTTTCAGGAGCCGATGACCTCGCTGAATCCGGTTTTTACCATCGGCGAGCAGATTGCCGAATCCCTGCGCCTGCACCAGGGGTTGGGGCGCGAAGAGGCGCTGCGCGCGGCGAAAAAGATGCTCGATCAGGTGCGTATTCCCCAGGCGGAAGAGATGCTCTCGCGCTATCCGCACCAGCTCTCCGGCGGCATGCGCCAGAGGGTGATGATCGCCATGGCGCTCTCCTGTCGGCCGGCGGTGTTGATAGCCGATGAGCCAACCACGGCGCTGGATGTCACCATCCAGGCGCAAATTCTGCAACTCATTGCCGTCCTGCAAAAGGAGATGGCGATGGGGGTGATCTTTATCACCCACGATATGGGCGTCGTGGCCGATATCGCCGATCGGGTGCTGGTGATGTATCGCGGTGAGGCGGTAGAGACCGGCAGCGTTGAGGAGATCTTTCGTTCGCCGCAGCACCCGTATACGCAGTCGCTGCTGGCGGCGGTCCCGCGGCTGGGGGAGATGCGTGGCCAGGATCTGCCGCGCCGTTTTCCGCTGCCGGGCCAGCCGCTGGCGGAGAGCGAAACGCCCGATACGGTAGTCGCCGGCGAGTCGATCCTGCAGGTGCG
>OGXT01002599.1_pt1 | contig 14020 bp, 14 predicted proteins | sample 1576361 | NCBI WGS metagenome assembly OGXT01 (sample SAMEA3541514, study PRJEB24748) | human gut metagenome | biome: human gut; feature: human-associated habitat; material: faeces | place: China | collected 2012 | reverse complement strand
GCCCCGTTACGGGGCTTTTTTCGTTTTTGCTCCCGCCGCCTGACGCGCCAGCGCGCGCTGGATAGACATCACGCTCGCCAGCACCACGATCAATCCCATCAGCGCCATCCCCTGGATCTTTTGTCCGAGGAATATCCATCCCAGTACCACGGCGGTCACCGGGCTCAGCAGACTCATCGCCGACACGGCCACCGGTGAGAGGCGGCCAATCCCCCGAAACCACAGGCCATAGGCCAGCATGGCGCCCGCGACGCACAGCCACAGATAGCCGGCCGCCTGCAGCGCTGTTACCTGATGCAAAGGAGGGTCAACGATCAGCGCCACCGGAGCCAGCACTACCCCACCGATCGTCAGCTGCCAGCCGGTCAGCGCGACGATCGGCAGGGAGAGCGCCCAGCGCCGGGAGAGCCAGGTGCCCAGCGCCATACTGATCGCCCCGAGAAACGCCGCGCCGATGCCCAGCGGGTCGAGGACGGTGTGCGGCGACAGCAGCAGCATGGCCATACCGAGTATGCCGGCGATGGCGGAGAACACCGCCAGCCAGGGCGAGCGCTGCCGGTCGACGCACCAGGCGAGGAGCATCACCAGCAGCGGCTGGATCGCGCCGATCACTGCCGCCAGCCCGCCGGGTAAGCGATAGGCGGCGATAAACAACAGCGCCTGAAACGCGCCGATATTTAAGATGCCGGTAACGATCAGCTTTGCCCATTCGCCGCGCTGCGGAAAACGACGGCTCCAGATCAGCAGGGCGATACCTGCCGGCAGCACCCTCAGCAGCGCAGCAATAAATGGGCGGTCAGGGGGAAGAAACTGGGAGGTGACGATGTAGGTCGTCCCCCAGATAGCAGGCGCCAGCGCGGTGAGCAGCAGGTCGAGAATCAGATTACGTGAGAGAAAAGCCATGATTTTATCTTCACTTCAAGGTAAATTAGTGAGTGAAGTATGTACCGCCAAGTATCTTGATATCAAGACAAGTGAGCACTAATGGACAAATCACCGCCGATCGACGCCGTGGATCGCATCCTCGCCCAGTGGCAGCGGGAACGGCCAGACCTCGACTGCAGCCCCATGGGGCCGATAGGTCGCCTGAAACGATGCGCTATGCTGCTGGAGCCGCAGGTGGAAGTGGCCTTTACGCGCCACGATCTGGTGCGCTGGGAGTTTGACATGCTGGCGACGCTGCGGCGCGCCGGAGCGCCTTTCGTACTTTCGCCCACCCAGCTCTTCTCCACGCTGATGATTACCTCCGGCACCATGACCCATCGTCTGAAGGCGCTGGAGAAACGCGGGTTTATTACCCGCCTGCCCAATCCGGAGGATGCCCGCAGTATGCTGGTCGCCCTGACTTCCGCCGGACGCGAACGGATCGATGCCGCAGTGGAAACCCACGTCGACAACGAACGGCAACTGCTGGCAGGACTCAGTGACGGTGAACGCCAGCAGTTGGATCAGGCGCTGCGGGTGTTGATGCGACTGCTGGAAACGGGCTAACAGCCAGCGGCGATAAAGTCGCCGTTGGCGCTGATCGGCACCACGCTGAAAAACAATCCCACGGCAAAGAGGATCAGCGCCAGACCGCCGAGGATCTTCATCAGCGGAACCAGCCAGGGCCGCGGGCGGTGATTCGTGGCCAATCGTTTGACCGTCCGATGGCGCGCATAGTGAACCAGTAGCGACAGACCGAGGATCGAGAGCGCGGTGCCCAGCGCCATGCTCATCACCGCGGCGATGCCCCAGCTAACAATCCCCAACGCATTGGCGAATAATAAAATCATGATCGCCCCGCTACAGGGCCGAACGCCGATAGCCAGCACCACGCCAAGGCGCGTCTTCCAGTCAGCGCCCTGCAGATCCTGCCCCACGCCGTGATGGCCGCAGCCGCACGAGGCGTCATGCTGATGCGCTGGCGTCAGACGGCGAATCACCTGTTTTGTCGGCCACAGGCTTTGCAGAGCGCGAAAGATAACATAAGCCCCAAAGACGCCGATGGTCAGGGCGCTGATCTTCTCGACGTACCAGCGGCTGGCGCTAAGATCGCCGGCGGCCAGATTCAGCCCCACCGCAAGAATAAAGACGAAGAGTATCGCAGTGACGCCCTGTAACAGGCTGCCGAGAAAGGGCACCACCCGCGCCGCCGTCAGGCTCTCCTGATTGGTGCTCAGGTAGGTCGTCACGATAAATTTACCGTGTCCCGGTCCGACGGCGTGCAGCACGCCATAGAGAAAGGCCCCCACCAGCAGCCAGATACCGCCGCTGTACTGATGGTTATTCAGCAACAGAAGGTACATCACCAGATAGCGATGCAGGGTAATTTGGGTGGCGAGACACCACTGGAGAAAGTCACCCCAGTGGCTGTGCAAGGTGATAGCGGCGGCCAGCAGTAGAAGGCCGCCGCACCCGGCCGCCAGCAGGCGCCAGTCGCGGAGCGCAATCGGAGTCGTCATCGTTATACCATTGTAGTAAACGTAAACCGCCTGACAGCAACTTTACGACAGGCGAGCGAAGGTGTCAGCGCTGAAGGGTGAGGAATTTGTCGAAGCTGTTCACGGGATTGTTCGTAGTCACCAGGCTCCGCATTATCTACCGATCGCTATCTTCCCGACACCGTATTAGCGCAGAATGCCTCAATATCTTGAGCATACCACAGCTATATCTTTTTATGCGTTATTGGTTACCAATACCTTTTAACAGGAATAATTACTCAAAAAATCACAGATAAAAATAAATAAGTTATTTCTTGGCGAGCATTTTTTGTCAGTTATTATGCTGCGCTTCCGGCAAGAATATTCTTTAACTGCTATTTATTGTACTCTTCAGCAGGATCACTCCCATGAAAAGAGGCTTACTTACCTGGTTACTGCTGCCATCGCTTTCCGTACAGGCCACCTGGCGCAGCGACAAGCGCCAGGAGGCACGTGACGAAAAGTGGTGAACCGGCAGGCTTCGGCGTATCCTGGATGTGAGTCCTTCCCGCGCCGAAGCGAGCATTCCAACCCGCCGCCAGACCGTGTCGCAATACTTACCTGTCCTCTATACCTCCCATTGATATCTTCCTGTATACGTTGACCGTGACGAGTTTTCATCTCATTCAACCGCATGTACCAGATTAAGCTTACCCGTTGAAATACGGCGTAATGTGCTCTATTACAGACAATGCTATTATCACCAGGCTTTTTGCAGTATGGTTTAATCACTGTTGTAGTTTTGCAGTGAATGCTATCCAGACGGTTCAAGGTTGTATTCTGTCTGAGAAATTACTCATGCCATTCCCGTCGCTGAGATACGGGAGGCCGGCTGGCTGACGCCGTGCCGCCCCGACAGCCGGGAAATAAATCATGACGGCATTGATGGCCGCCTTGCCGTGGCCGGAAGCCAGTGCCTTCATCATCAAGCGGGCATCATCAAGAGGATCAGGGATGTACAGGACGTGGAAACCCCCAGGAAAGATTCATCAGTTCAGCCAGCTCACCCTTTCTTTACCCTTCAGATCGCGGCCTCTTATCGTTAGCAATGGAGCTAGCCCATGATACCGCTCGCGCTCGTAGCAAATTAAAACGTTATCACCACGCTGTTTCAAAATAAAAAGGCAGTCAAATTTAACAATGACCTGACGCAGGCTCGGAAAACCAAAAATATGCCTGCAATAAAAGGGAAAACCATGACGAATAACGCCGACATAAAAAAAAGGAACTTCCTGACTCAGAATGAAATTGAGTCTTTACTTAAAGCGGCCGATACCGGTCCTTATGCTGCACGTAATTATTGCCTGACGTTACTGTGCTTCATCCATGGTCTGCGCGCCAGCGAGATCTGTCGTCTACGAATATCGGATATCGACCTTGCTGCCCGATGTGTTTACATCCATCGGCTTAAAAAAGGGTTTTCGACTACCCACCCGTTGCTGGATAAAGAGATCTACGCCCTAAAGCGCTGGCTGGCCATTCGCAGCAGCTGGCCGCAGGCCGCCAGCGAATGGCTATTTCTCTCCCGCAAAGGTAATCCCCTTTCCCGCCAACAGTTTTATCAGATTATCGCGTCCTCAGGGGGACTGGCGGGGCTGCCACTGGAGATCCACCCGCACATGCTGCGGCACTCCTGTGGCTTTGCGTTGGCGAATATGGGGATCGATACCCGCTTGATTCAGGATTATCTCGGGCATCGCAATATCCGCCACACCGTCTGGTATACCGCCAGCAATGCGGGACGCTTCTATGGCATCTGGGACAATCCCCGTGACAAACAGCGATCGTCGCTGATCCAATAGCCTTGACGCCATGGATGGCGTTGTATCGCGATCGGTCGACAAATTAAAATATTCATGATTATTAACCCTGCGTTAATTAGGATTACTGTTCCCACAAGTTCTTATTTAATCCTTATGACTGAGAGTTAATATAACCCTGCGTTTACTCAGGAATAAGGCTGGGTATTTATTGGTGGGAAAAAATTACCGCGGCTGTGTTTTTAATAGCGGCTGGTAATGAAAAATATCCTTTCATTTTATATACCTGGCGGCAACCCGCGCAGATACTATTGAGCCGATGATTAAAATCTTTAAAATTAAGAATTATCACCCGACGATATTTTTAGTGTCTGGCAATGTAATATGTTATCAATTCGTGATTAATCATCTTCACCCTGTACCGTTTTAGCATTACAGAACCTTTCTCGTCATGGCGTATGGTTTCGCTGTGACGGTCATTCATACCTATTTTCAGGAGCAACTATTGTGAACCGACGTCGTTTTCTAACCGCCAAAGAAGTTCAGGCCATGATGCAGGCTGCTCGTCAGGGCCCTACCGGCGAACGGGACTACTGCCTCATTCTGCTGGCCTTTCGCCATGGCATGCGCATTAGCGAACTGCTGGATCTGCATTATCACGATCTGGATCTCCATGAAGGGCGGGTTAATGTGCGGCGATTAAAGAATGGTTTTTCGACGATTCATCCACTGCGTTTTGATGAGCGCGAGGCGATTGAGCGCTGGAGCCTGGTCCGTGCCGGCTGGAAAGCGGCGGACAAAACGGACGCACTGTTTATCTCCCGCCGCGGCACCGCGCTCTCCCGCCAGCAGGCGTATCGTATTATTCGCTCCGCCGGGGAAAATGCGGGTACCGTCACGCACACTCACCCCCATATGCTGCGTCACGCCTGCGGCTATGAACTGGCTGAAAGAGGGACAGATACGCGTTTGATACAGGATTATCTAGGACATCGCAATATTCGTCACACAGTACGTTACACCGCCAGTAATGCGGCACGTTTCGCTGGCATCTGGGAAAGAAATAATCTTTTAGAGGAAAAAGACCAGAAGACGAAAAATGAAATAACAGATTGATTTTAAAGAATTAAAAAAATAACGAACAGGTCAATTGGGGCCAAACTGTTTATATCATAAAAATGTTTTGACATATTTTGCAACTCACTGCGCCATATTTCCGCAAAAAAAATCATATCTCATTGATTATTATCTATTTTTAAACCTGCGATTACTCACTTTTCTCTAACCATATCTCTGCTGCACCGGCGATCCGTCGCCAACGCCATCGCTATTCCTTTCGCACCCCCTCCCACCACACCAGATTATATTACCATAAAAACCAAATTTGGCAGCATTTAAAACCACAGAATACCAGGTTGACACAAAATACAGATCATTTATCCCAACGAGTCAAAATGGCCCCAATTGTCTCATCGGTTGGGCGAAAACTGTGCAGAGCCGGCAGCCGGACCACTCGGCTGAAATCTGAAATGCCTGGAAGGCACAACGGCTGCCAATCCGGTTCGTTATTTCGACATCGTTCAAAGGAAAACAGTATGAAAATCAAAACACTGGCAATGATTGTTGTGTCAGCCCTGTCACTGAGCTCCACGGCAGCTCTGGCCGATACCACCACGGTCAACGGCGGGACCGTGCATTTTAAAGGAGAAGTCGTTAATGCGGCCTGTGCGGTGGATGCCGGCTCTATCGATCAAACCGTTCAGTTAGGCCAGGTGCGTTCCGCGAAACTGGCCACGGCGGGGAGCACCAGTTCGGCCGTCGGTTTCAACATCCAGCTGGATGATTGCGACACTACGGTAGCCACCAAAGCGTCCGTCGCCTTCGCCGGTACGGCCATCGACAGCAGCAATACCACCGTTCTGGCCCTGCAAAACTCTGCCGCCGGCAGCGCAACCAACGTCGGCGTGCAGATCCTCGACAATACCGGTACGCCACTGGCACTGGACGGCGCCACCTTCAGTGCTGCGACCACGCTGAATGACGGCCCCAACATCATCCCGTTCCAGGCACGTTACTACGCGACCGGCGCAGCGACGGCTGGTATAGCGAACGCGGATGCCACGTTCAAAGTGCAGTACGAGTAAGACCCGAGTCAGGCAGGGAAGCTATTCGGGCCAGGAGGGCCCGCTCTCTATTTTCAACCGGAGTGAAACGATGCAGGGAATGAAATCTGGTCTGCTGCTGCTACTGCCTCCGCTGGCGCTGGCCGGTAATCATTGGAACGTCACGCTGCCGGGGGGCAGCATGCGTTTTCAGGGCCTGATAATGGCGAGCTCCTGCCGCGTCGAAGCCGGCGATCGGCAGATGACGGTCAATCTGGGGCAGATCAGCAGTAATCGATTTCATGCTGTCGGCGAAGACAGCAACCCAATCCCTTTCGCGATTCATTTACAGGATTGCAGTACGGCGGTCAGCCAGCATGTGGGTGTGACCTTTCACGGCGTGGCTGATGGAAAAAACCCCGACGTGCTTTCGGTGGGTGAAGGTCCGGGGATCGCCAGTGGGATCGGTATTGCGCTATTCGACAGCCAGGGCCAGCAGCTCCCGCTCAATCGTCCAGCGGATCGCTGGATATCACTCTACCGCGGACCGACGACGCTAAATTTCGTCGCCAAATATCGGGCGACCGGACGCCAGGTCACCGGCGGTGCAGCCAATGCCCAGGCCTGGTTCTCATTGACCTATCAGTAATTAATCCGCAGACAAACAGGACAACACGGTGAGCAGACAAGGAGATAATGTGAGAAAAACGGCAACGATGGCGCATGGCTTACTGGCAGGATGTGTGCTTTTCGCCGCCAGTATCTTTAGCGCCAGCGCGCAGGCGGGCGTTGCGCTTGGCGCGACCCGGGTTATCTACCCGGCGGGACAGAAGCAGGTCCAGCTCGCGGTGACCAATAATGATGACAACAGTACCTGGCTTATTCAGTCATGGGTGGAAAATGCCGATGGTCAGCGAGACGGCCGGTTTGTCATCACTCCTCCGCTGTTTGCCATGCAGGGTAAAAAAGAGAACACCCTGCGCATTATCGACGCCACCAATAACCAGCTGCCGCAGGATCGGGAAAGTCTGTTCTGGATGAACGTGAAGGCGATCCCTTCGATGGATAAATCAAAGCTCAGCGACAATACCCTGCAGCTGGCGATTATCAGCCGCATCAAGCTCTACTACCGTCCGGGAAAACTGGCCCTGCCTCCGGATCAAGCGGCGGAAAAGCTGACCTTTAGCCGTAGCGGATCGTCGCTGACGCTGACGAACCCCACCCCCTATTACCTGACGGTGACCGAACTGAACGCCGGGACACGCATTCTGGAGAACGCCCTCGTACCGCCGATGGGCAAAACCAGCGTCAAGCTACCCGCGGATGCCGGGAACACCATCACCTATCGCACGATTAATGATTACGGCGCGCTGACGCCGAAAATGAATGGCGTGCTGCGCTAACCCAGAAGCGCCCCGCCGCGCGGGACACGCTGCGCATGACCAGAAGCAATGACAGCCGGGCAACGTCGGACCGGAGGGATAATGTCACATCGGAAATATGGACTGGATCATTTAGGTTGCCGAACTGCCCGGCGCCTGGTATCTCCGGCGCTGGCGCTGTGGCTCTGCTCACAGCCGTTTGCCGCGCGGGCGGACCTCTATTTTAACCCCCGCTTTTTAGCTGACGATCCGGCGGCGGTGGCTGACCTGTCGGGATTTGAAAAAGGCCAGGAGGTTCCGCCAGGCACCTATCGCGTCGATATTTATCTCAACAATGGTTTTATGACCACCCGGGACGTCACCTTCCAGGCCGATGCCCAAGGTCACGGTCTGTCACCCTGCCTGACGCGCGGCCAGCTGGCGAGCATGGGTGTGGATACCGGTCGGGTGCCGGGCATGGCGACGCTGGACAGCACGGCCTGCGTGCCGCTGACCACGCTTATCAGCGAAGCTACCACGCGCTTCGACGTCGGACAGCAACGCCTGTACCTCACCGTCCCCCAGGCATTTATGGGTAACCATGCGCGCGGCTATATTCCGCCGGAGCTGTGGGATAACGGTATCACCGCCGGGCTGATTAACTATAACTTCACGGGCAATAACGCCCATAACACCACAGGTGGCAGCAGCCGTTACGCCTATCTGAATCTACAGAGCGGCCTGAACATTGGCGCCTGGCGTCTGCGCGATAACAGCACCTGGAGCTACAGCAGCGGCGGTAGCACCTCATCCAACGAGAATCGCTGGCAGCACGTTAACAGCTGGCTTGAGCGGGACATCACGCCTCTGCGTTCGCGACTCACCCTAGGGGACAGCTACACCAACGGCGATGTCTTCGACGGGATCAACTTCCGCGGCGCCCAGCTGGCCTCCGACGACAATATGCTACCGGACAGCCAGAAAGGCTTTGCGCCGGTGATCCACGGGATCGCCCGCGGCACGGCGCAGGTGTCAATCAGGCAAAACGGCTACGAAATCTACCAGAGCACAGTGCCGCCGGGACCATTTACCATCGACGATCTCTACGCCGCGGGCAATGGCGGCGATCTGCAGGTCACGATCAAAGAAGCGGATGGCTCCCGCCAGGTCTTCAGCGTGCCCTGGTCAACGGTGCCGGTTCTCCAGCGTGAAGGCCATACCCGCTTCGCCCTCACCGCCGGGGAGTACCGCAGCGGCAACAGTCAGCAGGAAACGCCCGATTTTTTCCAGGGCACGGCCATGCATGGCCTGCCGGCAGGCTGGACGCTCTACGGCGGCACCCAGCTGGCAGACCGCTATCGCGCCTTTAACCTTGGGGTGGGGAAAAACATGGGCTATTTCGGCGCCCTGTCGCTGGATATCACTCAGGCCAACGCCACCCTGGCTGACGACAGCGAACATCAGGGGCAGTCGGTGCGTTTTCTCTATAACAAATCCCTGGATGAGACCGGCACCAACCTGCAGCTGGTGGGCTACCGCTACTCTACCCGCGGCTATTATAACTTTGCCGATACCACTTACCGCCGCATGAGCGGCTACAGTGTGGAAACCCAGGACGGCGTTATCCAGGTAAAACCGAAATTTACCGACTACTACAATCTGGCTTACAGCAAGCGCGGCAAGGTGCAGCTGAGCGTGACTCAGCAGTTGGGGCGCACCGCCACCCTCTATCTCAGCGGTAGCCACCAGACCTACTGGGGCACCGACGATGCCGATGAGCAGCTGCAGGCCGGGGCCCGCATCCTTGATGTGAACGTGGGCGCCTCTCTGGTGGCCGAGACCATGCTCCTGCCCGATCTGGTGCAGCGTCTGGTCTCCCGGGTGGACGTGCCCCTGTCGCTGGATTCTTCCAATGCCCAGGCCATCGCCCGTGCCTTGCCCTACTGTCCGGGCTCCTTCCTTGTCAATTCCATCAGCGGCGAAGCCGGGCGCATGGAACTGCTGGGACCTGTCTGCCGCGATTTCGGCGCGCCCTTCATCCTGCTTCCCCTGCAGGGGACGAAACTGCCCGTCCGGGCCTCCGAGCGTATCGCCATCGTGGAAAAGCTGCTGGAGCAGGCCGACTCCCTGGGCACCCCCCGCCGTCTGGTGATGGTGGACATCCTGGCCCTGTCGGTGTCCTCCAAGCCTGAAGGCGCCCTGCAATGCCTTGAGATGGTCCGCTGGTGCCGCAGCCAGGGCCTAGCGACCACACTGGGCCTTTCCAACGTTTCGTTCGGCCTGCCTGCCCGCGACCTGCTCAATGCCACCTTCATGGCCATGTGCGCGGGCGCCGGTCTGTCCTCCTGCATCGCCAATCCTTCCGCTCCCCGTCTGCATGAGGCCTGCGATGCCGTGGCCGTGCTGCAGGGGAGCGACAGCAATGCCGGGTCGTTCATCGCCTCCTATGCCGGCTGGAAGGCCAGCGGCGGTGTGGTCAGGGCCGGCAAGGGCCCGGGCGCCGCTGCCGAGACCCTGGGGGATGCCGTCCTTTTCGGCGATCTGGAAAACGTGCTGCCCCTGCTGGAAAAGGAACTGGCCGCCGGTGCCGAGCCTTTCGCCCTGGTGCAGGACGTCCTGATCCCGGCCATCACCGAAGTGGGGACGCGCTATGAGCGCCGGGAGTACTTCCTGCCGCAGCTCATCCGCGCGGCGGAGACCATGCAGAAGGCCTTTGCCCACCTCAAGCCCCTGCTGGAGAAGAGCCGCGGCCCCGAGGAACGTCCCGTGATCGTCATGGCCACTGTGGAAGGGGACATCCACGATATCGGCAAGAACATCGTCTGCCTGCTGCTGGGCAACCACGGATTCGACGTCATCGACGCCGGCAAGGATGTCCCGGCGGAGCAGATTGTCGCTTGCGCTTTGGAACATAAGGCGCGTATCATCGGCCTGTCGGCTCTGATGACCACGACAATGGTACGGATGGAAGATACCATCCGTCTGGTGCGGGAGCGCAATCTCCCCATCAAGGTGCTGGTGGGCGGCGCTGCCGTGACCCAGGCCTTTGCCGATGCCATCGGCGCGGATGCCTATTGCGAAGATGCGGTCAGCGCAGTGCGGGCCGCCAAACAGTTTGTCACAGGATAATCCCATGAAGCGATTTATTTTGCCCCTGCTGCTTCTGACCCTGTTCCTGCCCTGCCTGGCGCAGGCCCAGGAGTACAAGACCGTGGGGCTCAAGGACCTGACCTCCATAGTGGCCCAGAACAAGGGCAAGGTCGTCATGCTCAACTTCTTCGCCACCTGGTGCCCCCCCTGCCGTGAGGAAATCCCGGATCTTGTCAGCCTGGCGCCCAAGTACGAGGGCAAGGTCGTCATCGTGGGTCTTTCGGTGGATGAGGACGCGAGCACGCTCCCGGCCTTCCTCAAGCGGCTGAAGGTCGACTACCCTGTGTACAGGGCCAGTGAAGACGTGATCCGCGCCTTCAACGTGCGCACCATCCCGCACAATGTTTTTTACGGCAAGAACGGGCGTCTGGCCCTGATGGGGTCGGGCATGGTCTCGAAAAAAGAACTGACGGAAATCTTTGATTCTCTCGGAGAGCAAAAATAATGAGCGACACCTACACGGTACGCCGTGCGACCATGGACGATGTGAAGGATATCCATGCCCTGCTGATGGAAAATGCGCGCAAGGGCCTGCTGCTGCCCCGTGCGCTGATCTTTCTGTACGGCCATGTCCGTAATTTCCTGGTCATCGACGACCCCCGGGGCGGCCTGGCCGCCTGTTGCGCCCTGGCGCCTGTCTGGGAGGATCTGGCCGAAGTCTGCTCCCTGGCCGTGCGCGAAGATCTGCGCAAGCAGGGCCTGGGCCGCAAGATCGTGATGGCCTGTGTCGATGACTGTCGCATCCTGCACCTCAAGAAGGTCTTCTCCCTGACGTATCAGGCGGCTTTCTTTGAGCGCATCGGTTTCCATGAGGTGGACAAGGGCGTCCTGCCCCAGAAGATCTGGGCCGACTGCGTGCATTGCGCCAAGTACCCCGACTGCGATGAAACCGCCATGTTCCTGGAGCTCGATTAAGATGAACGCCATCAAGGAACGCAAGATCGTCTATACCTCCGGCCAGATCGCCGAACGCGTGCGTGCCATGGCCGCCGAGATCGATGCCTTTTACGGTGATGAGCCCCTGGTGGCCGTATGCGTCCTCAAGGGCGCTGTGTTCTTCTTCACCGACCTCGTCCGGGCCATGCGTTCGGAGAACCTCGAACTGGATTTCGTCCGTCTGTCCAGCTACGGCAAGGGGACGTCCAGTTCCCGCCATGTGGTGTTCAGCAAGGACGTGGACTGCGACATCACCGGCAAGCATGTGCTGATCGTCGAGGACGTGGTGGACAGCGGTCTGTCCATGCAGTTCCTGATGCGCCAGTTCGAGGCCCGCGGGGCCCGCAGCCTGCGTCTGGCCGCGCTGGTGGACAAGAACGAACGCCGCGAAGTGGACGTGCGCGTCGATTTTGCGGGCTTCAAGCTCGAGGAAGGGTTCATCGTCGGCTACGGCCTTGACTATGCTGAAAAATATCGGGCCCTGCCTGATGTGGAAGAGCTGGTCTTCGAATCCGTCGGGGACTAGCACCTGCCCGCACCTGGAGCCAAATGATGGAAATTCAATGCCCTCACTGCGCCAGCCGTTTCAACCTGCCGGAACATCTTGCCCGGCCGGGTGCGAAATTGCGCTGCTCCGTATGCAAGACGGTCTTTGCCCTGCAATTGCCTGAGCCTGCCCCTGCGCCCATCCCGGATCTTCTGCCGGACGATGTGGAGCAGCCCCGCCCCCGGCGCCGCTGGCTGTTCTGGCTGATGCTGCTGCTTCTGCTGGCCTGCGGCGGTGCCGCCGTCTACTGGTACTGCTGGCATGAGCGCCCCCTGACACCTGTCCAGGGAACGGCAGCCACCGCTGAGAACATCGCCCTGCTGACCATGAAGGACGTGCGCCAGTACTATGTGAACAACGAAAAGATGGGCAAGATCCTGGTCATCGAGGGCAGGGTGGTCAATGAATTCCCCCAGCCCGTGAGCATGATCACCGTGGAAGCCGTGCTTTACGGTCAGGATCAGAAGGTCATCGCCTCCAATCGTCAGACCGCCGGCAACCAGCTGACCCCCTTGCAGCTCTCCGTACTGGACAAGGAAGCCATGGCCAGCCGTCTGGCCGACCCCGAGAAAGAGCAGGGGGCCAATGTGACCCTGCTGCCCGGTGCCAGCGCTCCCTTCATGGTCGTGTTCGACAGCCCGCCCAACGATGTCAGCGAGTTCTACGTCGCCATCGTGGATGCGCAGAAGGGAGTGCCCCTGCCCCGCTAGACATCCCGGCAAAACTGTTCTCAAGCCCCGCAAGGGGCTTTTTTCATGCCCTTGGGATACATCGGTGATGCCGGAAAGCGGAGCGGATAGGCCCCAGCAACTCTGCAATGCCGCGAAAGGGCGCATCGGAAAGAACTATGGGAGTCATGTGATAAAAAACACAAATAGTGATGCACAGTCATGACGCAATTCCGCATCATGACTGCATCCGTGACGGCGCGATATTGCAACACACCGAACACAAGAGCTGAACTTTGCTGCACATGCTTGCATGGGCTGCACTTTTTTTTTATTTTTATGCCATGGCTAAAACGAGAGAAGTCTTTATCTGTTCAGCCTGCGGCGCGCAGACCCTGCAATGGCGTGGTCAATGCCCCGGCTGCCATGAGTGGAACACCCTTCAGGCCGCGGCACAGCCCAAGGCCCTGTCCCGCAGCAACACCAGGGTATCCGCCCCTGCGGGCAACCGGCCTGTTCCTTTGCAGGACGTAGCCGAGACCGGGCATCATCCCTATCCCAGCGGCATCGCCTCACTGGACAGGGTGCTGGGCAAGGGTCTGGTGCCGGGTGCGGCCATCCTCATCGGCGGCGAGCCGGGCATCGGCAAATCCACCCTGCTGCTGCAGGTGGCGGGGCTGGTCGCTGCCCAGGGGGGCAGAGTGCTTTACGCCAGCGGCGAGGAATCCCTGCCGCAGATCAAGGCGCGGGGCCAGCGGCTCGGCATGCTGCATGACAACCTGCTGGCCATGTCCACCTCCAGTGTGGACGAGGTCATCGCCGCCCTGGAGCTGGCTCCGCCCCGTTTGCTGGTGGTGGACTCGGTACAGACCATGAGCAGCGTCGATGCCGAAGGCCTTCCCGGCAATGTCAATCAGGTGCGTGCCGTGAGCATGGCCCTGCTGGAAGCCTGCCGCCGTCTGGGCGTCACGCTGGTGCTGGTGGGCCATGTGACCAAGGACGGTGTCCTGGCTGGTCCCCGCCTGCTGGAGCAT
>OGXT01002577.1_pt1 | contig 14104 bp, 9 predicted proteins | sample 1576361 | NCBI WGS metagenome assembly OGXT01 (sample SAMEA3541514, study PRJEB24748) | human gut metagenome | biome: human gut; feature: human-associated habitat; material: faeces | place: China | collected 2012 | reverse complement strand
ACAAGGTCTACGGCGTAGTTCTGACCACCGCCGATGGCAGTGAGTACGGCCTGCATCATGTGACCAACATCTGGCATGGTACCAAGCTGGGCTTCAATGCCGATGATCCTTACTTTGCATCCATCATCGGCAAGACGATTACTCAGATCACCTTCTACGCCGCCGACGGCGTGTATGTCCTGCCGGTCAATGTGGCGCTGTGAGGTCGCGGAAAGCTGCCTGATTTAGCAAATACGGCACAAAACGGCAAGGTCGCCTGGCATCAGGCGGCCTTGCTTTTCTCTGTTTTGATGTTCGCCCCGCCGCCGCAGCCGCAGTCCAGCTCCATGGCCGGGACCAGCAAACTTCATCCTGATGCCGGCACCTTCTGCCGAAAAATTAGCCTCCATAAACATTCCCGCTTTTTCTTGACAAGGCTCTGCAGGCGTGCTATTTTAGGTTTCGTCAATTAGCCAAGTCTAACCATCTGAGGGGCCTCGCCCCACAGATTTTTCTTTGCGCGAAATGTTAGACTGTACTAACTATATGGTCTCATTTTCTGCCATTGCGATGAAAGGAGCATTTTTCATGAAACGGAAGAAATTTCTTTCCCTGCTGCTGTCGGCAACTATGGCGTTCACTCTGTTGACCGCTACCGCCTTTGCAGCAACCCCCGCCGAGGAGGAGAACGGCTTTTTCGATTTTCTGCTGGGCAAAAAGTACACCTACCTCTATGCTGCCCTGACCTGGGATGAGTACTGGGCAAACGAGAAGGTCTATGCTGCCGGCAGCACTGCCGCCTCTGCGCAGCTGGACAGTCACGAGGAGCACGACCTTGGCGCATTTGATGCGGTCTCCCGCGCTACCGTCAACCACGGTCTGCACCGCGGCAGCTTCCAGAGCACTGCTGTGATCTACGCCAAGGACGGCAGCAGCTACACCGTTTCCCACTGGTCGGACGACGGCAAGACCATCTATCTCGTCGATGGCACCACTGTGGGCTGGAACCGGGGCACCATTACCAAGGCCGACGGTTCTACCGTGCAGATGGATCACTACGAGGTGCTGGGCACCAAGTATGTGCCGGTGCGCGTGGCCACCAGCGACCTTGCAGATTTCTGCTCCAAGTACACCGTGGTGGAAAACGGCGGTCAGCTGGTGGGCGGCTACTCTGAAAAGAACCTGACCGCCTATACCTTAACGGCTGCGGTGGACGAAAACACCAACGGCCTGAAGTACGCTACCAAGAGCGGCGATGGCTACACTTTCTCTGCCGCACATACCGGCACCGGTTCCGGCGTGGCAGAAGCCGCCCAGAAGGCTGCGGATGGTCTTACCGTGAACCTGCGCAGCGGCAGCGATGTAGGCAGCTTTGGCGAGTTCATCCGTGTGGATCTGAACGGCAACTACGGCGAGCTGGGCTCCCGGATGCAGTCTGTGGCGTGGACCTACTACGGCGATGACAGCACCTATACCCACGCCAAGGCCTCCTACGGCACCAAGTTTGCAGCCGACAACTGGATGCACAAGTCCATGGGCATCCAGCTGGGTCTGAGCGATTCCGCCCGCTGCCAGCTGCCGGAGGGCACTGATGGCACCGGCTACTGGGCCATCACCATCCGCGCACTGGGCTATGCCGACACGGTGGTGAAGTTCCAGACCACTGCCGAGAACCTTGCCAAGCACGAGCTGGCAAGCGATGCAGACCGCGCCGCCCTGCAGGCTGTGGTCGCCACGGCACAGAGCAAGGCAAAGGCCGCTTACACCGCAGCCAGCTACGCTGATCTGGAGACTGAGCTCGCCGAAAGCGTGGAGCTGCTGAGCCGGGATACCCTGTATAAGGCTGCTGCACTGGAACAGGTGACCCACCTGACCGATGCTGTGCAGAACCTGAAGGCTGCCTGATCCGGCAAAAAAACAGAACACCTAAAAGGCAAGGTCGCTTTAAGCAGGCGACCTTGCTTTTCCGTGTCAGGAGAAGATGGAATGAACAAAAAACAATGCAATGCGCTGCTGCCGCTGGTGCAGCTGCTCCCGGCGGTGGCGGCAGCGGCAGCCGTGCTGTTTGCCCTGCCCCGCACCGTGCCGGTGCTGGCCGCCGTGCCGGAAAGACTGACGGCTGTGGTGGAGCAGCCGGTGGAAGCCGCTTCCTCCGAAGCGGAGGAAGAAGTACTGCCCAAACTGCCCTATGCCGATGGAGTTTACGTCGGCTCTTCCCGGGGCTACGGCGGTGCCGTCCGGGTGCAGGTCACCATGGAAAACGGCAGCATCACGGAGGTGGAGATATTAGACGCTTCCCACGAGACAAAGCAGTTTCTGCGGCGCGCCAAGCGGCTTTTGACCACTGTAGTGGAGGCCCAGAGCTGGGAAGTGGATGCCGTTTCCGAGGCCACCTACACCAGCCGGGGCATTCTGGGCGCGGTGCAGAACGCCCTGACCGGCGAGGTGGTCAACAACCCCCTGCCGCCGCAGCCGGAGCCCGCCGCACCGCTGGTGGTGGAGGAATTTACCGCGCCCTCTACCTACCTTGACGGCATCTACACCGCCGAGGCCATGGGTTTTGAGGGCGAGATCACGGTGCAGGTCACGGTGGCAGAGGATAAGATCACCGATATCACTCTTCTGAGCGCCGAGGATGAGGAGGAATATCTTTCCCAGGCAAAACAGGTCATCCCCGCCATTCTGGAAGGGCAAAGTCCCAACGTGGATGCTGTTTCCGGCGCGACTTACTCCTCCACCGGCATCCTGAACGCGGTCAAGCTGGCACTGGCAAAGGCGGCAGTTGCCCCGGCAGAGGAAGCCGACCCGGAGCAGGCAGCATCGGAAGAAGCGGCAGAAGAAGCCGCCGTACCGTCTGAAGTACCGGGACCCGATGAAATGCCGGTCGCTGCGCCCACCGTGGAGGTAGTGCAGCCGGAGGAAAAAAGCGCCGTTCCCGCATGGCTCAAAGAAATATGGCAGCAACTTTTCCCGGCAGATGCACCGGCATCCTCTGAACCGGAACCGGCATCTTCTGAGGAAGTGCTGCCGGCATCCGAAGCGGTGCTGCCATCGGAAGAGACCGAAGCCGAACCTGAAACGGAAGGAGCCGCGGAATGAAATACAAGAATTTTCTTCTCCGGGCGGTGAACCTGCTGCTGATTCTGGGGGTACTATGGCAATACCAGCAGGTGGCGCTGGTCCGGGCATCAGCGGTGAGCCAGCGCAAGCAGGAGATCGCTGAGGTGGAAGCCTACAACGCTTCCGTTTTACAGGCGCAGAGCGCAGCGCAGGCAGAGCAGACCCAAAGCGGCTACCGGGACGGCACCTATGAGGGCAGCGCCTTTGGTTTTGGCGATGTCATCCGGGTGTCGGTGACCATCCGGAACGGAAAAATGACCGATATTGCGGTGCTGGATGCCTCCGGCGAGGATAAGCCCTACTACAAGCAGGCGCTGCCTTTGCTGGACGAGATGCTGGCAATACAGTCTGCCGGGGTGGATACCGTTTCCGGCGCTACCCTCACGGCAGAAGGTCTCATCGGTGCAGTCGAGGACGCACTGGGAAAGGCGGCAGGATGATGGAAAAAACACAGACAAAGCCTTTGACGGCGGCGCAGCAGCGCCAGCGGGACAAAAAGCGCCGTACATGGCTGCGCGCCGGGGTGCAGCTGTTCTTCTTTGTGTCCATGCCGGGCGCATTCGTGGCCGGGTTTTCCGGGATAAAGCAGCTCTTTCTGCACATCGGTGCGGGCGAGGTGCTCACAGCGGACAGCTTCACGTTTTCTCTGCTGGGGCTGTGCGGCTTCACTTTGCTGTTCGACCGGTTCTTCTGCGGATACGCCTGCGCCTTCGGCAGCTTGGGTGATGCCGTCTGGGCGCTGTCCGGGCTACTCCAGAAAAAGCTGTTCCACCGCAAAAAGCAGCTCCGTCTGCCGGAGCGGGCGGTGCTTTGGGGGCAGAAGGTCAAATATCTGCTGCTGGCGGGGCTGGTGGCGCTGTATGTGACCCAGCAGGAAAAGCTTCTGACCGGCGCAAACCCGTGGGAGGTGTTTTCCCACCTGACGGCCCTGCGTCTGCCGCCGGAGGGCTTCGGCGTGGGCATTGCGCTGTTTGTGCTCATCTTGCTGGGCATGGCAGTGCAGCCCCGGTTCTTTTGTCAGTTTCTCTGCCCTATGGGAGCGGTGTTCGCCCTGCTGCCGGTGCTGCCCTTTGCACGGCTGCACCGGCAGAGCGATGGCTGTATACCGGGCTGTAATGCCTGCAAGCAGCAGTGCCCGGTCTGCCTGAAGCTGGAGGAAAGCAGCCTGCGCAGCGGGGAGTGCCTCGCCTGTGAAGCCTGCGTGGGCACCTGCCCTAAACAGAACATCCACCGGTGGGATAGGACATTGTGCAAGAGCCTGTGGCTGCCGGTACTGGCGAAGGCGCTGCTCTTCTTCCTGCTGGGCTGCTGGCTGGGTTTCTGCCGGTTTATCTGAACCAAAAAGGAGGCTGCCGCACGGTATTTGTGCAGCAGCCTCCTTTTGGCTGGGATGGATTCATAATTTCAGTACGCCGGAGCATCTGCGGACGCTCCGGCGTACCATTTTTACAGGGAAGGCTTCTGCTCCAACAGGTCTGTCATGCTGTGCAGGCTGATGCCAAGGGTGGAAAGGTTATGCAGCATGGCGCTGGCAGCCGGGGGCAGAATGCCCAGTGCGCCCAGAAGGATGAGCGCTGAGTTGAAGCTGAGCACAAAGCGATAATTGCTGCTCACCCGCTTTTGCAGGGCGTTGGCAATGGCTTTTAAGGTCACCAGCTCTTCCAGACTGTCCGCACGAATGGTCACATCGGCGATCTCCCGGGCGATGGCAGCACCGGAATGGATGGCGATGCCGATATCTGCCGCCGACAAGGCAGGAGAATCATTGATGCCGTCGCCGATCATCACCACCGTATGTCCCTCGGCCTTAGCATTGCGCACAAAGGCGGCTTTATCCTCCGGCAGCACCTCCGCAAAGCAGCGGTCTACCCCCACCTGCGCCGCAATGGCACGGGCGGTGCGGTCGCTGTCGCCGGTCATCATGACGGTCTGGGTGATGCCCAGTTTCCGGAGCTCATGCAGCACCTGTGCCGCCTCCGGGCGCAGGGGGTCTGCGATGCAGATGACCCCCGCCAGTACCCCGGACGCTGCCAGATACAGGTGGGAATACTGCGGGTCCAGCGCATCGAACTTTGCCTGTTCCTCTGCCGGGATGGTGCAGCCCTCATCTTCAAAAATGAAGTGGGCGCTGCCAATGACCACCCGCGTGCCGCCTACCCGGCTGGCAATGCCGTGCGCCACGATGTATTCCACCTCGGAGTGCATCTCTTCGTGAGAGATCCCCTGCTCCTTGGCGGCACGGACCACGGCGTTTGCCATGGAATGGGGGAAATGTTCTTCCAGACAGGCGGCAAGCTGCAATACTTCCTGCTCCCCGCAGCCGGAGAAGGGCACTACCTGCACCACCTGCGGGGTGGCGCGGGTGAGGGTACCGGTCTTATCAAACACGATGGTGTCCGCCTGCGCCAGCGCTTCCAGATACTTGCCGCCCTTTACGGTGATGTGGTATTCCCCGCACTCCCGCATGGCAGAGAGCACCGCAAGCGGCATGGAGAGTTTCAATGCACAGGAAAAGTCCACCATCAGGATGGAGATGGCGCGGGTGACGTTGCGGGTAAAGGCATAGGTGGCCGCCGTACCGGCAAGGCACCACGGCACCAAGCGGTCGGCCAGCTGCAAGGCCCGGTTCTCGGTGCCGGACTTGAGCTTTTCCGATTCCTCAATCATGGCCACGATCTTATCGTAGCGGTTGGCACCGCCCTCTGCCTTGGCCACAAGAACGCACTCGCCCTCTTCCACCACTGTTCCGGCGTAGACGGTAGCACCGGTGGTCTTGCGTACCGGCATAGATTCTCCGGTGAGGGCAGCTTGGTTCACCATCGCTTCGCCTTCCAGCACCATGCCGTCCAACGGGATCATGTTGCCGGAGCGCACCACCACTTCGTCCCCGGCGTGAACGCGGGTCAACGGCACCAGCACCTCGCCCTGCGGGGTGCGCACCCAGACCTTATCCACATTCAGCGCCATGCTGCGGGCAAGGTCGTCCAAGCTTTTTTTCCGCGTCCACTCCTCCAGCAGGCTGCCCACCGTCAGCAGGAACATCACCGAGCCTGCCGTGCTGTAATCGCCCCGCAGGAGGGAGGCGGTGATGCTGAGCGCATCCAGCACCTCTACTTCCAGCTTGCGGTGCAGCAGACAGCGGACGCCCTTCCAGATAAAGGCGATGGAGCGCCACACCGTATACGCTGCCGCGATGGGTGCGGGCAGAAACACCTTGCGGAACACCCGGCCCGCCACAAGGCTGACCATCTTTTCCTGATATTCCTGATTGATCTTCCGGCTGTCGTGGGAGGTGACCAGCACCTCCAGTTCTTCGTTGTCAAAGCGGTAGGCTGCCAGCAGGGCGGCGGCGTCCTTCCGGCTGCCCCGGTAGGTCAGCACCACATCTCCGGTGCGCTCGTAGACGGTGGCTTTCTGGATGTTGTCCTGCCCGTTCAGGTAGGCTTCCAGCACATCTGCCCGGTGCAGGGTCATGCGCACGGCGCAGACGTGCACCCGCATCCGTCCCTTTCCTTCATGTAAGATCGTACATTTCATTGCTTTTCTTACCCCTCTGCGTAAAAAAGAGCCGCCCGAGGGCGGCTCCGCTGCGTTGTATCACTGTGCAGTCTGCTCTGCGGGCTGCTCTTCTTCAGCCGTATCCTCGATGACTTCCTGTGCAGCCTCGGCGGCACGGCTCTCGTTGATGGCCTTTGCATCAGCAAGGATGTCCCCTGCTTCCTCCTGCACCTTATTCACGGTCTGCATGGTGCAGTCCTTCATCCGCAGCACCGCAGCAGTGGTCTGGGTATAGACCTTTTTGGCGTCCTTGCTGGACAGCACCTTGAAGCCGGCAGAGCCGAACACTACACCACCCAAAAACAGTGCGAGCTTTTTTGTATCAAACATAGTTATTCCTCGTTTCTGTGTTTCCTGTTTAAGCGCCCATGCCCTTGAGCGAGGGCAGGCTCTTTATCTTTGTATTATAGCACGCTTTCGGAGCTTTTCAATATTTTCCGACGATGTTAGGACATATTAACATTGTTAGCAGCAGCTTGATATGGAGGATCATTTTGGTCATGCTCCCTTGCAGAAATTAGCAGACCGCAGTCTATAAAGGCAGCAGAAAACTAAAAAATCCGCCGAGGATGCCTCCCCAAAACGGGAAGGCTCCCCGGCGGTATTCGTTTATAGGTTGTATTGCAGTCGATTGGTCGTTTTTAAGTGCGACAGCTTTCTGTCCGCATCAAAGGTATTTCCGCAAAGTCGGCACAAGAACATTCATATTGATCGGCTTTGCGATATGGTCGTTTATTCCGGCATCCAGTGCCACCTGTCTATCTTCGGTAAAGGCATTTGCCGTCATGGCGATGATGGGGACCGACGCCGAATCCGCGCGGTTCAGCCCGCGGATCGCCTGTGCAGCCTCATAGCCTGTCATGTGCGGCATCCGGAGATCCATCAGGATAAAATCATAATAACCCTCCGGCGATTCCCGGAATTTGTCCAGACAGATCTGTCCGTCTTCCGCCCATTCCAGCTCCACACCCAAATCGGACAGCAGTTCGCTTGCAATCTCCCAATTCAGCTCATTGTCCTCTGCGAGCAGGACACGGCTGCCGGAGAGGCCGGCGCCGTGGCTGGATGCAGGCTGATGCGTGGCTTCAAGGCCCATATACTGGCGCAGGCCATAAAACAAAGTGGATTTGAACAGCGGCTTGGAAATAAAACCGCTGATGCCGGCCTCACGCGCCTCTTCCTCAAATTCGGTCCAATCGTAGGCGGAGATCAGCAGAATCGGGATTTCGCTCCCAAAGCTGCGCCGTATCTCCCTGGCGATCTGGAGGCCGTCCATATCCGGAAGCTTCCAGTCCAAAAGAATGATCTGATAGTCATTGTGCTGCCGGTGGCGCTGAACGATCCGTTTCATCGCGCTTTCTCCGCTCAGCGTTGATTCGGCATTTACTCCGATCGACTTTAATGCGCTGACGGCGGTCTGGCATAATACCGCGTCGTCGTCGACTACCAGCATGTTCCAGGGAGGAAGCACCATGTCGGCTTCCGGAAGGGCGGCCTTTTCAAGGTCGATTGTGATGTGGAATTCAGTGCCCTTATTCAGTTCACTCCGAATGTCGATGGTCCCGCCCATCGCATCCACGATGTATTTTGTGATCGCCATTCCAAGGCCGGCGCCTTCGGTCTTGTGGATTCTGGCTTCATCCGCACGGCTGTAAGATTCGTATATCCTTTGCAAAAATTCCGGGGACATGCCGATCCCGTTGTCTTTCACTTTAAGGTGCGTCCGGACAAAATTTTCGCCGCGCGGGGACGCCTCTTCAAAGAGAGAAAGCTGAATGGAGCCACCCTCGGGCGTATATTTGGTGGCATTGGACAAAAGGTTCAGCAAAACCTGGTTCAGGCGGACGCTGTCGCAATATACGTTTTCCACCGTGATATTTTCTATATGGACGTCAAAGTTTTGCTTTTTGGTTTTGATCTGCGGCTGTATGATGCCGACAACGCCTTCAACAACTTCTTTCAACGAGATTGCTTCCAGCGTCAGGGTCAGCTTTCCGCTTTCGATTTTGGACATGTCCAGCACATCATTGATGAGCCCAAGCAAATGCCGGCTCGACAGCGAGATTTTGCGCAAACAGTTCTGCACCTGCTTACGGTCGTCTATATGCGCCGTTGCGATGGCAGTCATGCCCACGATCGCGTTCATCGGCGTGCGGATATCATGGCTCATATTGGCCAGAAATTCGCTTTTGGCCTTGCTTGCCTCAAGCGCCGCCTGGCGGGCCTTTCCCAGCGCCTGCAGCTGCTGGCGGGTCAGGAAAAAGTACCGCAGAAAGATCAGCGTCAGGAAAAGCAGGATGGAGCCGCAGGCAAGCAAAGTGATGAAGGTGCGCTGCGCGCTCAGGTCGTTGATGCTTTCGTCCAACATGCCGTAAGGCATCACCGAGATGAGGTACCACTCGGAGTGCGGCAAAGGCTTGCCGTAGATCTGCAGGTTGTTTCCGCCCGTGTCGAGCGTTACGGTGTAATCTTTCTGTTCTTCCAGCGCCGCGTCAAGCCCCTCAAGCGGACCGCCTGCCGCGGAAGAGGCAGGCAGCGCGCTGAAATATCCAACCAGCTCCGTATTGGAGTTGGCAATCACAAGGCTGCCGTCCGGGCGGATGATATGGCAATAGATCAGAGCATCCTGATTTTCTGAAAAAAGAAAATCGCTGATATATTCCAGGGGCACCGCCGCGACCAAACCGGTGCAGGCTTCGCCGTCCTGCATCGGATAATCCGCGTCGATCCCGAACAGCACAACTTCGTTGCCGGCGGCGTCCACGCCAACGGCGACCCGCTGCTCGCCCCGCCTTAACGCGTCCACGAAGGGCGGCGGGTTGACCGGCTGGAATGCTTCCCCGCAGAGCGTTTCAAATCTGCCGTCTGAGGTACAGAGAGCCAGATATTCGAAACCGCGCACCTGCGCCCTGTAAACGAGATCTGCATACATGGCTTCCTTGTCGGCGCTCTTCGACGGGACCACGGACACGATGCCTTCGACCTGCTCAAACCGCAGTTCGATGATGTTCTCAAAATGCCGGGCCATCTGTTCGCTCATCCCGGACATATAGATCTCGCCGACTTCATGGATGGTCTTTGTGCTTTTCCGGCTCATATAGACACCCAGCATGGCAAAAACACCCATGCTGAAGACAAGAAGGCCGACGAAGCTGTATATCAGAAACCGCGTAGTATTCTTTTTTGCCAAGCTGCTGTCCATCTGCGGCTATCCCTCCCTGCACGTCTTGTAGGCTTCAACTGCACGGATGATCTGATGATAGTCGTCGGAGAGCTGCGGCATTCCGGCGGCTGCATTTTCAAAATCTCCGGCCTTAAACGCTTCTGTCATTCGGCTGCTGCTTTCGTACAGTCTGGTGAAAGAAAGGTTCCGGCAGATCCCTTTGAGCGTATGGACAAAGCGCAATGCTTCTTCGTAATTCCGGTTTTGCAGGGCCGTTTCCAGAGAGCTGAAGCTTTTGTCGTCTAAAAATTTGAGAACGAATTTCTGGACGGTCTGCTCACGCTGCAGCCTGCTCAGCACTTCCTTGTAATCTCCGCCGAATTCCGCATAGCAATCTCTTAACTCCATATCTCGATATCCCTGCCTTTGCCGGTATTTTCCGTTTGCGTGCTCACAAAGCCGGCGATGGCTTTGTTCTTACTCTTTTTTGCCTGATACATAAGCCTGTCGGCTGTTTCGAACAGCTCTGTTGTTTTTCCCACGCCGTATGCCCCGCCGAGGCTTACGGAAACGTGAAGCCCGGGGTGCTCGGCTATCGTCAGCCTGTCAACGGCGGCCCGGATCTCTTCCAGCTTTTTCCGGAAAACATCCCCGGGGAGCCGGTGGAAAATGATTACGAATTCATCGCCGCCATAGCGGATCACGGCGTCCGTTTTCCGCACGCACGATGAGACCGTTTTGGCAATGCGGCGCAGGACGATATCTCCCGCGTGATGCCCGTAACGGTCGTTGATGTGTTTGAAAGAATCGACGTCGATGACGACAACGGCCTCGATGTCGTCAGAATCCCGAAACTGTTCGTCATAATAGCGGCGGTTGTAAACTTCGGTCAGCGAATCGGTATATAACAGCTGAAGCGTCTCCGATGACGGCGGCACCAGAGAGACGCTGTGCTCCCGTGCGAGTAAATTGTCATAGTCTATCCGGCCTTTCGTGTCCCGCCTGTGCCTGGCATTCCGCTCAAGCGCCGCTTGTCCCAATTCGCTTTCAAGTGTGTCGGAAATTTCCAGCAGGCACTGCAAAAGGGTGGGGTTAAACGCTCCGCAGCGGCCCTCGAAAATCATCTCCAGCGCTTTGCTGTGGGAGTACGCTTTTTTATAACAGCGTTCACTGGTCAGAGCGTCATAGACGTCTGCCAGGGCAACCACCTGGGCGGCAATGGGGATTTCATCTCCCTTCAGGCCGTCCGGGTAACCGTTGCCGTCGTATCGTTCGTGGTGCCAGCGGCAGATATCGGAAGCTACTTTGACAAGCGGCGCCTCCTGCTGGTCAAGCGGCAGTTCCGACAGCATTTTTGCGCCGATCAGCGAATGCCCCTTTATGATTTCGAACTCCTCGGCAGTAAGGCGTCCGGGCTTGTTCAATATGTCCCCTGAAATAGAGATTTTTCCGATGTCATGAAGCGATGACGCGGTACTGATCAAATTGATATCGGTTTGAGAGAGAGGATACCGGTCCGTATGCCGAAGAAGCTCCTTCAATAAAAGCTCTGTGATGGTTTTGATGTGCAAAACATGCAGGCCGCTTTCGCCATTGCGGAATTCTACGATGTGAGAGAGGATCGAGATCATGAGGTCGTTGTTTTTCTCCTGCTCGTAAAATTGTTCGGCGATGATATTTTCAAGGTGGCGCTGCCTGGCATACAAAAGCATCGTGTTCGAGATGCGGCGGCGCACGATCGCCGCGTCAAAAGGGCGGCTGATATAGTCAAACGCGCCCAGGTCGTAAGCGCGCTTTATGTTGGCGGGGGAGTCGTCGGCAGAGATCATGATGACGGCGAGCGTATCGTTCAGGTGATATCTGTTTATATACGCCAAAACCTCAAACCCGTCCATTTCGGGCATCATGATATCCAGAAGCAGAAGCGAAAAATCTCCGCCGCACTGTGTAAGAAGATCAATTGCCGCCGCGCCGTTATCGGCTTCGACGATATCGTATTGATCCTCCAGAATATCCACCAAAAGCGCCCGGTTCATTTCGGAATCGTCTGCAATCAGGATTTTTTGCTTTTCCATTGGGAACCAATCTCTTTCACAAATGAATTTCTATCTATTAGTATAAAGGAGCGGTTTGGGGCATAGCAACAATGATATTGGTAAGGGAAGCGAATAGCTTTGGCTTTTGGGCCTGACAAGCAGGGATATAAGGGTTATAATATCCTTAAAATAGCTGCGGCGAAAGGGAATGGTTAAAACAGATGCGGGAAGGGGGAGACGGAGCGTGGAACATCAGGAGACTAAATTTTCATTTGTATACAATGAGGTCAAACAGCGTATTCTAAACGGCCAGGTCCTTCCGGGAAACAGCCTTCCGTCTTCCAGGATGCTTTGTGATCAATATCATGTAAGCCGGTATACGGTCAACCGGGTTTTTGACGCGTTGAAAAAAGATGGACTGATCGAGATACAGCCGCGCTTGGCGCCGGTCGTCCTCGACGGGGAGAAAATGCCAGGGTCGGAGCATATACTGCGGGATATTTTGAAAAAAAGAGAAGGGCTTGTACAGATATACCGGACATGGACCTTGATCCTTCCGCCACTTCTGGTGTTTGCAACGCAAAACTGCAGCCTGGAAATGATGCCCCATTATAAACAGGCGATGCGCGTATCGCGCATTGGTGTCGCAGCCGGCGGCTGGCGTGCGTTTTCTGCTTTCGACAGGGACGTATTGAAAATAGGCGGAAGCCCTTTGCTCTGCGACCTCTATTCAACATTTGAACTGTACCACGATTTAACGTTCTTTACAGAACAATGCCCCTGCTTTTATGATTTTTTCCCCCGGGGCTCCGTGCCGTTTGCAGGTGTTATCATGGATATCATGAAAGATACGGACCCCGTCGTCAAGCACGGCCGGCTGACGGCCCTGTATCAAAGGCTCACAAGTTCAATCGAATGTACGCTGAAGCATCTGGCGGAGACTGCTCCAGATTGTCCGCCGCCGTCTGAAGCCGCATTTTCATGGCGGCCGTTGCGCGGTAAAGATTACTTTTATATGAGGATAATCAGCGACCTGAACCAGAAGATCGGCAGCGGGGAGTATCCGCGCAGGACGTATCTTCCTCATGAAAAAGCCCTGGCGGGCCAGTATGGCGTTTCGGTATCAACGGTCCGCAAGGCATTGGCAGAGCTGGAGCAAAGGGGCTTTGTGAAAACGCTGAACGGGAAGGGAACTGTAGTAATAGAGCCGGATTCTTCCCGGGTAAGCCAGGTGATCTTCAGCTCACGGCGCACAGAAGAAGCCATGCGGTATCTTCAGGCACTGCAATTACTGGTGCTGATCATCCACCCCGCGGCGCTTTCTGCAGCGCCGCTGTTTGCCGCAAAAGAACTCGATGAGCTGGATGGAAAATTTGCGATGCCCGATTCCATTTGTATCGTTGAGATCGTTGAGGCGATTTTAAAGCATATTGAATTGGAACCCCTGCGTATCGTGTTGGCCGAAACCTTTCGCCTTACGGAATGGGGGTACTATATTGCTTACTATACGGACAGGAGGCAGGCGCTGGAAGATCTCAACGGGCGGGTTGCCGCTTCGGTCCAATATCTGCGCGCAGGCGACGCCGCTTCCTTTGCGGACAGCATTGCAGATTGTTATCGCCATGTTTTAAAGCGAGCCAAGGTATACATGCTGGAGAATTATAATTTTTATAAGGCGGCGAGCGTCCGCATCCCGGAAAAATACTGAACGCTTCGCTCCGCCCGGACAGCGCAGGCGCCGCGGAGACAAACAAGAAACCGCCCCTTATATGGCTGTCAAGCCATATAAGGGGCGGTTTGCTGAATCAAAATACGATGGAAAAGCGGGGTGTATACTCCCCCTTAATTTTTAATAGCAGCCTGTGCGGCGGCAAGGCGCGCGATGGGCACGCGGAAGGGGGAGCAGCTCACATAGTCCAGGCCCACGCGGTGGCAGAACTCGACGCTCGTCGGGTCGCCGCCGTGCTCGCCGCAGATGCCGAGGCCCAGCTCCGGACGGGTCTGGCGGCCCAGCTTCGCGGCCATCTCCACCAGCTTGCCTACGCCGTTTTGGTCCAGGTGCGCGAACGGGTCGCTCTCGTAGACCTTGTTGTCGTAGTAATAGCTGAGGAACTTGCCCGCGTCGTCGCGGCTGAAGCCGAAAGTCATCTGCGTCAGGTCATTGGTGCCGAAGGAGAAGAATTCGGCTTCCTTGGCGATCTCGTCGGCCGTCAGGGCGGCGCGCGGGATCTCGATCATGGTGCCGACC
>OGXT01002569.1_pt1 | contig 14133 bp, 8 predicted proteins | sample 1576361 | NCBI WGS metagenome assembly OGXT01 (sample SAMEA3541514, study PRJEB24748) | human gut metagenome | biome: human gut; feature: human-associated habitat; material: faeces | place: China | collected 2012 | reverse complement strand
CCGAATGGCTGGAGAGCGGCAAAGGCAACATGTTCAACGCCGAACCCGACCTGACGGCCTACAGACTCCGCACGGACAATTCGCTGCCGCTGCAGAGCGTGCCGCTCTACTCGATCGAGGGGACGGCGGGACTGGTGCCGCTGTTCACGGATCAGGCGCAGGCCAAACCCGTGAACTTCATCCACATCCCCAACCTGCCGAAATGCGACGGCGCGATATATATAGTGGGCGACTCGATGTATCCGCTGCTCAAAAGCGGCGACATCGTCCTCTACAAGCAGCTGCACGACATCGGCGACGTCTTCTGGGGCGACATGTATCTGTTGTCGATCGACATCGACGGCGAGGAGTACGTCACGGTGAAATACATCCAGAAATCCGACCGCAAAGGCTACGTGAAGCTCGTCAGCCAGAATCCCCACCACGCCGACAAAGAGGTCGAGATCGCCCGCATCCGTGCACTGGCGCTCGTCAAGGCCAGCATCCGGATGAACTCCATGCGCTGAGACCCGAACCGTCGGGCCGAACGGCGACGGATGCGGAGCCGCACCGAAAGACGCGGCTCCGCATCGGACACCGGCACCCGCAGCAATCCGATGCGGAATGCTGTTCCTCGCTGCGACGAAGAAGTCCCGGAACCTACGACACGCGAAAAGACGAACCCGCAAAAAGAGATATGCCCCGAATATTCGGGGCATATCTCAATTATTGCCGGACGGAGCGTTATTTCGCACGGACGCAACGTACCATCATCGAATTGGCCTGGCTCGTACCGCCGCTGGAAACCATAGGCTTGCCGGTCGCGGTATTCGACCACGCCAGATAACGGGCCTTCCCTGCATCGCCCGCGTCCGACGACCACATCAGCGAGGCTGTGGGAAGCATCAGGGATGATCCCGTACTCTGTCCGCTCGGTACGAGGTAGACATCCTGCTCGCCGTCGCTGCACAACCGGTAGGTATCGACAACGAATTCCTTCGAACCTTCGGATGTAAGTTCGATCAATTCATCGGCTGTCGGCATCCGCCACGTGCCGGCGGGAGCCACCAGCGAGCAGGGATCGGTATCGCCATACGGAATGTCGGCATACGCCATCTCCGTCGCAGTCGGCCCATACACCACACCGCCATACTTCGGTTTGGATTCAAGCGGGTCAGGCAGGGCGAAACCGTACTGACTCTTATACTTGAAATACATTCCGCGCTCCTTCGGGGCCGCAAAGACATAAGCGCCGTCCCTGACGGTCAGATACCCTTCGCTCCATACGACCGAGTAGACCAGCGGTACGACCTGTTTTCCCTGCTTCACGGTCTTCTTCGTATCCACGCCGTTGACCCAGATCGAGAGCGTGCGCTCCTCGCCGGTATTCTCCGGAATGGCGATTTCGACGGTCGGATTCTCCTTCGAACCGGTACCCGACCACTCGCCGCCGTCGCTGCCCTTGACCACGACGGGGAACGAAGCCATGTCGCTGTCGCAGGTCACGCTCAGCGTGAAGGCTCCGTATTCGGCCGAAGCCGGCGTATGGGAGACATAGAGCGCATAATCGGTCATTGCGGGCTGTACGAATTCGACGCCTGTATAGATATGGTTGACGAAGAGGCGCAATGTCCGGTCCTGCTTCGTATCGTTCTTCGGGATACCCACCGACACCTGCGGCCGGGCGTCCGTAGCCCCCGTCTGCGTAAGGGTGCCGTCGTCGCCCCATACGGTGACATCGTAGTAGGTGAAGGCACCCGGATCGGTCTCCACGTTCAGCGAGAAGGCCTTGTAATCGACCGTTTCGGGCAGGGTGTGCATGACGTACTTCGGCTGCGGAACGTTCCGCACGCAGCGCACCATGGCCATGTTGGTACCGACCGCATCGTAATCCAGGAGCGAATATCCTATCTCGCCGTTCAGCGAATAGATCACGCCGTTGCCGTGGAAATCGCCGCCCAAGCCCCAATAACCACCGAACGTCGACTTTCCGACGGACGTACCGGTTTCGGTGCTCATGACACCGCAATAGGGCAGGAAGAGCGATACGCCCGTATAGCCCATTCCCGTAACGCCGTCCTGCGTGCGCTGTACGTCCTCGCCGTAGTAAAGTTCCGAAAGTTCCGCGTAAGTCGGCATTCGCAGAGCGGGATCGATGAGGCTGCAAGGATCGACGCCTTCGTTCTGGGGAATCGCGTCGATCGCGATCTGCACCGGAGCGGGCGTATAGGCCGTCCCGGCATAGGTCGCTTCGTCCGACGGCACGCCGTAACCGCTCTCATGACGGAAGAAGAGGCCCGAATCCGACGGTTTGTCGGCCAGTACGAACCGGTCGTTCTTGACCGAGACATTGCTCTTAGTCCAGTAGAAACCGCCGAGCAGCTCCATGCCGGCCTGCTGCTTCGCCTCGACGACCTTCGTCCACACGGGCGTCTGCGACGCAGCGGCCGTCTCGAAGATCACGTCGACCTCCTTCTCCGAATAGTTGGCGCCGATATGCACGGCCACGCTCTCCGTGGGTTCGTCGACGACAACCGGCTCGCCCACCGCTTCGCCCACCGTCAAGCGGTACTGCCACGGTTCGAACTGCGGCGTGGCACGGGTCTCGATCTTCGTGCGGAACTTCACTTCGTAGTCGCCGCCGGCGAAGGGTACCAACGCGGGAATGGTCGTCGACTCGAACTCCGTCACCTCGTATTCCTTCCTGCCCGCCTCCTGCTTCGCCTCGACGATCTTCGTCCACACGGGCGTCTCGGCCACCTCGGCCATCTCCACGATCACGGCACGCTCCTCGACGCTCTCACTGGCGTCGATATGTATGCCGATCTTCTCGGTCGGTTCGGTCACCTCGACCGCATCGCCGACCGCATCGCCCAGCGTCACGCGATACTGCCATGCAACGAACAGCGGCGCAGCCGCACGGGTCTCGACCTCCAGCCGGAACAGCACATCGTAATCGCCGCCGCCGGCAGGAACCGTCGCCGGAATAGTCGTCGACTCGAACTTGGTCACCTGGTAATCTTTCAGCGAACCCTCCTGCGTCGCCTCGACGATCTTCGTCCACGTCTCGGCCTTCACCCCGGAGGCCATCTCGACCGCCACGCCGCGCTCTTCCTTGCTGCGGTTAGGCGGAATCGTAATCGCGATTTCGGTCGTGGGCTTCGAGACCGTCACCGCGTCGCCCACCGCGTCGCCGAGCGTCAGGCGATAAGCCCACGGTTCGAAGGTCGCGCCCGTCGAGCGCGTCTCCGTCCTGATGACGAAGGTCAGTTTATACCCCCCCCTTCACCGGGAATCGAGGCCGGAATCGTACTCGATTCGAACTGCGTGACCTGATAGGCCTGCGGTTCCGGCTGATCGTCGGTCTTGTCGTCCGAACAGGCGGCGAAACCGCACAGCGAAACGCAACACAAAAGCGCCGATAGTCTGAAATTTTTCATAGGCTTCAACATAAATTTTGATGATTGAAATTCATTTTCCCTCTTCCGCGTCCGGCATACCGCAGCCTGCGAGCGTCCCTGCCCGAAACGGAACCCGCCCGCCGTTCCGGACTCGAAAAGAGGGAGTTGTTAAATGTACGACAAATTATCCGGCCCGACAACGATATAAAGATATATCATAAAAACGCATCTGCTATCTAAACGGATAATACATCGGCCGAACGGCCGTTTTAAAGGAATATTCTCCCGAAAAGCGCTCCGCTCGTTCCGAATCGTAAGCGGAATAAGGAAGATCCGGTGAAAACCGCCCGTCCCGAATCCGGAAAGTTTCGGACAATCAACGGCTTCGGATCGCTTTCGAATTACGGAACGGACCTTTTGCAATCCGTGCGCCGAAAGGAAGTTCGTCTGCGGCAACCTTTCTCCGGCTATGGCATTGGCATGGCCGGAGAAAGCGCAATCCCATACATCTTAACGAAAAACATGCGACCCGAGCCACGCCCGTTCGCCAAATCCATAAAAACGAAATCTCGATAAATAAATATCGTGCTAAAAAATCGCAAATTTGCAGTCGGACGACTCATAAAGCCTTCCGAATAAATAAAAATAATCAATAATTATTTCTCCGTGGGCAGGAGGGCCGGACAGAGGAATTCCCGCCGGAAAACACGCCGTTTCCCTTTCCAGGCCGACGCGAACGGTGCGAATCGCAAGCGAATGAACCGGCCGATATATTTTAAATAATTTAACGAACAAAAGGCTCGATAAAAAAACCGAGGCAGGAAAAGAGCGTCCGTTTTTCAGTTTCGCCGTACCAATATGCCGGAAATTTTATATATTTGCCCACGGTTTACCCATCCTGCAACAAGGCCGGCGGATACCGTTTCCGGCCGGAAAACCTCGTCGAAAGAGGCGATTCCCGAAGAGGCGCCCCTCCCATTCGACGCCTTCCGGAAAGGAACCCCGCCGGAAGTGCCGGATACAAAACGTGAAAACAAACCATTCATTTAACGATAAAGCGATGAATCAAGAGCATGTACAAGAGCTTCAAGACGTCGTCATCCGCTTCTCGGGCGATTCGGGCGACGGAATGCAGCTCACGGGGACGCTTTTCTCCGACACCTCGGCGCTCATGGGCAACGGCATCTCGACCTTTCCAGACTACCCCGCCGAGATTCGTGCGCCGCAGGGAACCGTGGCCGGAGTATCGGGCTTCCAGGTCCATTTCGGCGCACGGCGCGTCACCAACCCCGGCGACTACTGCGACGTACTGGTAGCGATGAATCCCGCGGCGCTCAAAGCCAACCGCCGTTGGCTCAAAGCGGGAGCGACGGTCATCATCGACGGCGATTCGCTCACCGAAACCAATCTGCGCAAGGCCGGTTTCACGACCGACGATCCGATCGCAGAACTGGGACTCGACGGTCACAACCTCGTCGTGCCCGGCATCACGACCATGACCCGCGAGGCGCTCAAAGAGCTGGAACTGGACAACAAGTCGGTGGTCAAGTGCAAGAACATGTTCGCGCTGGGCATCTGTTTCTACCTCTTCCACCGTCCGGAGGACCACGCCAAGAAGTACCTCGACTCGAAATTCGCACGCAAAAACCCGCTCATCGCCGAGGCCAACAAACGGGCTATCGACGCGGGCTACAACTTCGCAGCCAATACCCACCAGTTCGCCAACACCTATGCCGTACCGGCCGCACCGCTCGAAAAGGGCACCTACCGCTCGATCAACGGCAACGTCGCCACGGCGTGGGGACTCTGCGCCGCGGCCGAGAAGGCGGGCCTGCCGCTCTTCTGCGGCTCGTACCCGATCACCCCGGCCACCGTAATCCTCGAAGAGCTGGCCAAGCGCAAAGACCTCGGGGTGAAGACCGTCCAGGCCGAAGACGAAATCGCGGGCATCTGCACCGCCATCGGCGCGGCCTTCGCAGGCAACTTCGCCGTGACGACCACCTCGGGTCCCGGCCTGTCGCTCAAGAGCGAGGCGCTGGGACTGGCCGTGATGACCGAACTGCCGCTGGTAGTGGTCGACGTACAGCGCGGCGGCCCCTCGACGGGTCTTCCGACCAAGACCGAGCAGAGCGACCTCTCGCAGGCGCTCTACGGCCGCAACGGCGAGTGCCCCGTGATCGTCGTGGCGGCATCGTCGCCCAGCGACTGTTTCCACTACGCATTCGAGGCCGGGCGCCTGGCCATGGAGCATATGACCCCCGTGATCCTGCTGACCGACGGGTTCATCGCCAACGGCTCGGAGCCGTGGCGCATCCCTGCGATGAAGGACTACCCGGCCATCACCCCGCCGATCGTGGACGAGGCCCCCGAAGGCGGTTTCATGCCCTACGTGCGCAACGAAAACCTGGCCCGCGGCTGGGCATTCCCCGGCAAGACGGGACTGGAACACCGTGTCGGCGGCCTCGAAAAGGACTGCGTAAAGGGTTGTATCTCGCACGACCCGTCGAACCACCAGAAGATGGTGCGCACCCGCGCCGAAAAGGTGGCGAAAGCCGTCGACGACATCCCGGCACAGGCCGTATGGGGCGCCCCGGAAGGCGACCTGCTGGTGGTCGGCTGGGGAGGTACGCGCGGACACCTGCAAAACGCCGTCGACCAGATGCGCGCCGAAGGCAAGCGCGTTTCGCTGTGCCATTTCAACTACATCAACCCGCTGCCGCACGGCGTACGCGAGATATTCTCGAAATTCCGCAAGATCGTCGTCTGCGAGCTGAACGAAGGGCAGTTCGCCAACTACCTGCGCCAGAGTTTGCAGGAGTTCCGCTACGAACAGTACAACAAGTGCGAGGGCCTGCCCTTCACGGTTGCAGAGCTTTGCCAAAAATTCGAATCCTTATTGAAATAACGCCATGGCAGAATACAAATACACCCCAGCGGATTTCAAAAGCGACCAGGAGGTACGCTGGTGCCCCGGATGCGGCGACCACGCAGTGCTGAACGCCGTGCAACGCGCCATGCCCGAAATCGCCGATGCGCTCGACACGTCGCACAACCGGTTCGTCTTCATTTCGGGCATCGGCTGCTCGTCGCGCTTCATCTACTATATGAAGACCTTCGGGTTCCACACGATCCACGGCCGCGCCAATGCCGTGGCCACGGGCGTCAAGGTCGCCAATCCCGACCTGAGCGTCTGGGTCTGCACCGGCGACGGCGACTCGCTGGCCATCGGCGGCAACCACTTCATCCACGCCATCCGCCGCAACGTGGACCTCAACGTCATTCTGTTCAACAACGAGATCTACGGACTGACCAAAGGGCAGTACTCGCCCACGACCAAGCTGGGCAAGGTCACCAAGACCTCGCCCTACGGCACGATCGAAAAGCCGTTCAATCCCGGCGAACTGGCCATCGGCGCCAAGGCGACCTTCTTCGCCCGCACGGTGGACGCCGACGTCGAGCTGACCAAGTCGTGCCTGCTGGCCGCCGCACGCCATCAGGGGATGTCGGTGGTCGAATGTCTGGTCAACTGCGTGATCTTCAACAATAAGACACACGCCGATTTCGCCGGAGACAAAGCCACCCGCGCCGAACGCACGATCGTGCTGCGCCACGGCGAGAAGATGCTCTTCGGCACGAACCGCGACAAGGGCCTCGTGCGCGAGAACGGCAAGCTGAAAGCGGTGACCGTCGGCGAAGACGGATACACGATCGACGACGTTCTCACGCACGACGCACACGAGCGCGATACCTCGCTGCATCTGATGCTCGCGGCGATGAAATACCCCGACATGCCGGTGGCCGTCGGCGTGATCCGCGAGGTGGAGGACACGCACGTCTACGACCGCAAGGTGGCCGAACAGGTCGCCGAAGTCCGGAACTCCAACCCGATCCGCTGCATGGACGACCTGCTCCACGCGGGCGAGACGTGGGAGATCGGATAAACGCGCAATCACCGATGAAAAACGGGGGCGGCGGACGACGGATGTCCGCCGCCCCCGTTTTTCTGCGAACAGTTCCGGCCTGCGGCGCGCCTCCTGCCGAAGAGAAAGAATCCACAGACCCGTCCCAAAGAGCGGAAAAACCGGAAGTTACGATTTATAACCGGCCGTACCTGCCTCCTTCCGGCCACTCGTTCGACGACGGACGTACCGCTTCCGCCGCCGAAGAATATTCCGGCACGCCCGCTTCCGGCACGCTCGCCGGAGACAATTTTCGAGGCCGCCCTCACAACGACTCCAATACTTGCTATAAATCAATAAAATAACACCCAATTCCAAATTAGTTCCGATTACGAGAAGATACCGCGGGAGGGATATTCTCCCACGGCATTCCACCCCGTCCGCCGCCGAAATGCTGTCGACGCACGACGTTCGTAGGCCGGATGGATTCGGTGCCGGAAAGAAAACAGACGGAATTTCGTCGCACCGAAACGGGATCGTATTATTATTCGAAACTTCACGGAAAATATTTTTGAAATTCTTGAATAATTTATATATTTGCAAATGAATGAATGGATTACGAAACTATATATAGTTTCATTTCGTGCCTAAGCAGGATGATATTTTATAAATTTAGCATCTGTTTCACCCGTTTCAGTTACGAATCGTAATCAAAATCCGCCGAACCGGCCATTTCGCACGCCGGCGACGAAAGATCGGGCGACAAGGTTCACCCTTTCGGAAATACATGACATCCGGCCGGGGCCGGCTGCGGAGATTCCGGCAGGCTTCGGCTTCTTCGCAGCGGAAAGAGCGGACTCCGACAGCGGGAGGCCCAGCGGATACGGGCGGACACACGGCTTTTTGCAGGAAAACACGGATTCGGAGCGATCGAACGATCGCCCGACATCAGAAGACCGACAGAATATGAGTGAGAGATTGTACATTTTCGACACCACGCTCCGCGACGGCGAGCAGGTTCCCGGCTGCCAGTTGAACACGATCGAAAAGATCGAGGTCGCCAAGTTGCTGGAAAGCCTCGGCGTGGACATCATCGAGGCGGGATTCCCGATCTCCAGCCCCGGAGACTTCAACTCCGTGCTCGAAATTTCGAAGGCCGTCTCCGAGCCGACGATCTGCGCGCTCACACGCGCTGTACGCAAGGACATCGACGTAGCGGCCGATGCCCTGCGGCTGGCCAGGCACAAGCGGATCCACACCGGTATCGGCGTCTCGCCCCAGCACATCTACGACAAACTGCGTTCGACGCCCGAAAAGATACTCGAAACGGCTGTCGACGCGGTAAAATACGCCAAACGCTACGTCGAAGACGTGGAGTTCTACGCCGAAGACGCCGGCCGGGCCGAACCCGAATACCTCGCCCGCGTGGTCGAAGCGGCCATTGCGGCCGGCGCCACGGTGGTCAACATCCCCGACACGACGGGCTACTGCCTGCCGCAGGAGTACGGAGCGAAGATCCGCTATCTGGTCGAACACGTCGCCAACATCGACCGTGCGATCATCTCCACTCACTGCCACAACGATCTGGGCATGGCGACGGCCAACACGCTAAGCGCCGTTCTCAACGGCGCCCGGCAGGCCGAGGTAACGATCAACGGCATCGGCGAACGGGCGGGCAACACCTCGCTCGAAGAGGTGGTGATGACGCTGCGCTGCCACCGCGAACTCGACATCGACACGCGCATCAACTCGCAGCTCATCACCAAGGCCTCGCATCTGGTGTCGAGCCTGATGAACATGCCCGTGCAGCCCAACAAGGCGATCGTCGGCCGCAACGCCTTCGCCCACTCCTCGGGCATCCACCAGGACGGCGTACTGAAAGACCGCCAGACCTACGAGATCATCGACCCGCAGGACATCGGCCTCAACGAGTCGGTCATCGCCCTGACGGCCCGCAGCGGCCGCGCGGCGCTCGTACACAGGCTCGAACTGCTCGGCTACGACCTCACGCAGGAAGAGCTGGACGACACATACGGCAAGTTCCTCGAGCTTGCCGACAAGAAAAAGGAGATCCACGACTACGACCTGCTCTACCTGGTAGGCGACATCGACCGCATCCGCAAACAGTCGATCGCGCTCAAATTCCTGCAAGTGACCACCGGAACCCTCGTTCCGACGGCCACCGTCGTACTGAAATTCGGCGACCACGAACGCATGTCGATCGCCACGGGAAACGGACCGGTCGACGCGGCCGTCTCGGCCATCAAGAAGCTCGTCAACGAGCGGGTCACCCTCTCGGAGTTCCTGATGCAGGCCGTCACGCGCGGCTCGGACGACGTGGGGCGCGTCCACGTACAGGTCGAATGCGGCGAACGCACCGTGCACGGCTTCGCAGCCCACACCGATACGACGCGCGCGTCGGTCGAGGCATTTCTCGACGCGCTGCGCGTGCTGAACGTCACCGAACGCAAAGAGAAGGAGGAGTAGCATGGGACGGACGCTTCTGGACAAAATCTGGGATGCGCACACGGTGCGCACCGAGGAGGGCGGCCGCACGGTGCTCTACATCGACCGGCAGTACATCCACGAGGTAACCTCGCCCGTGGCCTTCGCCGGACTCGCGCGGCGCGGCGTCGGCGTGGTACATCCCGACCGCATCACCGCCACGGTCGACCACAACATCCCCACCGTCGACCAGCACCTCCCCATCGCCGAGCCTCAGTCGCGGCATCAGGTCGAGACGCTGCGCGCCAACTGCGCCCGCTACGGCATCGAGCACTTCGGCATGGGCGATCCGCGGCAGGGGATCGTACACATCATCGGCCCCGAACTGGGGCTCACGCAGCCGGGCATGACGATCGTCTGCGGCGACAGCCACACCTCCACGCACGGCGCGCTGGGGGCCGTCGCCTTCGGCGTGGGAACCTCCGAAGTCGAAATGGTACTGGCCAGCCAGTGCATCCTGCAAGGCAAGCCGCGCGCGATGCGCATCACCGTCGACGGCACGCTGCCCTCGGGCACGGAGGCCAAGGACATCATTCTCCACATCATCGCGCGCATCACCGCTTCGGGCGGAACCGACCATTTCATCGAATTCGCCGGCGAGGCGATCCGCTCGCTCTCGATGGAGGGACGCATGACGGTATGCAACATGAGTATCGAGTGCGGCGCCCGCGGCGGCATGATCGCCCCCGACCAGACGACCTTCGACTACCTGCGCGGACGCGAACGCGCGCCGCAGGGCGAGGCGTTCGACGCCGCCGTAGCGCGGTGGCGGGAACTTTACAGCGATCCCGACGCGGTTTTCGACAGGGAATACCGCTTCGACGCCGCGGACATCGCCCCGATGATCACCTACGGAACCAATCCCGGAATGGGGATGGCCGTCGACGCGGCGATTCCCGCCGACGCCGATCCCAAAGCGCTGGAATATATGGGATTCGATGCCGGCGAACGGCTGCTGGGCAAACCCGTCGACTACGTTTTCGTCGGCAGCTGCACCAACGGCCGCATCGAAGACCTGCGGCGTTTCGCCCGTCTGGTCGAGGGACGGCGCAAAGCTCCGGAAGTGACGGCATGGATCGTCCCCGGTTCGAAAGGCGTCGAAGCCGCCGCACGGGCCGAAGGGCTCGACAAAGTGCTCGCCGCCGCCGGGTTCGAGCTCCGGCAGCCGGGCTGCTCGGCGTGCCTGGCGATGAACGCCGACAAGATTCCGGCGGGCAAATACTGTGTTTCGACCTCGAACCGCAATTTCGAAGGGCGTCAGGGTCCGGGCGCACGGACGATGCTTTCGGGCATCGCGGTGGCCGCCGCCGCTGCCGTCTGCGGGCGCATCGAAGACCCGCGCAAGGTGTTTGAAATGTAAAAATTTTTAACTTCGGTTTGGATCGGCCGGTCGTTGCCGCCGCCTTCGGCGTCGTTTATAATTCCGGCCCACCCCCAACCCCCCGCCTCAGGCAGGGGCTTACATGCCGCTTTGCGGCAAAATGGCCGCTGCCGAATGCCGGAAAAAACAAAACCAATATGTCCATACCCAAATTCGAAACCTTCACGTCGGGGGCGGTGCCCGTCCGCACGGAAAACATAGATACCGACCAGATCATCCCGGCGCGCTTTCTCAAAGCCACCGAGCGCAAAGGCTTCGGCGACAACCTCTTCCGCGACTGGCGTTACGACGCCGAGGGTCGGAAGGTCGCTTCGTTCCCGCTCAACGACAGCCGCTACGGGGGCCGCATACTGGTCGCAGGCCGCAACTTCGGCTGCGGCAGTTCGCGCGAGCACGCCGCATGGGCCATCGCCGACTACGGGTTCCGCGTCGTGGTGTCGAGCTTCTTCGCCGACATCTTCCGCAACAATGCCCTCAACAACGGGCTGCTGCCGATCACGGTAAGCGGGGAGTTCCTCGCGGCGGTCTTCGCGGCGATCGACGGCGACCCTGCGACGCAATTCACCGTAGACCTGGACAACCAGACGCTGACGATCTGCGCCACGGGCCGCAGCGAGCGCTTCGAGATCGACGCATACAAAAAGCGGTGCCTGCTGAACGGCTACGACGACGTGGACTACCTGCGCAGCATCGCGCCCCAGATCGAAGCGTTCGAACAGGCGCATAAATAGCAGCGCAATGTATCCCCGCGTAGAGATAATGGATACTACGCTGCGCGACGGCGAGCAGACGTCGGGGGTTTCGTTCAACGCCCGCGAAAAACTCTCCATCGCCCGGCTGTTGCTGGAGGAACTGCACGTAAGCCGCATCGAGATCGCCTCGGCGCGGGTTTCGCAGGGCGAGCAGGAGGCCGTGCGCCGCATCGCCGAATGGGCTGCCGCGAAGGGTTATACCGACCGCATCGAGGCGTTGGGATTCATCGACGGCGGCGTGTCGCTCGACTGGCTCGGCCAGGCCGGGTGCCGCGTGGTGAACCTGCTGGCGAAGGGGTCGCTCAAACACTGCCGCGAACAGTTGCGCCGCACCCCGCAGGAGCACCTCTGCGACATCCGCGCCACGATCGGCGGGGCCGTCGCACGGGGCATGAAGGTGAACGTCTACCTCGAAGACTGGTCGAACGGTATGCAGGATTCGCCCGGGTACGTCTACACGATACTCGACGGGCTTGCCGACGCCCCCGTGCAGCGCTTCATGTGCCCCGACACGCTGGGCATCCTCGACCCCTATGTCACCGAACGGTTTTGCCGCGACATGGTGACACGCTATCCGCAGCTTAGGTTCGACTTCCATGCCCATAACGATTACGACCTGGCCGTGGCCAACACCGCAGCTGCGGTGAAAGCCGGGTTCCACGGGGTTCACGTAACCATAAACGGGCTGGGCGAACGCGCAGGAAACGCACCCCTGTCGAGCACGGTGGCCGTGCTGCACGACCGGCTGCACTGCCTCACGGGCATCGACGAAACGAAGATCAACCACGTCAGCCGCATGGTCGAGACCTACACGGGCATCCGTATCCCGGGCAACCGCCCGATCGTCGGCGAGAACGTCTTTACGCAGTGTGCCGGCATCCATGCCGACGGCGACAACAAGAACAACCTCTATTTCAACGAGCTGCTGCCCGAACGCTTCGGGCGCGTACGCGAATACGCCCTGGGCAAGACCTCGGGCAAGGCCAACATCTTGAAGAACCTCGAAGCGCTGGGCATCGAGCTCGACGAAGCCTCGATGCGCAAGGTGACCGAACGGGTGGTCGAGCTGAGCGACAAGAAGGAGCTGGTGACGGCCGAAGACCTGCCCTACATCATCGCCGACGTACTGCGCTACGACCAGGTCGAAAACCCCGTGCGGATACTCAATTACAGCCTGTCGCTGGCACAGGGGCTGCACCCGGCCGCTACGCTCAAGATCGAGATCAACGGCTGCGAATACGAGCAGACCTCGGTCGGCGACGGCCAGTACGACGCCTTCATGCGGGCGCTCAGGCAGATCTACAAGCACCAGCTCGGCCGCGAGTTCCCGATGCTGCGCAACTACACCGTCTCGATCCCGCCCGGCGGACGAACCGATGCCTTCGTGCAGACGATCATCACGTGGGAGACGGGCGGCAAGGAGTTCAAGACCCGCGGGCTGGATGCCGACCAGACGGAAGCCGCCATCAAGGCGACGATCAAAATGCTGAACATAATAGAACCAACATACAACGACCATGGATGTTAACATAGCTCTTTTAGCCGGCGACGGCATCGGCCCCGAAATCATTGCCGAGGCCACGAAAGTACTCGACCGCGTGGCGGCGAAATTCGGACACCGATTCGACTACCGCGAGGCGTTAGTGGGCGCCTGCGCCATCGACGCCACGGGCGACCCCTATCCCGACCAGACGCACGCCATCTGCCAGGCTGCCGACGCCGTATTGTTCGGTGCCATCGGCGACCCCAAGTACGACAACGACCCCAAGGCCCCGGTACGTCCCGAGCAGGGACTGCTGCGCATGCGCAAATCGCTGGGACTGTTCGCCAACCTGCGCCCCATCGCGCTCTTCGACACGCTGGCCGACCGCTCGCCGCTCAAGGCAGAGGTGGTGCGCGGCACCGATTTCATTTGCGTGCGCGAACTGACGAGCGGCATCTATTTCGGCCGACCGCAGGGGCGCAACGAAGCCGGGACGGAGGCTTTCGACACCTGCACCTACACGCGCACGGAGATCGAGCGTGTGCTGGACGTCGCATTCCGGCTCGCCATGAGCCGCCGGCGGCGCCTGACAGTCGTGGACAAGGCCAACGTGCTCGAAACCTCGCGCCTGTGGCGGGAGGTCGCGCAGGATATGGCGCCCCAATACCCCGGGGTGGAGCTGGAATTCATGTTCGTGGACAACGCCGCGATGCAGATCATCCGCCAGCCGACC
>OGXT01002558.1_pt1 | contig 14185 bp, 13 predicted proteins | sample 1576361 | NCBI WGS metagenome assembly OGXT01 (sample SAMEA3541514, study PRJEB24748) | human gut metagenome | biome: human gut; feature: human-associated habitat; material: faeces | place: China | collected 2012 | reverse complement strand
GCATGGGCATCAACGACCTGCTGGAGCGCATCGCGCTGGAAGCCGAGGTCATGGAGCTCAAGGCCAACCCCAACCGCCGCGCCAAGGGTGCGGTGGTCGAGGCCCGTCTGGACAAGGGCCAGGGCCCCATTGCCACCATCCTGGTGCAGAACGGCACCCTGCACTCCGGCGATGTGATCATTGCCGGTACTGCCGTGGGCCGCGTGCGTACCATGCGCAGCGACAAGGGCAAGCTGCTGAGCGATGCCGGCCCCTCTACTCCTGTGGAGATCACCGGCCTGACCGCTGTGCCCGAAGCAGGCGACCTGTTCGAGGCCGTCGAGGACGAGCGCCTGGCCCGTGAGCTGGCCGAGCAGCGCATCGCTGCCGCCAAGGAGAAGCAGTTCTCCTCCTTCCAGAAGGTCACTCTGGATAACCTGTTCAGCCAGATGGCTCAGAACGACATGAAGGAACTGGCCATCGTGGTCAAGGCCGACGTGCAGGGTTCTGCCGAGGCCGTCAAGCAGAGCCTGGAGAAGATCTCCAACGACGAAGTGCGGGTGCGGGTCATCCACGCCGGTGTCGGTGCCATCAGTAAGTCCGATGTGGACCTGGCCGATGCCTCCAACGCCATCATCATCGGCTTCAACGTCCGCCCGGACAACGTGGCCAAGGAAGAAGCTGCTGCCACCAAGGTGGAAATGCGTATGTACCGCGTCATCTACGACGCCATCAACGACGTGACCGACGCTATGAAGGGTATGCTGGCACCCAAGTTCCGTGAGGTCTCCCTGGGCGAGCTGCAGGTCCGTCAGGTGTACAAGATCTCCAACGTGGGCACCGTTGCAGGCTGCCGTGTTACCAGCGGCAAGATCACCCGCGACAGCCAGGTCCGTGTGGTCCGTGACGGCATCGTCATTGCCGAGGACGAGATCGCATCCCTGAAGCGTTTCAAGGATGACGCCAAGGAAGTGGCCGAGGGCTACGAGTGCGGCGTGACCCTGGAGAAGTTTGCCGACGTCAAGGAAGGCGACGTGTACGAGGCCTTCAAGATGGAAGAGTACCGCGACTAAGATTTTTTGAGGATTTCTCTGGCACCGGCAACGATGCCAGAGAAGTTTGTTTAAAGGAGAAACCGAATGTCTCAGAAAAATATGGGCCGTCTGGCGCAGGATATGAAGCGCGAGATCATTGCCATCATCGGGCGTCTGAAGGACCCGCGGCTGGAGGGCGGCCTGCTGACCGTCACCCGTCTGGACGTGACCCCCGACCTGGATGTGGCCAAGGTGTATGTGAGCGTGATGGGCCGCGCGGACGGCCCCAAGCCCGCCATCGAGGCGCTGAACCGCGCCGCCGGTCATGTGCGCACCGAAGTGAGCAAGAAGATGCACATCCGCAAAGCACCCCGGTTCATCTTTGTGGAGGACGACGGTGCCGCCTATGCAGCCCACATCAATGAGCTGCTGCGCAGCCTGAACGTCAGCGGTGAGGCCGAGGCACAGCCCGAAGCCGGGGAGACCGAGGAGTAAAACACACTTTACAGCCTTGCGGAAAGGATGGAACATCGGATGACGGAACCGTTGAGTGTGCAGCAGATGGCCCAGCGCCTGAAGTCTGCCGACAACATTTTGATCCTGTGCCACAAAAACCCGGACGGTGATACCGTCGGCTGCGGCAGCGCCCTGTATTATGCCCTGAAAGCTCTGGACAAGAATGCAGCAGTGCTCTGCTCCGACACGATCCCGGCCCGCTATGCCTTTACCAATGCGCACCTGTTCAAGGGCGAGTTCGAGCCGGAAACGGTGGTTGCCGTGGACGTGGCCGGGCTGCAGCTGTTCGGCGAGGGCAACGGCGTGCCCCGCTACAGCCGCCATGTCGATCTGTGCATCGACCACCACGCGGGCAACGGCGGCTATGCCGACTTTACCCTGCTGGACAGCACCGCGGCCGCAGCCGCAGAGCTGATGTACCGGGTCATTCTGGAGATGGGGGTGGACATCACCCCGCACATTGCCGACTGCCTGTACACCGGCGTGGCCACCGACACCGGATGCTTCCGGTTCTCGGCCACCACGGCCAACACCCATCTTGTGGCGGCAAAGCTCATCGAGGCGGGCTGCCATGTGGAAGAGCTGAACACCCTGCTGTTCGACACTAAGCCCCGGGCCCGCATGGAGGCCGAGCGCATCGCCCGCAACCATCTGGAATACTATCTGGACGGCCGATGCGCGCTCATCTACCTCACCCGGGACGAGATCGAGCAGAGCGGGGTGGACCCGGCCGATCTGGAAGAACTGACCAGCCTGCCTGTGAGCATTGAGGGCGTAAAGGTGGGCCTGACTCTGCGGCAACAGCCCGGCGGCAGCTACCGTATCAGTGTGCGCACCGCAAAGGGCGTGGACGCCTGCGCCATCGCCCGGCGTCTGGGCGGAGGCGGTCACAGCCGCGCTGCAGGCTGTGAGCTGCTGGGCAATCTGGAAAACGCAAAAAATGCAATTCTGGCAGAGGTGGAAGCCGAGCTGGACGCACCGCAGGAGGAAGCATAAATGCAGGGCATCCTGATCGTTGACAAGCCCATGGACTGGACCAGTTTTGATGTGGTGGCAAAGCTGCGCGGCGTGCTGGGCACCCGCAAGCTGGGCCATAGCGGCACGCTGGACCCCATGGCCACCGGCGTGCTGCCGGTGTTCTGCGGCGGTGCCAGCAAGGCCGTGGACCTGCAGCTGGATCATGACAAGGCTTACCGCGCCGTGATGCGGCTGGGCCAGCGCACCGACACCGGCGACATCACCGGCACGGTGCTGGAAACGGCCCCCGTCACGGCAGGGGAGCGGGAACTGCGGGCCGTGCTGCCGCAGTTTGTGGGCAAACAGATGCAGGTGCCGCCCATGTACTCGGCGGTCAAGGTGGGCGGCCAGCCCCTTTACAAGCTGGCCCGCGAGGGAAAGACCGTGGAGCGCAAGGCCCGCCCCATCGAGATCTACAGCATCACCTACGGCGGCAGCCCCGCCAAAAACGAATATGTGCTGGAGGTGACCTGCTCCAAGGGTACCTACATCCGCACCCTGCTGGAGGACATTGCCGACGCACTGGGCCAGAAGGGCACCATGAGCGCCCTGCGGCGCACCTGCGCCGGGCTGTACACCGAGGCCGACGCCCACACGCTGGAAGAGATCCTTGCGGCGAAAGAGCAGGGGCCTGCGGCCCTGGAAGCGCTGATGCTGCCGGTGGAAAGCGTGTTCACCCCGCTGCCGCTGCTGGTGGTGGAGCCCTGGGTGGAACAGCACCTGTACAACGGCTGCCCCACCAGCCGCTACCCCGCAGCGGATGGCCGCTACCGGGTGCGCAATGCCGCCGGGCAGTTCCTGGGGCTGGCCAACATCACCGGGGGCGTGCTCCGGGTGGAAAAACTGTTCGTGGAACGGAATTGACAAGAAAAAAGGAAACCAATACCCATGCAGATCATTTCACAGTTCGTCCCGCTGCCGCTGGCAGACCCCGCACAGGGTACCGCCGTGGCCATGGGCTACTTCGACGGCATCCACATCGGCCACCGGGCCGTCATCGACGGTGCGGTGCAGTGGGCCAGAGCCCACGGGACTGCCCCGGCGGTGTTTACCTTCCGGCTGCCGGTGGACAACAAAATGAAGGGCAAGCGCCTGCTGTCCTCGGCGGACAAGCACGCGCTGATCGCCAGCCTGGGCGTGGAGTATTACCTCACGCCGGACTTTGAGGAGATCAAGGGCCTCAGCCCGGAACAGTTCGTACGCAGCATCGTGGAAAACTGCCATGCAAAAGCCCTGTTCTGCGGCGAGAACTTCACCTTCGGGGCCAAGGCCGCCGGTACGCCGGAGCTGCTGCGCAAGCTGTGCGCTCCGCTGGGCGTGGAAGTGGTGGTGGTGCCCATGGCACAGTTCGAGGAAAAGCCGGTGTCCTCCACCCGCATCCGCACCGCGCTGGAGGGCGGCGACATCCCGGCGGCCAACGCCATGCTGGGCATGCCCTACGCCATCCGCTTTGCGGTGCAGCACGGCGCGGGCCTGGGCCACACGCTGGGGGTGCCCACCATCAACCAGCTGTACCCCCAGGGCTTCCAGATGCCCCGCAGCGGCATCTATATCACCCGCACGCTGGTGAACGGCACCTGGTATCCCTCGGCCACCGGTCTGGGCAGCCGCCCCACCGTGAACGACGACGCTACCAAGGTGACCTGCGAGACCTTTATCCCCGGCTTTTCCGGTGACCTGTACGGCACCGACCCGGTGGTGGAGTTCCACGCCTACCTGAGCCCCAGCAAGAAGTTCGATACGCTGGACGAGCTGCGGGACTGCATCAACAACGCCGCGCAGCGCGCACAGGAATATTTCAAGTAAAAGAACAGGGAGCCTGTCCGGCTGGACAAGCTCCCTGCTTTTTTATGCGTTACTTGTACTGCTCTAAGTACTCCGCCACCGAGCGGCTCATCTCGCGGGCAAAGCCGGAGTCGTACTTGCGGTTGTGGAAGGCCGTGCACCACGCATCAAAACCGGAGGTGCTGGCCTTGTAGCCGAAGGCATCGCGCAGCTCGGCACCGTCCATGGTGCGGTAGCCGTTTTCGTGCACGATATGCTCCATGGCGCAGCGCTGGGGCTTCGGGCGGTCCTTCTGCTGCTGGGTGGGCCAGCCGAACACCAGCATCACCGCTGGGAACACATAGTCCGGCAGATGGAGCAGGGCACGCTGGGTGTCGCAGTTCTCCATGATATCGCCAATGTAGCACGAGCCGATGCCAAAGCTTTCGGCGGCCACCACGGCGTTCTGGGCGGCAATGGCGGTGTCGGTGACAGCCAGCATCAGGTCGCCCACGCCCGGCGTGCGGGGCGTGCAGCCCGCTTCCTTGTAGGCGTCGTACCACTTGCGGCAGTCGGCGCAGAACACCAGCACCAGCGGGGCCTTGGCAATAAAGGGCTGATGGTCGCAGCTGTCGGCCAGCGCGGCCTTCAGGGCCGGGTCGGTGATGTCCAGAATGGTGTACAGCTGCTGGCAGCCCGCAGAGGGGGCCTGCGCGGCAGCTTCCAGAATGGCCTGCTTCATTCCGGCCGGGATGGCTTTTTCTTCAAACACCCGCACAGACTTGCGGGCATACAGGCTTTGCAGGATGGGATTGGTTTCGGGCATAATGATCTCTCCCTTGAACCCTCTCAGTCTCGTCGCATTGCTCCTCGACAGCTCCCCCGAAAGGGGGAGCTTCTTTGCGTAACGGTAAACTTTCCGGTCATACTGCAAACTTCTTGGTATCACGGGAAGCTCGCCCTTCGGGAGAGTTTGGCGCGCAGCGCCTGAGAGGGGTCTTTTTTGGTTTTTATTCGTAATCAATGGGCAGGGTGGGCAGGCCGTTGAGCTCCAGCCCGGCGGTGTGGCCCGCGATGTACTGGTAGTAGCCCTGTGCGGCGATCATGGCACCGTTGTCGCCGCAGAATTTCAGCTCCGGCAGGTACACCTTGGCCCCCAGCTTCTGGGCACCGTCGTTCACCAGCTGGCGCAGACGGCCGTTTGCGGCCACACCGCCCGCCAGACACACCTGCTTTGCACCGGTGTCGGCGGCAGCCAGCAGCAGTTTTTCGGCCAGAATGCCCGCAATGCGCTCCTGGAAGCTGGCGGCAAGGTCCGGCACGTTGACCGCCTCGCCCTTCATCTGGGCCTTGTTCACCTCGTTGAGTACGGCGGTTTTCAGGCCGGAGAAGCTCACGTTATACTTGCCCTCCACATGGGGCACCGGCAGGCGGTAGGCCTTGGGGTCGCCAGTCTTGGCGGCGTTGGCCACACTCGGCCCGCCGGGGTAGGGCAGACCCAGGGTGCGGGCCACCTTGTCAAAGGCTTCTCCGGCGGCATCGTCCACCGTGTGGCCCAGAATGTGGTAGTGGGTGTAGTCCTGCACTTCCACGATGTGGCTGTGGCCGCCGGAGGCCACCAGGCAGAGGAACGGCGGTTTCAGCTCCGGGTGGGTCAGGTACAGGGCGGCGATGTGGCCCCGCAGGTGGTGCACCGGCACCAGGGGCTTATTGGCGGAGTAGGCCAGCCCCTTGGCAAAGTTCACGCCCACCAGCACCGCGCCGATGAGGCCCGGCGCAAAGGTGACGGCCACGGCGTCCACGTCGTCCATGGTCTTGCCTGCGTCCAGCAGGGCCTTTTTGACGGTGGCGCTGATGAACTCACAGTGGCGGCGGCTGGCGATCTCCGGCACAACGCCGCCGTACAGGGCCTGTTCTTTCACGCTGGTGGAGATGACATTGCTCAGCAGATGCCGGCCGTCCTCCACCAGGGCTGCGGCGGTCTCGTCGCAGGTGGATTCGATTCCTAAAACGATCATATTCAATGGGCCTCCAGCCAGTTTTTGCCTGCGTGCACATCGGTGCTCAGGGGCACGGCGTACTGCACGCAGCCCTCCATCTCCTCCCGCAGGATCTGCGCAGCCTTTTCGGCTTCCGCTTCCGGGGCTTCCACGATCAGTTCGTCGTGGACGGTGAGGATCAGGCGGCTTTCCATTTTTTCGTCCCGCAGGCGCTTCCACACCCGCACCATGGCCAGCTTGATCACGTCGGCCGCCGTGCCCTGAATGGGGGTGTTGCGGGCCATGCGCTCACCGCTGGAACGCACGTTGAAGTTGGAGCTTGCCAGCTCCGGCAGCGCCCGGCGGCGGCCGAACAGGGTGGATACATAGCCGTTCGCCTTGGCGTCGGCGATGGTCTTGTCCATATAGCCGCTTACATTGGGGAAGGCAGCCAGATAGTTCTTGAGGAAGGCGTCTGCTTCCTTGACGGTCACCCCGATGTCCTTGGCCAGGCTGTAGGCACCCTTGCCGTACATGATGCCAAAGTTGATGGCCTTGGCGCTGGAACGCAGCCGGGGCGTCACCTCGCTCTGGGGGATGCCGTAAATTTTGGCAGCGGTGCTGCGGTGGATGTCCTCCCCGTTCAGGAAGGCCTGCTGCATGTGTTCGTCCCCAGTGATGTGGGCCAGGATGCGCAGCTCGATCTGGCTGTAGTCGGCGTCCACCAGCACACAGCCCGGCTTTGCGATGAAGTAGGCCCGCAGCTGGCTGCCCAGCTCGGTGCGGATGGGGATGTTCTGCAGGTTGGGGTTGTCGGAGGAGAGCCGTCCGGTGCGGGCCTCGGTCTGGTTGAAGGTGGAGTGGATGCGCCCATCTTCGCCGATGACCTTGAGCAGGCCCTCCACATAGGTGGAGTTCAGCTTCTGGTACGCGCGGTACTGCAAAACGTCCTCTACCAGCGGGTACTCCCGCAGGCTCTCCAGCGTTTCGGCGTCGGTGGACCAGCCGCGCTGGGTCTTTTTGCCATGGGGCAGGCCCATGGTGTCGAACAGCATCTCGCCCAGCTGCTTGGGGCTGTTGGGGTTGAAGCTGGTGCTGCCGGTCTCCATGTGGATGCGGGCCAGAACCTGTTCCAGCTCGGTGCGCATCCGCACGCCGAACTGCTCGATGCCGTCCCGGTCCACCAGCACGCCGATGCGGGTCATGTCCGCCAGCACCTGCGCCAGCGGGAACTCAATGTCGTTGTACAGGGCATCCTCGCCGCAGGCGGTGATCTCGGCTTTCATTTTGGCAAACAGGTCGGCCAGACGTCCGGCGTCCGGGTAGTCGGCGCAGGTGAAGGCCGCAGCGGCCTTGTAGCTGGGCACCAGCTCTCCCACCTGATACTTGGACGCCGAGGCATCCAGCAGGTAGGCGGCCAGCTTGCCGTCCCACCGGATGCTGCTGCCCCAGCCGCCTGCGGCCATGGCTCTGGCGTACAGGGGAGCCGAATTGAACACATCCAGCGTGACGTCGGCATTGTCCAGCAGACGGAGCAGGTCGGCGTCCTCCAGTGGGTAGACGGCGGTGTCCTTCACGGCGTACCAGCTCTCCGGCTGCAGCGTCACGTTGCGGGTGCCCTGCTTGCCCATCACGGCGGGGCGGGAGGCCACCAGATAGTGCCCGGACGGGGCAAGGGGCAGGGCGGCAAGCTCTGCCTCCGGCAGCTCCACGGCCTGCTCTTCCGGGGCGGCCTCCGGGGCCACACCGTCCAGCCCGAAGCGTGGGATCAGCGAGTGGATCTCCAGCTCCTGCAACAGGCGCACGGCGGCGGCCTTGTTGCCCTCGCCCACGGCGTAGCTGCCCTCGGCCGTGTCGATGGGCGCATCGGTGCGGATGGTGCCCAGCGTGCGGCTCAGCTCGGCCATGGGCTTGTCCTCCATGAGGTGCTCCCGCTGCTTGGGCTTGATGCGCTTGTCGTCGAGGTTGGCGTACACGCCCTCCAGCGAGCCGAAGGTCTGCACCAGGCTCAGGGCGGTCTTTTCGCCGATGCCCTTCACGCCGGGGATGTTGTCGGAGGTGTCGCCCATCAGGCTCTTCACCTCAATGAGCTGCCGGGGCTCAATGCCGTATTTTTCGTGGATGGCGTCCACGTCCATGGTCACGGTCTTGCTGCGGCCCATCACGGTGGCGGCCAGCAGCACCGTGGTGGTGTCGCTCACCAGCTGCAGGCTGTCGCGGTCTCCGGTGGCCAGGAAGCAGTCATCCTGCCGGGCGGCGCAGGCAGCGGCCAGCGTGCCCAGGATGTCGTCGGCCTCCCAGCCCTCGGCGGTGATGGTGCGGTAGCCCAGGTCTGCCAGCAGCTCCTTGAGCACAGGCATCTGCTGGGCCAGCTCCTCCGGCATGCCGTGGCGGGTGGCCTTGTAGCCGTCGTACATTTTGTGGCGGAAGGTGGGAGCCTTCAGGTCAAAGGCCACAGCCACCTCGTCGGGCTCGCACTCCTTGAGCAGGGAGAGCAGGATATTCAAAAAGCCGTAAATCGCATTGGTATAGCGGCCGTCCTTGGTGGTCAGCAGCTTGATGCCAAAAAAGGCGCGGTTGGCAATGCTGTTGCCGTCAATGACCAGTAAGCGCATAGCATACAGTCCTCCGTTCCATAATTTCACATCCTATAGTATAGCACAAAAGAATGAGAAGGAAAAGAAGCCGTTCCACCGGGGGCGGCCCCGACAGAACGGCTTCTTTTTCACGCCTCGGTGCGGATGGCGCTTACCGGGCAGGCGTTGGCGGCGTCCACCGCCTGGGGCACTTCCTCCGGCGGGATGGGGCCGGGCTCGGCCACGGCCAGCACGCCCTCCATGTGGAATACGGCGGGGCACAGCCCGGCGCACTGGGTGCAGCCGATGCACAGGTCCGGGTCAACGAATGCGATCATAAAATCTGCCTCCTTCGGATGATGTCTGCTGCCAGTATGGGCGGTTTTGGTGCGAAATATGCTAGGCACCTGCGGGCGGCTGTGGTATAATGGAAGCTCAGGAGGACAGAGACCGATGAACATTCAGATTTTTGGCACCACAAAGTGCTTTGATACCAAAAAGGCCCAGCGCTATTTCAAGGAGCGGGGCATCAAATTCCAGATGATCGACCTGAAGGAAAAGGGCATGAGCCGCGGCGAGTTCGACAACGTGGCCCGTGCCCTGGGCGGCTGGGAAAAGATGGTGAACCCCAACGCCAAGGACAAGCAGACCCTTGCACTGCTGGAGGCGCTCATCGACTGGCAGAAAGAGGACAAGCTGTTTGAGAATCAGCAGCTGCTGCGCACCCCCATCGTGCGCAACGGCCGCAAGGCCACCGTGGGCTACCAGCCCGATGTGTGGAAGGACTGGGAGTAACCGCGCAGTGGGGTTTTCACAAAAAAACCATGGGCAGGGTTTTGCACTCTGCGCTGCCCTGTGGTATACTAAAAGTCAGCAATAAAACCTTGGGAGATAAAAAACCATGACAAAACATTATATCACCCCGGAAGAACACGCCCGGCTGCAGCGCCGCCGGGGGCGGCAGGCGCTGGGCCTGCTGATCACGATCCTGGTTCTGGTGGGGTTTGTGACCGTGCTGCGGGCCGGTGTGGGACTGGTGGCCAACCTGTTCGATGACACCGCCCAGAAGCAGGAATACGAGGATAAGCTGGAGGGTCTGGTGCTGTTTGACCCCATGCCCTTTGACGGCATCGAGAACATCGACGACCTGACCCTGCGGGAAGCTGCCGTGTGGGGCTGCATCTACAACATCCAGGAGACGCAGGGCGGCTTCGACAACTACAACACCGACCCCGACACCGAACAGCTGCTGCTGCCCTCGGTGGAAGTGGACGCCTATCTGGCCCGGCTGGTGGGCCCCAGCTTCAAGCTGACCCACCGCAGCTTCGAGATGGAAGATATGACCATCGAGTTTGACGAGAGCAGCCAGTGCTACAAGATCCCGGTCACCGGTACGGTGGGCTATTACCGCGCCGTGGTCACCCGGCTGTTCAAGCGCAGCGGCCAGCTGCACGTCACCGTGGGCTATATTCCCACCTCCAGCACCGATGACAGCATCATCAACCAGTCCTCGGACACGCCCACCAAGTATATGGATTACTTGTTCGAGCGCCAGAGCGGCAGCTGGTATCTCACCGGCCTGACCGAGAGCGAGACCAAGCCCGACAGCACGGCGAGCACCGAGGCCGCCAGCCAGCCGCAGCCCATGGCCGAAAGCGATGTGCAGGATGCCATCCTGGCCACCGCCGGTTCCTCGGAGGCGGCTTCCGATGCCGCTTCGGACGCAGCTGCCGAGCCGGACACCCAGAGCTTGGACGAGCCGGCTGCTGACAGCACCGCCGCCGAAGCAGATGCCGCCGATAACGGCGCTTCCAGCACGGCTGCATAATACCTGCAAAAACGAACACCCGACTGTGAAACATCACAGCCGGGTGTCTTTTTTTGAGAAAGCCTCCCTCGCTGAGGGAGGTGGCACGGCGTAAGCCATGACGGAAGGAGTTATTTCAGATCGAACCGCACGACCACCAGACGGTACCACAGGTAGGGCACCATGTTCCAGATCATCCACAGTTCCATGAGGAGGTAGTGGGGCAGGTCACGCCAGCGGAAGGGGCGCTTGCCCAGCCTGCCCTCTTTCAGCAGGGCAAAGGCCTCGTGCATGCCCTTGTCCCACGCCTCGCCAAAGCCTTGCTTGTGGAACTTGTAGCACTTGAGCAGGTAGCCCGCGGCCAGCGGGATGAAGTTGAGCACCAGCATGAGCAGCGGCTCGTTCTTGAGGGGCAGCAGAATGCTGTTGCGGCCGCTCTGCTGGCTCTTGAAGGCGTTGTACCGCACGGCACCGGTGCTGGCTCCGCAGATGTGGTAGCACTTTGCCGTGGGACAGAGCACGTTTTTGTAACCTGCGTTGTTGGCACGCCAGCTCAGGTCCACATCCTCAAAGTAGGCAAAGAAGTTTTCGTCAAAGGTGCCGATCTCGTCCAGAATGCGCTTGCGGTACAGCGCGGCCCCGCCGCAGGCCGAGAAGATACGCTTTTGTTTGGTGTAGCGGCTGACACGGCGGCCGTCGCCGGTCTTGCAGGCAAAGCCCATCCAGGTCACATAGTCCCCGGCGTCATCGGCCAGCTCCCGGTCAAAGTGGCGGATCATCAGGCTCTGCACCGCAAAGATCTTGGGGTCGGTTTCGGCGGTGCGGATGAGCTCGGCCAGCCACTGGGGCTCCGCAAAGGCGTCGTTGTTGAACAGCACCACATACTCGCTCTCGGCCATGGCGATGCCCTGATTCACCGCGTGGGAAAAGCCGGTGTTGGTGCCGTTTTCAATCAGGGTGAAGTTGGCCCGGCTGCAGTAGCTGCGGGCCTGTTCCAGACTTTCGTCGGTGGAGCCGTTGTCCACCACGATGAGCTGGAAGTTCTGCTCGGTCTGGGCGTAGACCGACTCGATGGAGTCTTTGAGCCAGCCCTTGCCGTTGATGTTGGGGATGACGATGGTTGCTTTATACATAAAGGTTACTCCTGTAAAACTGCACGATTACCGGAACAGTATAGCACAGTTGCGGGCAAAAAGAAACCGCACCCCGAACGGAGTGCGGTAAAATGGCAGGGAATTTATGCGGCCAGCGCCTTTTCAATGTTGGTCAGCAGGGTGTCGTGGTTCTCGGCGCACACCAGGATCACTTCGCCGGTGGGGGCCACGGTGACGGTGGCGGCCTTGGCGATCTGGTACTGATCTTCCAGATAGTGCTCCATGGACTGCTGCTCGCTGGTCACATAGGCTTCCAGTGCTTCCTTTACGGCATCGGTCTTGCCCTCGGCGGGCTTGACGATGGCCACGGCATAGCTGCGCACCATCATGGAGGAGACGGAGGCGGCAAGGTCGGTGTACATGTCATCTTCCAGATTCAGCAGGGGCATCATCAGATTGCGCACCTCGTCGTCCAGCTGGCCGGCCTCGTACTCGGCGCTGTAGCCGTCGATGGCGGTGAACTTGCCGTCCTCGCCTTTGGTGAAGATCATATCGTATTCGTTTTCCTCGTCGGTGCGGGCATCGTGGAGGATCTGGGAATAATCCTTCGGGGCGGCGGAGTCGGCCTTGCTGCCGGCGGAGCAGCCCACAAGGGCAAACAGGGTCAGCCCTGCCAGCAGGGCGGCGATGAGTCGTTTCATAGTCGTGTAGTCCTTTCATATCCAGTGCTTCGTGTGGCGGAGCTGCGCCGCAGTGCACGGCTAGTGTGCGCTGTTTTGCGGCTGGTATACTATATACGAACCAGACGCGCGGAGGATTGCAGGAAAATGGTAACAGTTTTATGAACAGTTCACAGCATCAGCGCATCCAGCTCGCCGTGATTCACCGGGGTGGAAAGGATGATCTGGGTGCTGGTGGTGCCCAGCTTCTGGAATTGCAGGATCAGGTGTTCCAGCTGGGGCATGCTGCCGCAGCTCACCTTGACCAGGAAGGTATAGGCACCGGTGACATGGTAGCACTGCAGCACCTCGCGGCTGCTCTGCAGCAGTTCGAGAAAGGCGTCCTGCTTGGAGGGGGCCACCGACAGGCTGATGAGGGCGTCCACATACACGCGGTCGGCCGGGCGGTTCAGGGTGACGGTGTAGCCGCTGATGATGCCGTCCGTCTCCAGTTTGTGGATGCGGCTGGACACGGCCGGGCTGGTCAGCGAGACCTGCTCGGCGATCTCCTTGACCGGCATGCGGGCGTTTTTGGCCAGCAGGGAAAGAATTTTTCGATCCAGATCGTCCATAGGGGATGCTCCTTTGAAATATGTTGGATTGTATAAAATTTTCTGAAAGTAAAGTTTTATTGTTGTCGCAAACGCACAAAGGTTGAAAAACTTTGCTTTTGCTCTGCTTTGTGTTAATTATATAAAGTTTTGCGGGAAAAGTAAAGCATGATTTTAAAGTAAAATGAAAAAAATTGGTTTGACAAGAAAGAAAAAACGCGTATAATACATCATGCAAGGCAGCGCCCCGCACAAAGGCCTGCTGTGAAATTGAGATTCACCACTTTATATACTTTCCCACCCCTCTATACACAAAAACCCGCTGCCAGGCGGGTTTTTGTGTTTGTTGGGGCTTTTTTATTTTTTACACGAGGTACCCTTCAAAGCAGTGCAGATCCTCGGTCTTGACGATGCCCTCCAGATACAGGCCATCTTCCCGGTATTCTTCCACCTGCACGCTGCCACGCTCCCGCATGGGGGCGGCAAGGCCCAGCTTGTCGTAGGGCAGCAGCACCCGGATGGTGTGCACCCGGTCGCTGAGCAGTTCGTCCAGCTTCTGCAGCAGGGTGTCCAGCCCATAGCCGGTCTTTGCACTGGTGAGCAGGATGTCCGGGTCAAAGGACAGGGTGTTGGGCTTGTCGCACTTGTTGTACACGGTCAGGCGGGGGATGTCCGTGCAGTCCAGCCCGTCCAGCACCTCGTCGGTCACGGCCAGCTGTTCCTCGCGCTGCTCATCCCCGGCATCCGCCACCCGGATGATGACGTCCGACCAGGCGGCTTCTTCCAGCGTGGACTTGAAGGCCTCCACCAGATTATGGGGCAGGCGGGACACGAAACCGACCGTGTCCACCAGCAGCACGGCCATGCCGCTGGGCAGCACCAGTTTGCGGCTGGTGGGGTCCAGGGTGGCAAACAGCATGTCGGCTTCGGCCACACTGGGGCCGCACAGGGCGTTCATCAGGCTGGACTTGCCCACGTTGGTGTAGCCCACCAGGCTCACCACCGGCATGCCGGTCTTGGCGCGGGCCTTGCGGCTCTCGCCCCGGCGCTTTTCCATCTCGGCCAGCTTCTCGGCCAGCGCGTCGATGCGGGCGTGCACATGGCGGCGGTCCAGTTCCAGCTTGGTCTCACCGGCACCGCGGCGGGCAC